>Ga0268287_100038_pt1 | contig 153338 bp, 111 predicted proteins | sample MetcocultureR3M_FD_191348 | JGI IMG/M metagenome (GOLD analysis project Ga0268287, IMG submission 191348) | Soil microbial communities from Anza Borrego Desert, Southern California, United States - Methanotrophic co-culture R3-M | ecosystem: Environmental > Terrestrial > Soil > Desert | place...
GGGCACCGATTACGAACCACCGGAAGCAGCCTGAATACAGTTGCCGGGAAACCCTGTCTAAGACGGTTCAGGTATTTTGAGGGTGGCGGGTGGCATTCCGCGGGCCTCCAGGGACAACAGATCCCGTTTCCCGGACTGGAGCCATCCGCTCATCGATTGTCATCCTGAACAGTTGATTGGGGCTGCTTGCCAGACCCCGCAGGACAGGGGCAGGAGCATGATGCAGGAACTCTTCATTGGTGTGGACGTCGCCAAGGGTTGGCTGGACATCCACCAGCCGGGGGCCGGCGCTCGTCGGATCGACAACACGCCCGGTGCGGCACGCAGCTTCGCCAAAGCGTGTATCAAGGACGGCGCCTGGGTGATCTTCGAGGCGAGCGGAGGCTACGACCGTGTCCTGCGCGAGGCGTTGGAGACGGCCAATGTTCCGTTCAGCCGCGTGAACCCACGGCAGGCCCGTGACTTTGCCCGGGCCATGGGCGTCATCGGCAAGACCGACCGGGTGGACGCCCGGATGCTCTCGGAACTTGGTGCTCGCCTCCGTCCGGCGGCAACGGAGCCGCTGGCGGCGGCGCGGCGCGCCCTCCAAGCGCAGGCGACGCGCCGCCGCCAGCTCGTGGCGATGCGCAAGCAGGAGGCGACCCGTCTCCAGCAGACGGCGGACGCCGAAGCCCGTGCCGACATCCGCAGCTTGCTCGTCGTGCTCGACCGCCGAATCGCCAAGATAGAAGAGCGCATGACGGCTCTCGTTGCCGCTGATCCGGAAATGGCCGTTATCGACCGCCGACTGCGTACCATACCGGGTGTCGGAGCCGTCGTCGCGGCGACATTGATCGCGGAACTGCCGGAACTGGGTCAGCTCGACCGCCGTCGCATCGCGTCACTTGTCGGCTTGGCCCCGGTCGCCCGCGACAGCGGCAAGCGCTCCGCCCCACGGGCGATTGCCGGCGGTAGACCTATCGTCCGGACGGTGCTCTACATCGCTGCCTTGCACGCCTCTCGATGGTGCCAGGCATTCAAGGAGTTTCGGGCGCGGCTCCAGACCGCCGGAAAGCCGGTTAAAGCGGCCCTTATCGCCACGGCTCGGAAGCTCCTCGTCACCCTCAACGCGATGATTGCGACGGGCACCGATTACGAACCACCGGAAGCAGCCTGAATACAGTTGCCGGGAAACCCGGCGCGGTTCACTTCGCGCGTGAACTGCGGCGGCTCGGCGTGGAGGCGGAGGCTACGCCCCGCGTCGGCCGGGATCGGGTGCGCCGGACCGGGTCCCTGCCGGACCGCATGGCGGATCGGCACAGCGGCGTGCCGCGCGGGGACGGGGCGATCCAGCACGCCGCTGAACCCGATGACGGCGCACCCTCCCCCGTCCCGCCAGCGGTACGGGACGACCCGCACACACCGGTGGTGCATCGTTCAGACCTGTCCCTGGAATCGGATCGCTCCGAACCCACCCGATCCCGCCCGCGGGGCCGCGGTTGACGGCACCGGCCGGCTGATCGCATTCCGATGGCCTTCCCGTCCGTCAATGAGCCCCGGCTGTGCGAAAAGGGGCATCCGAACCGGATCTCCAAGCCGCTCTCGGCCCGGCCGGGGAGAGTGGAACCGCCGGCGCCACGGCCAAGGACCAGCCGCCGCCCAGTGATCGGCGCACTGCTACGCACGAGACCATCAGCCCCTGCGTCCCGCGCAGCCAGTCCACCGCCAAGGTCGGGCCGGGCTTGCCAAGGGCGGTGTTCGCGGTGGCGGCCGCTGCCGTGGAGCGTGGCCGACGGGGTGCGCCCGGTCACATCCGCCGCTGCCAGTGGCGTGGGTCGCGGCGGTCGTGGAAACAGGCGACAACCTCCACGTCCTCGGGATGAATCCGGAAGATCAGCCCATAGGGGAAGCGGCGGAATCCTGCGCGGCGGGTTTCCCGCCGAACCTGGGGAAACTGGTTCGGGTTGTCCCGCAGCCGGGTCAAGAGCCGCTCGTACTCGTCAAGGAAGCGAACGGCCAGCCCTTCGCGGATGCCGGCGTACCAGGCCACGGCCTCCTCAAGCTCCGCCTCGGCGGGCGAGGTGAGGCGGACGCGCATCAGCGATAACGGCGGCGAAGGTCGGCCAAGGCCTCGAAAGCGTCCCGGCCTTCGCCCGGTTCCTCGTCCAGCATGGCAAGGCGGCGGTCGATCTCGACGGCTTGCGCATCCGTGAGCGGCACCGCATCCCGGTCGATGCTGTCGCAAAGCTCTCCGATCAGGTCAAGCCGCTGCTCGGTGGTCAAGTGGCTGAAGTCCAAAATCGCCATGGGCTCGGCTCCTTCCGTTCTGCCATGCATGATAACACACACCGAGGTAGACCGCTTCCCCCGAGCCGCACAGGTTTCCGCACTCGTTCCTCCACGGCTTCAAGCAACAGGTGGTGACCCGTCCGCCCGGCTTCCACGGTGTAGAGCTTAAGCGGCTCTTGCGGAAAGGCACGGAGTGATCCGGCCGTTGCATTCTGTTGATGGGCCTGAACCTATCCAACCGGCAGATCGCCCTGGAACTGGACCTCGCGGTGATCGACGTGCAGGCGATGACCGCGCAACTGCGGGCTGGCTTGGCCGCCGAGGCGCCGCCGCCCCCGCTCAGTGGACAGGTCGAGATCGACGAAGTCTACGTCGTGGCTGGCCATAAAGGCAGCCCGACCGAGGTCGCAAAATGGGCCGCCCGACTTGGCGCCGCCGGCTGAAGGGTGAACGCGGGCGCGGCACGCTTGCCAAGGACAAGCGGCCCATCCTCGGCTTGGTCCGGCGCGGCGGCGAACTCGTGCTGCGCATGCAGCGCCACGACTATCCGGCCGATCAACCAGGCTACCGTCGCTGCGGGCGCGCTGATCCACACCGACGAGTACGACATCTACGCCCGCCTGGAGGCCTGGGGCTACTGGCACAAGACGGTCTGTTATACCGCCTCTCCTATGAAATGACCTTCTGGAGCCAAGGCGGGAAGCAGGGGGATCTGATGCGGCCGGTTTCGGCGACGAGCGCGTTCCAGGCGTCGCAGCAAGCGTCGATGATGGCGTCCTGATCGGGAAAGACCCGCAGCGACATCAGCTTTTCTCGGAGGAAGAGCCAGATCCGCTCGACCGGGTTGCACTCGGGCGAATAGGGTGGCAAGGGCACGAGGGTGAGCTTGGCGGGCACGACCAGGCTCTTGCTGGCGTGCCAACCGGCACCGTCGAGGACCATGACGGCGTGGTCGTCCGGGGCCAGGGTGGCGGCGAAGTCGGCGAGGAAGCGGTTCATGGCGACGGTGGACACCGTCGGCAGGACGAGGGCAAAGCCGTCCCCCGTCTTGGGTTCGACGGCGGCATAGAGGTAAGTCCAGTCGAACCTCTGGTCGCACAGGCCGGGGGGACGCTGGCCCTTCAGCCACCAGCGATGACACAGCCGCCCCTTCTGCCCGAACCGCGCCTCATCTTGGAAAAACACGCGCAGGCGCTTGCCCGGGTGCGCCTCAGCGGCCGCCGTCAGGGCGCGGCGAAGCCCCCTTTTTTGAAACGCTCCTGCGCTTTGCTCTCGGTTTTCGGGTGAACGGGCCGGGCCTTCTGGCGCGAGAGGCCCAGCCGCCGCAACGTCCGCCCGACGCTGTGCGGATGAAAGGTTTTGCCGAACTTGGCGGCGATCCACACCGCCAGGGCCTCGCAGGTCCAGGTGCAGACCCCATCTACGGCGGGGTCCGGTCCTTTGAAGACCGCGGCCGCCAAGGCCGCCTGCTCCGCGTCGCTCAGCCACTCCGCCCGGTGCCCCTTGGGCCGGTCGAACAGGCCCGCGACCCCTTCCACGTTATAGCGCCGCACCGCGTCCCGCAGCGCCTGCCGCTCCATCCCAGCCAAGCGTGCGGCCTCCGCCCGGTCCAGCCCATCCAAGGCGTTGGCGATGGCATACGCCCGCGCTGCCGCCCGACCGTTGCCGCACCGCCGTGCCCAGAGCCGCAGGTCCGCCGCCGTCATCCCGTCCGCGATCTTCAGGATTGCCGACATGGTCACCCCCACTCCCGGTGGAGCTTCAGTGAATCATGCTCGCTATAATTTGGGAACCCCCTGCGGCCCGAGAGTCAGTTCAGGCGTGAGCCGGTATTACGCCTGCGGGGAACACGCCCGCGACGAGGACGGCGACGGCTTATGCGAGGTCCACCTCAACACCATCGAGAGCCTCTGGTCGTTGCTGAGCTCCTGGCTGCGCCCGCATCGCGGCGTCTCCCAGGAAAAGCTGCCCCTCTATCTCGCCTTCTTCCAGTTCGTCCACGACGTTCGGTGCCGGGGAAAAGCCCTGCTCGGAACCCTCATCGGCGCAATCGTCACATGACTGCCGACTCACCACCCCGATTCCTGAAAAAAGGTAAAGAATTTTTCGTAATCGTTTCGTGGCTGAGTGGCTGTTCGTGGACGTCATGCGGGGGTGGCCTGGGTGACGAGCCGCTTCAGGCGGCGTGAGAGGATCGAAATGAAGGCGATCTCGATGAAAGCGACGAGGTGCCCCTTCGTCCGCTCGACGATGGTGTTCAATCGCCGGTAGCGGCTTAGCCATCCAAACGAGCGCTCAACGACCCAGGCGATTCCGGTGGGAATGAACACGCCGTCGCGGCCTCGGGCGATCGGCTGAATGGTGATGCCGAGCGCCTCCCCGGCTTTGGCCAGGCGCTGGCCGCGATAGCCGAGGTCACCAATGGCTGGGCCCTGGAAACCGCGGCCGGCGATCTCCCGCAGGACCGGGACGATGCCCTTGGTGTCGTGCACGTTGGCCGGCGCTGCATCGATCGCCAGCGGAATGCCGTACTTCTCGACGGCAATATGGACCTTCACGCCGCGGATCTTCTTGCCGCCGTCCACGCCACGCGCGAAGCAGCTCGGGGCTGAGGGGCAGGTGCGGCTGTCGATCACCACCGTGCTCGGCTCGGCCGTATCGCCGCCGGCCAGCCGCCAAGTGCGGCCTAGCCGGTCGAGCAAACGGTGCCATAGCCCCAGTCGGGTCCAGCGGGCAAACAGAGTGTACAGCGTGCCGAAAGGGATACCGGAGAGCTGGCCGATGGCCCGCCATTGCATGCCGCAGAAGCACACGCACCACACCGCCATGATCGCCTTGCGCAGGGTAGCGCCGGCGAGCGCTGGCTTCGAGCCGGCTCGAGTTGCCCGCGTCCTCTCCGCCGCCATGGTTGTTAACTCCGTCAGCACCTCATCCACGAAGGCATCGACATTCGAGAACGCGTCCCAGGAGGCGGGCGTGGTGCTTGCGGGACGAACGGCGCTGCCCATAGACTACTGACTCGAGGCTGTTGACGACGCTCACAGCCCTACCAGATGGGCCATCCGGCGCAACAGCCCTCTTCATCTTAAAGTAGCATCCCGCGCAGCGCCGGTCAGGACGAGCCCGTCACGAACAAGCTCTGAACCAGCACGTCGAGGACGAAGCCGTCCTGGTCGACCGCCCGCCACAGGTACTGCTTCTTGCAGACGATGGTCAGGACCACCTCGTCGAGGTGCCATTTGTCACCGCGCCGCAGTGCCCGGCGGCGCAACCGGTCGGCGACCTCGCGGCCGAACTTCAGGCCCCATTGTCGCACCGTCTCGTAGCTCACCGTGATGCCGCGCGCCGCCAGCATCTCCTCGACCATCCGAAGGCTCAGAGGGTAGCGGTGGTACAGCCACACTGCGGTCATGATGACCTCGGCGGGGTAGCGGTAGCCGGAAAAGCGGGGATTGGAACGCGTCGTCATGCCGCTCCATACCCCGCCTGGGCTCGCCCCGGCAACCATCCGACGCCAGGTTGACGGTACCCTCCATCGGCTTCAGCGACATGGGCAGCCTCCCAAACCCTGGGTTTGCCAACCTCAACAGCGCTGATCCCCGCAACCGCCGCCGCCCCGGCGAATTCGCCAACGGTATCCAATAATGTACTGCCCCGCCCGACGCCGCGGCCAAGCGGACCATCATGCCGAGGGTGGAGCACCGTCAGCACAAGGGCATCAACAACCGGGCCGAGAACTCGCACCAACCAACCCGGCGACGCGAGCGTCCGATGAAGCGCTTCCAGGCCTCCGCCACCTGGACCGAGGTCGCCGACGCGCCGCTGGCCGCCACGTGATCGCTCGGTCCCGGGCGTTCGTCGGCAAACCGTGTCTCCCAAACCGCCAGCCTCAACGAGTTGACGGTGCCTCTGCCTCACTGTCAGGGCGTAAGCACCTTCCCGTACGAGTTCAGGGTGGAGGCGAGCCACGACGCCTCGAATTCCACGGATTCACCGGCCGTGATTGTCAAGCCGGGTCGGTCGAAAATGGCGACGCAGCGGAGCGAAGGGTTGTGCCGGGACAGGTACAGGATCCCGTCCGGCACGTCCGGATGGCGGTGCAGGGCCGCCGCCCAGGCCTGCGACACCCGATAACTGCCGGTGTTGACGCCACCCGTCGTGCCGACGATGCTGAGGCCGGAGCCGCAGAAGTCGACGAGCCGTAGGTCGCGGCTGGCCTGGATGGCCGCCCACCGCCGGGCAGAGATCTCCACCAGCGAGACCAAGCGCAGCTTGGGGTTTCGGAGCATGGTCTCGACGAACGCGACCTCCAGCGTCTCGCCCGCGTAAAGCGTGCCGAAGACGCAATCCGGATCGTCGTAGCGGTTGCCGGGTGGGGTGCGCGGCCCAAAGTGAACGGGGCCGTGAGCCTCCCGGTGAACCCGGTACCAGGCCGTCGCCCGCGGCACGGTGATAAGGGGCAGCGGGCGGCCGTCCAGCCCCGTCCCCGGCATTGGCGCCTGGGACGGCCCCAGGCTATGCGCCATGGCCGGCTGCGTTCGCAACGACGTCGCCGGTGCGGCCGGCCTTCAGCGCCTCCAGGGGACTCGCCCCGTCGAGTTCATCGTCCCCGGTCAGCAGCCATTCCAGGCGCATCCACGGATCTTGGACCGGCATCGCCGCGAGCGCCTGGTCAAGGCCGGGGACGAGCCCGCTCCCGGCGAACTGGGCCGCCGGGTAGGCGTAGTCGTGGCCCTGGGGGATGGCGATCAGACGGTGCGCTCGCCGCCGCTTGTCGACCGCTTGGCGCGTAATGCCGAGCAGACCGGCGACGTCGTTCACCCCGAGGATTCCCCCGGCGCGCTCCAGAAGCTCCTGCTTGGTTTTGGCGCCCGCAGCCAGCAAAGCCGCCATCGGGTCCAGTTCGGCCACCGCCGGGCTGGCCGCAAGCTCCGACGCGACGTAGGCCAGTGTGCCGACATCGGTCGAGGCCTTCATAGCGGCCGCGATAGCCTCGTCGCCACCCTTGGCGAATCGGGTCAGGCCCGTCATGACGCGCTGGATGAAGGCCCGCTGGAGCGGTGACCCCTCCGCCTCAAGCCGTGCCATGGCCGCCGCCCCGGCGCTTGGCCGCCGGGTTCGCCTCTGCGTTTCCTTGTCTGCCTTGAGCGCGACCATGTCGACCTCCACAAACCAGAAAAACTTGGTTGACGAAGGATTATATATGCACTGATAGTATTACGTCAACCAACCCCTTCCAAGGTGCTCTTACCGACTTTGGTGCGCAATTCGGCGTGTTGCAGCGAGGCGAGCCGGGCAAGAGATCGCCCCAGCCCCACCAGTGCTCAGGCGGGCACTGTCAACGGTACCGTCAACTTGTTGAGGTGCGCACGTCAAGCGGGCATGGATATGGCGCTGGGATCAGGCGGCGAGAGTCGCGTCGGCCACCTCGGCCCAAGTGGCGAAGGCTTGGGCGCGTGCGGCGCGGTATTCGGCGGCGGGGCGCTGGTCTCGGTTCAAATGGAACAGGTTGGCGATGGGATCGTGGATCGAGAGGAAACGCTGGACCTGCCGGAGTGACTTGAAGCGTTTCATCTGGCGTTCGCGTCGTCGGGTCGGCTGGTGGGAGTTCTCGGCCCGGTTGTTGATGCCCTTGTGCTGGCGGTGCTCGACGCCCGGCATGATCTCCCGCTTGGCGGCGGCGTAAGACTTCAGCGGTACCGTCAACTTGGCGTCGGATGGTTGCCGGGGCGAGCCCAGGCGGTGGCGTGTTGCACGGATGGGGCTGCTGGCGTAGGCAAGAGGCCCCAGCCCGCCGCCTTGGTCCTCCACCATGCCCTATAAAGCCAATGCGGCTTGTCGTCATCACATTGCCCGCCCGAAGCGGTGGGTGACAAACTGGGCGGAGTACGACGCGGCCCTCCGCCAGCGCGGCAGTCTCACCGTCTGGTTCACCGAGGAAGCGATTGAGCAGTGGAAGGCGGAGCCGCGCACCACTCCCGGCGGGCAGCCCCACTACTCCGACTTGGCGATCACCACCGCGCTCACGCTGCGCGCGGTGTTCCATCTGGCGCTGCGCCAAACCGAGGGGCTCCTCGGCTCCATCCTCGGCCTGCTCGGGCTGGACCTGCCGGTGCTCGATCATTCCACCCTCGCTCGCCGAGCCCAGACGCTCACGCTGCCCCGCCCGCCCCAGGCGACCAACGGGCCATTGCATCTGCTGGTGGACAGCACGGGACTGAAGCTCCGCGGGCCGGGCGAATGGCTGATTGAGAAGCATGGCACGACGAAGCGGCGCTCCTGGCGGGTCCTGCACATTGGCCTGGACGCGACCAGCGGCCGGATCGTCGCCGCCACGCTGACCGAGCGCGGCATTGATGACGCCGCGCAGGTCGGCCCCTTGCTCGACCAACTCACCGAATCGGTGGCCTCTTTGACGGGGGACGGCGCCTATGACCGCACCGGGGTCTACGCCGCCCTGCACGAGCGGCATCCCGACGCCGCAGTAGTGGCGCCGCCCCGCCGCGACGCCGTGCTCAGCGACACCGCCGAGACCGCGCCCACGCCGCGCGACTGCCACATCCAGACGATCACCGCGACGGGGCGGATGGTCTGGCAGCGCACCAGCGGGTACAACGCGAGGGCTCGCGTGGAGAGCCAAATGGCGCGCTGGAAACAGGTCCTCGGACCGGCGCTACGCTTCCACACCGCCGCGGCGCAGGCCACCGAGGTCAGGATCGCCGTCAACATGCTCAATCGCATGCTTGACCTGGGAAGCCCGAACTCCGTCCGCAGCGCCTGATCAACGGCACGGGAGAGGGCTCTTCTGGCCTGCATCACCTCCGTGCAACACGCCGACACCCATGCCAACATCTTCTGGCAGCGCGAGGAGGGGGCGGCGGCGCGGACGGTGCTCGACCGTGCGGTCGCCCTGAACCGCCGGCGGGTCGAACGCGACGAGCGCGGCGGGCTGGCCGACCTCGCGGCGGCGCTGGAATTCTTCGCGGTGCTCGCCAACCAGGCGGGGGAAATCGACCGCGCCAGATCGGAAATCGGCGAGGCGGTGGCGTTCTACGAAAGGCTGGTCGAGGAAAGCGGCCAGGGTTTCCTGTCGGATCTGGCGAGCGGCCTGCACAACGCGGCGATGATCGCGATGACCGCCGACGCCCTGGAGGACGCCATCGCCCTGCAGCATCGGGTGGCTGACATGCTGGACCGGCTGCCGCAGAAGGACGTCAACGAACGCAAGCAGGTCTCCGACAGTCTGGTCAACCTCGGCCTTTATTACGCCATGGCCGGGCGGGTGGAGGAGGGGCTGGCGGCGTTGGAGCGGGTTCCGGGGCTGATCGGCGATCTGGCCGAGGGCTGGCTGCCGGCACGCCAGACCCTGGCCGGGGCGGCGGTCGCGCGCTCCCGCCTGCTGGTCATCGCCGGCCGCCATGCCGAGGCCGCCGCCTGCGCCGAAGCGGCCCTGGCGGAGATGGCGGCGACGGGGCAGGGTTTCTGGCGCGGCGCGGGGCTGGTCAACCGCGCCATGGCGCTGGCCGCCCTGGGAAGCGGCGACGCACCGGCGGCGGCATGGGAAGCGCTGGCTCATCAGCGCCAAGGGTTGGACAGCGGCAAGGTCGACGACCTGCACGGTTAATGCGATGCCGCCGCCGTGATCCTCGATCTCGCCGCGGCGGCGGGCGGCGTGGACGACGGACAGGTCCACGACCTGCTGGCGCCGTTGCCGGACTGGTTCGAACGGATGGGACCGGATCGGGGTGGCGCCGCAGCCATTGAACTGGTGCGGGCGCTTGATGAGCATTGCGGAGGCGTCGCCCGATGGCCGGAATTCCATCGCCGGGGGTGAAGGCGGCGGTTGCGTGGGGAAAAGCCTACGCCCGCGTTGCCCGGGCGAGTACCGGCAGCCGAGCGACGGCTGGGTCAGGGTCCACAGCGCATCCTCGACAAGCCGCAAGTCTTCACGCCGCTTGACCAGGGTCGATCGATGGATCAACGGCTTCGATGCAAGGTCTGTGGCTTAAAAGCTTCTTACGGCCGAACGCTATTGCGGGAGGGTCCCTGGAGCATGGGGCAGCGATCCGACGATCCACGCGATGCCTCGCGCTGGTCCAAAACCGATCGCTTGGCCACATAGCTTGACCGCATCCTGGACCACACCCCCCGAAAACTGAGGCGTGTGCCACCACCGTCAGGAGGATCATCGCGGTTCCGGGAAGGCCGCGCCAGGATAGCCGGTGGCAGTGAGAGCCTGTGAGTTTTTAGGTGCTTCTTTCGGCCGTCATTCCCGCCTTCGCGCACTGCTGTCCGGGATTTTTTGATTTGTTGAGGTTACACGGCAGACGCCGCTAGCGTTTTGGCTCACAATCACAGTCGCCAAACATAGATTTTGAGGTCTGCCGTGCCGTTCCAAGCTAGCGGATTTTTGCACCCTGTTGAACCACTGGAGATCATCGACGAGATACTTGCCAAGCTCGCGACGATCCTCGAATAGGATTGGATACCAACAGAAAATGGGGGGTCGTCGCCAGCGTTCTCGCTTTGCCCGCTTGGCGTGGTTTTCTGCCCGTTCTATGTCGCGACCCCATGACAGTGTGGACGGCCTCCATGAAATCGTTCTTCTCCGCGTCGGACGGCTCGGACGCTTCCGGACTGCGGGCTGGCGCACCGGCGCTCTTCCGCCGCCGCGCGGGCATGCCGCGACCGTGGACGACCACGTGCTGCTGATTGGGTTCGGTTCCCGTCGGTGATTGCTGGGCTCCGAACCCCTACCACCATTTTCGGTCAACGGCGTGTAGTCAGGGTGATATTACCACGGATAGTGAGCGTTGCGCCTCGTGTTCCCGCTCGGGTACTTTCATGGGTGATCTTGTGATCGGAACGGCGTATGTTCCCGTACGAGAACATTTTCGGTTGGACGGGTCCATGTCTCAGGAAAAGTACGTGAGCGGGAACTTTGTCGAGACCGTAGCCGATATCGGTCGTTTGGTCCGCCTGGAGCGCAAGCGCCGCAATCTAACCCAGGCCGACTTCGCGATGTTGGTCGGCGTCGGTCGCCGATTCGTCATCGATCTGGAGCGCGGCAAGGAGACGGTCGAAGCCGGGAAGATGATGACTGTGCTGGTCCAGTGCGGTCTCACGGTTTCCATCCGGAGGGAGTGATCGGCATGCGCGAACTCGACGTCTGGCTCGAAGCCTTCGATGCGCCGATCGGACGCCTGCGGTCTGACGACTACAATCTTCTGTCGTTCCGCTACGATGACGCCTACCTCGACCGGGCCGACGCGGTCTCGGTCTCCCTCTCGCTGCCGCTGACGGACGAGGAGATCGGCGACGCTCCGGCCAGGGCGTACTTCGCGAACCTGCTGATGGAAGGCAAGCGCCTTGACGATGTCTGCGCAGGGGTCGATGGCCGCCCACCAGTCGACAGGGACGACATCGTGGGTATTCTCGAATATCTCGGTCGGGAATGCCCCGGGGCGGTTTCGATTGCTCCTGCCGGATCGCCGCCGGGAAAGCGCCCCGGCGTGCTCGACGAGGACTACCTGCCGATCCTCGGCGACCGGCTGGCGGACAACTTACGGAATTTGTACGACGGCAGGCCGATCGAGTCCGGGACGGAGTTCTCCTTGGCTGGCGTGCAGTCAAAGATTGCCGTCACGGTGGCGTCTGACGGGACATTGATGGAGCCGCGTCCAGGGTCGGGCGCTCCAACGACGCACATCCTGAAAGTGGGCGACCGCCACCACGACAAGCTCGTGGTCAACGAGTTCCTCTGCCTGAAGCTGGCATCGGCCCTGGGCCTTCCCACGGCCGACTGCACGCTCGACGAGCATGGTGGCGTCGAGTATCTCCTGGTCACAAGGTATGATCGCGAACTGGACTACCTTGCAGGAACCGTCCGACGCGTGCACCAGGAGGATTGCTGCCAAGCGCTCGGCCTGCCGCCCAGGCTCAAGTATGAGCGCAACGGCGACCGGGCGACCGGCCGGATCGCCGACTTTGGGCGCTTGTTCTCTTTGAACAGCAGGATGTCCTCTCCAGCCGACTATCGGGCCCTCATGGTGAAAACCTGCTTTTTCAACTTCCTTGTCGGGAATTCGGACGCGCACGCGAAAAACTTCTCGCTGATCCACGACGGACGGCGGCCCCGCCCCGCCCCCCTGTACGACCTCCTGTGCGTGGGCATGTACCCGCGGCACTCGCAGGAGTTCGCCATGAGCATTGGCGGAAGGAAGACGTGGGACAACGTCCGTCGCGAGGATTGGCTGATGTTCCTGGAGGTGGCCGAGTTCAAGGGTGCGGGCGCGGTGAGGTTCCTTGATCGTCATCTCCGGCCGATGGCGGAGAACGCCGTCCGGGAACTGGAACGGTTGGGCGGACAATACGGGATCGGGCCAGCTCCGCTTCAAACGATCCGCGCTTGCCTCAGCCAGCGCATCGACCACCTGAACCGGACGCTGGAGTGGAACTGCGGGTTCGACGTCGACTATCCTTATCGACTGCCATTGCAGTCCGAGTCCGACCGTTGAGAAACGCATGTTTGTGGATTCCCAGTGTTTGACCGACTGGAACGCGGTGTACTGCCAGGTGTAGGCGGCCCCACCGCAGGGTTGGGTGACATCCATGGGCGTGATGGAAAAAAGCGCCCATGGACGTTACCGACGACGCTTACGACCGAAATGTTCCGCGACGAGGAACGGTGCCGTCATCTGGTTGAGACGATGGTGTGGCCGAACGGACGGCTCTGTCCGACTTTGCGGCTCGCGGCGCTCGATCACTCTAGTGGGGCGCGAAATGGGACGACGGTCCCGGCCGGGACTCTATCAGTGCTGCAATCCGGTTAGCAGAGGCGCGGTGCCCCATGCGACATCGCATAACGGCGAGGTGTTTTCCATAAGTGAGTTTATGCGCTATGTGTCAGTGTGGCGGGTGGGTTCTATTCTGAAGTGCAACTTTCTTGTAACCACAGGGCTTTACGGGTCGTGAGCGCTGATGGGTGTCCGGATAGTCCACAACCAGTGCCTGGACTTCGACCACGTCGCGCTCCTTGCGCCCGCGCGCCCGCGCCAGGGCGGCCTCCACTGACACGTCCGCGGCGCGGGCCTGCCGTTCGGCCGCTCGCTCTGCCATGGTGTAGGCGCGCATAAATTCTTCGAAACTGTCGTAGCGTCCGAACTTCATGCCCGCGCTCCCTCCCTCGCGGTTGATCAGAGATGGATGGTGAATGCGCTGTCGGCGAGCGGCAGAACCTCCAGCCGGTAGTCGTACTGGCTGACCGGCCTGCTCCGCCGCAGTTCATCCAGGGTCGGCGTGTCGTTGGTGGCGTGGATGGTGATGGGGCGCCCATCCGCATGTGCCGCGTCGACGATCCACTGGAGCGTCTTCAGATCCGGATTGCCGTACTTGCCGTTCGCCGAGATCACGTAAGTGTCGGCGGTCACCTGGCGGAAGAAGTCCGGCGTTGCATTCCGGTCGCTTCCGTGGTGCTGCACCTTCAACACCGACACATGGCATTGGCCGCCGTTCATGAGTCCCGCCTGCTTGAGTCCCGCGACGATGAAGTCGGCGCGCCCGTCTCCGGTGAGCAGGATGGACCGCCTGCCCGCACGGAGCAGCATCATGATGCTGCTGAGGTTCGGCACGCTCCGGTCGGCGTTGGCGGCGGTCTTCGGGTCGGTCAGGACGGCGCCCTCGTTCTTGGCGAGCCAGTCGCGCCATTCGTCCTGCAAGGCGGCGAGGTTTTCCTCGTTGGGACCGATAACGCGAATCTCCAGGCCGCCGAGATCGACGGCGGCCCGCAACGTCTCCGGCATCACGATGTCGCCGTTGGTCTCGGTGTTGACGGGGATCCCCAGCTTCGTCGCGGCGCGCATCAGCTGGTTCCCCTGGCGGATGCCGAAAAACACCGACGCCGTTTCCGCCATCGCGACCTGCTTGGCGCCGGCGGCGGCCAGCATCTGGCGCGTGCGGTTGGCGATGCTGCCGTCCTCGTCGACCGTGCGGGTGAAGGAGTTGTGCCACAGCTCGCGGATCGACACCGGCGGCGGTTCACCGTTCACCGTCGCGTGGTCGATATCCGCGAACAGATCGAGGATGCCCACCACATGGTCGTCGTCGACGTGGCTTAGCACCACCAAGTCGAGGGTTCCCGTTGCGCCGATCGTCTGCGCCAGATAGGGCTTCAGATGCGTGTCGTAGACCCCGGCGGGGCCGCCGTCGACGAGGATGAAGCGTCGCGTTCCGGCCTCCTCATGCTCAACCAGGAGGCAGTCTCCGTACAGGGCCTGGACAACGTGAAGGTTAAAGGTGGACATGTGCCGCTCCCTCACTTGATCTGCCCGGTGGCGACGATCGCGAAGTCCTGCGGGCCAAACAGGAGGTTCGCAGCGAAGACATGCACGCGGTAGGTGCCGGGATCGGCCGAGGCAATGCGCACGATCTGCACGTTGTTCTGCGGATCCGGCTGGATCGGATGATTGTGTGACAGAAGCGCCGCGGCACCGTCGTTGCCCAAATGCTTGTTGTTGTTCGGATCCTCAATGACGAGGGCCAGGGCGTTTTGCAGGGCGCGGGCCGGTGGATCGGTCCACACCAGACAAAAGCGCAGTTCGCCGGCCTTGGTCGTGCGCACCGTGGTGAAATAGGATTTTCCGGTTTCGTCGAGCTGCGTGGCCGGATTCCGCCAGTTGTCGTGGAACCACAGGGCGAAGTCGGGATCGCTCTCCGCCGGCAGCGTTGCCGCCATGTCGAGCCGCCCGAACCCCTGGTGATAGCTGGGTAATCCCAAAGGCGCCGCGGTGGCGTCGACGCCCGTCATCACGGCGGTGCCGTTGATCAGCGTCGCCTTGACCAGCGCCGCGCTGGGCGTCCAGTCGGTCCGGGCGTAGTACTCGCGCACCAGGGCCGCGCATCCGGCGACCAGCGGGCAGGCCATGCTCGTGCCGCCATTGTAGGCGTAGCGGTTGTTGTGGCCGGGGAAGGCGCCCCAGAACTTGCGCAGCGGCGCCTGGGAAGAGCGGGTCGAGACGATGTCGGTGCCGGGCGCGACGATGTCGGGCTTGATGCGCAGATCGGTACAGGGACCGCGGCTGCTGAAGGCGGCGAGACTGTGGATGTCGCCGGACACTGTTTCCGCGGCGATCGGCGGGTTGTTGAAATCCTCCGGCCAGAGGGCGCCGTAGGTCAGGCTGGCGTAGCCACCCTTCTGCCGCGAGGTGCGGCTGGCGCCCACGGTCAGGCCGTTCTTGGCGGTGCCCGGCGAGGCCACCGAACTGGTGTCCACATACCCCGCCTGGGCGCCCGGCCCCCGGCCGGGCAGGCAGCTTCCGTTGTTGCCCGCGGCGATCACGATGAGCATGTCGCGGTTGTGCGCGACGAATTCGTCCACCTGGATGTCCTGGTTGCCGTACTGGGCGTAGACGAAGGCGCCCCAGCTGTTGTTGTGCACCCGCGCGCCGGCGTCGTATGCGGGCTGCAAGAGAGTCTTCAGGTTCGCCGGCAGGCCGCCCAGTTCGCCGTTCACGTCGAGCAGCGACTGGAAATAGAGCTTTGCCGCCGGGGCCGCGCCGCGCAGGCGTCCGTTGGACGCGGAGCCGTCACCGAGCACGGTTCCGGCGACGTGCGTGCCGTGCCCTTCCGGATCGCTGGTGTCCCCCGGCCGCCCCAGGCCAACCTTGCCCACGATCCGGTTGGATCCGAAATCGGGGTGCGTGTCGTCAAGCCCCGTGTCGGCGATCGCGACGATCTGCCCCTTGCCCGTGTACTCACAGGCCGACAATCCTGCCCATGGCGCCAAGCGGACGACGCGGTCCACCTCATCGTCGAAGGTGCGGGGGACGCCGACTTCGTTGATCTCGGCGATCTCCGGCATCTCGGCGAGGCTTTCGACGACCGATCCGTCGTTGGCGACGAAGCGGATGGAGCGGCCTTCGGCGCTGATCACGCGCAGCGTGCGCTTCTGCAACGCGTCGCGCACGGTGTCGAGATCCGCGGCGTCGTGCAGCAGCGCATCGAGAACCAATGTCCGCCCGGATCCCGCGGCGCCCGTGCCGAAACCCATGAACACGGTCGCGCCAAGCATCGTGGCCGGCACCTTCAAGGTCTGGCGCCCACCGTAATACTGGACGCTGCGCACCACGCCGAGCGCGTAGAGTTTCGGCAGGTCCTTCGGCGCAATGCGCATGGCGTAGCTGCCCGACGGCAGGCGCTCAACAACCTCGGCGCCGGCGCTTGCCAGCGCCGCCCGGACCATCGGGGTCAGTTGCGCCGCGATGCCGACCTCGAAATAGGTCTTCCGGTCGATTGGAGTCACGGACGGCACGCCCGCCGACGGCGTGGCGGAGAGCCTGGACGCCGCCTGCGGGCCAGCTGTCGGCGGCGCGAATCCGAACTGGCTCACCCCCCCGGCGCCGCTTCCCGCCGGTGGCGGCGCGCTGCCCGGCGCGTCGGTCTCCACGCCGGTGACCATGACGCCCTGCTTGCGCAGAGTGTCAACGTTCTGCTCGTTGGCGAGGCCGAACAGCATGGTTGTCGTCTGCTCAGCCTCGACGACCCGCCCCGCCCCGACGGCGTCGGTGGCGGCTTTGCGTCCGGATTCGTCCGTCAGGTAGGCGGTGATCCTGTACCAGCGCATCGCATCCCTCCCATTTCTTTCCGTCGCCGTTGGAAGCTTAGTCCATCCCAGGAGCCGGATGGCAGTCGTGCAACGTGGCCCAGAGCTGCTGCTTCGGCTCCAGGCGCCCTCCCCGCCGTTCCCAGTACCGCTGACCTTGTTCGCTGGTTATGAAGGCGCGCTGGCGCTCCAGCCGCGTCTGGTTGAGCACCTGTTTGGAGATCACGAACCGGATCGCGCCGGCAGGGTCGATGATGACCGTGCAGCCGCCGAAGAAATCATACGCCTCTCCGGACGGGCCCGGCCGTTGCGCCACCCGCCGCCGTTGCGTGATCTCCGCCACCAGATCGAAGACGATCTGCCCGTCCGGCCCGACCCGGCGCGAGGTCCGGATGGATTCCACATAGGGCAGGTCGACGCTGTCTCCGTTGAGGGCGGGATCGTCCGGCGCGGCGAGGCCGAAGAGAGGCCGCGAGTCCGGCTGCGCGACGAGGTGGCCCAGAACAGCCGCCTGACGGCGCAGTTCCTTCGCGCCCGACGGCTGCGCCGGATCCCCGGCGAAACGCAATGTGGCGAAATCCAACTCGGGCAGGCGCCCGATCTGTTTCGGCAGCGGCTCCCACAACAGAGCCTGCTCCGACAGGTCGGGCACGTCGCTGGGCTGAATGCCGCGGCTGAGGAACGAATCCACCAACGCCTCGCGGTAGCCGTGGTGGTCATCGGGGACGAGGTCGTAGTCGGCGGTGATGAGCGCACGCAGATACTCGCCGAATTCCAGGTCGACTGGCGGGCAGTAGTCCACCGCCCTGATGCAGATGTTGAGGAAGTGGCTGGCGATCCGGCTGGCGGTGTGGGCGAGGATCCGGCACAGCTCCTCGGAAATGTCGCCCGGCGGCAGCTGTCCGGTGCCGCCGGTCGCCAGCCGGACGTAGGGACGTATGCGGCGCCGGTAGACGGTGATGAAGGCGTCGAACACCGCCGCCACCAGCACGGAACCGAGCTTGTGCGGCTCCTCCTCGGCGGTAGCCATCTGGAGGCCGGGCTTCCCGTCTCCCCGCGTGATGGCCGAGCGCAACGCCCCGCGGCTTCCCGTCGTCTGGCCCATCTGCTGGCCGAGGCCGGTCAGCAGTCCCGAATCCTCAATCCGACCGCCCGTCTCCTGGAGCGCCCGATAGACCACCTCCTCATGGCTGAAGCGGACGAACAGCGCCACCAGGTCGGCGAAGGCTTCGTGGAACGCCAACACCTGCGGGCCGGACGGAAACGCGAAGTGGGCGCGCAGCCCGTCCAGCAGCGCGTGCGTCACCTCGTGCGCGACGATGTCGTGGGACAGGCAGGTGTAGACATTTCCGCCACGCAGGGTCCGTCCGACGGTCTTGTCACCCGCGTCGTAATAGCCGAAGACGAGACGGCCCTTGCGTTTGTCGTAATAGGCGTTGGCGGCGTGCGTGCCGTGCGGCAGAACCTTAAGCGTCACCGTTTCGCCGGTGTCTCCGGTCTCGGTCGACCAGGAAACCGTGCGGCCGAGCGCGGAGCGGAAGGCGGCGTACACCAGGCTGCACACGGCGTAGGCCATCTGCTGGTGGAATTGTGGGTCGGTGGGCGAGGGATCCCGCCCCTGGCGGATCAACACCGTCGGCGCGTCCGGTTGCCACGGTCCCGCCGCGCCGTGCGTTACCGAATCCGTGCGAATGGAGAACAAGGAACCCTCCGGCCCATTGGGCAGCGGCTCGTACGGAACCTTCACCGTTGCCACGGCGCCTTCGAAGCGCGACAGCGTCGGATCGACGCTGTAGATCCGCAGTGGCCGGTAAATTGGATCGCCGGGCTTGCGTTGGTAAGGCCGTGTGCGCACGGCACCGGCAACTCGCGGCCCGATCCGGTAGTGTTCGTCTTCGCCGGGGTATTTCCGGTCGGTCGAGCCCATGGGCGGCTCGCCCGGCGGTGGGTTATCACCCCGGCTCTGCGCCATCGCCGCCGCCGATGGCGACGGTGCCCCGTCGTTCTCCATGCGCTTCCTCCTCGCCGCTCCCCACGCGGTTCCGTTCACGCTTATTCACGGGAGTATTGCTGAGCATGTCTCCAATAATGATCTTTCGGCAATTGCAAATTTAGCTGTGCGATCGGCAAAACTGCTGCTTGAATACTATTGCATGCTTTCATGCCTGCGTCGGCTCTGCGGCGAAGTCGGCCGACGCGGAGGCGCGGCTGGAGCATTGGCACCACCCTGCCCCTGTCAATCAACGGATACAGAGGAACAGCCCTGGTTGTTAGCCGGGATATTTCATCAGAGCGGCTTACGACCGAGTTGAATCGGCCATTTTGTGTGGGATCCCCTCTGGCATTGACATTGGCGATTCTGCGAGGGTCGATCGACCTTCACGGAGCCGGAGATGGCAGGCCCTTATTCCCAAGGTCCCAGGGACCGTGTTGCGACCGCGGTGTCGAGCGGTTGCTCGGCTTGCGCCGCAGCGAGCCGGTTCAGCATCAGCGTCAGCACGGCGATCCGCTGGGCCAAGCGCTTGGACACGGAGGGGCATGCCCAGGCGCGGCCGATGGATGGCGACCCTCGGCCGCGCCTGAACGATCACCGTAAGGCGGTGCTGCCGCTGCTCACCCACCAGCCCGACTTGATGCTGGAGGAGATCCGCTCCGAACTGAGCGCCCGCCGTGGCGTCAGCGTCAGCCTCGGCACGGTGTGGCGCTTCCTCAAGGCCCAGAACCTCACGCTCAAAAAACCAGGTCAGCAAGAGTTGCTGGCAGGCGCGGTTCTCGAGATCGGCGAGGTAGGTTTCCTGATCGCGTCGAAAGCGCGTGCTTGCAACTCGGGCTTGGCGGCGCGTTTTCAGCGCGCTGCGGAGTTTGAGCCATCGCGCTTGGTTGGTGGCGAGATCGCGGGCAGTAAAGGGAAGGATGCGGATTGCGGTAGCGGCCACGATGCGTACGGAGCCGCGCAGCACCAGGGAGGGCGACGCGACTTTGCGCCCGGTGGCGCGGCGCTCATGATGGCGATGACTGCCGAACAGATGTTCGAGATCGTTGTTGGTGCGCGGCAGTTCCGGCACGGCGTAGCAGTGGAAGAGGCCGGTCCGATAGCTGGCGGTGACCTTCACAAAGTGGTCGACGGCCGCGCTCAGGCTGCCGGCCCGGTCGCGCGGTATGTTCCATGTGGCGATCAAGCGGTGTGCATCGTGCCACCCACAGTTCGAGGCGATCGGTCTGTGGTCCAGGCTGCGGCGACCCGTCCGCTGTCAGGGTTGGGCCGGGTGACTTCTCTGAGGCGCCGCACCCGACAGGAGAAATCGCAGATCGATGCGACGATTCCTCTCCCGCCCGTTTTCCGTGCTGTTGGTAGCGACTGCCCGGCCGTCGGCGTAACCGCTGATGCCGAACACCGACCGTCCATCGGCATTCTCCAGCAACCTCAGGCTCGGACTGCTCCTGGTCATCGCCGAAAAGGCCTCGAGCGCGCGCTGCGTCGACAGCTTCCAATTATCGGAATATTGCGGGTTCCTGTTGCTCGACCGCACCGGGTTGCTGTCGGTGTGCCCTTCGACGAACACCGCCTCCAGAAAGGAAGTCGATCCAGCTGGGCAGTCCGCGGGAACCGTGGTCGCGCAACGGATCTCCTTCTCCAGCAGCCCGCCCAAAACTTCGAGGGCATCGACACCCTGCTGATCGATCCGAACATTGCCGCTGCCGAAGAGCAGGTCGTTGGGAAGGCGCAGCACGCCCTCTTCCTCGTCAAGGAGCACGTCGTAGCTCCTGGACCTCAGTTGGGCGGCCAGCCTCCGGAGCAACTGCGCACGCTTGACCTTGTTTTCGGCCAGCCGGCTTTGCTCGGTCGCGTAGGTTCGTTCGACCTGTTCCCTTCTCCGTTGCGCTTCCGCCATCGCAGCGTTGTCGCGGGCCGCCGCTTCTCGTGCCGAAGCCAACTCCGCCTTCAGGCGCTCGTTGTCCAGCCGGGCGTCGGCAAGGCCCTTGCTCAGCGTCGACAGATCGCCTTCGGTGCCGCGGTTGCCGATGACGACACCGGTCAGCAGAAGGATGAACAGGAACAGAATGCCGGTCAGCAGATCGCTGACCGCGACGAAATGGCCATCCTGCTCCCCGTCGCCGTTCCGGGCGGCACGATGCCTCTGCTTCCACTTCATCGATTGCATGCGGCTCCCCGATCAGGCTTGCGTGATCACGGCCGGGGGGGAGAACTCCGTGAGCGCCGACATCTTGCGGGCGGGCGGATCGGCGGCCTCCAGGATGTTCCGCAACAGTGGCTCCAGGGCGGCGATCCGATCCACAGCGGCCGTCAGCCGGTCGGCGGCCTCGCCAACCGCGAGAGCGCGTTCGAACACGCCGCTCAATGCCGCAAAGGAAGAGCTGTTCCGTGCCATGGCCTGGACCGCCTCGCCGAGCACAGTCATTGGCGGGGCCAGCAACGCCATGCGTTCACCCGACGTGACAAGCGCTTCGAGCGGCGGCTGGATGCGGGTGAAGGCGACACCGGCCTCGGCGAGACCGCTGTATGCGGCCTCCAGCGACCCAAGGCGTTGCATCGTCGCATCCACCGTGGCGAAGGTCCGGTCGAGGCTGGACAAGCGCTCGCTCAGCTCCGACACCGCGCGGACCGTCGTGTCGAGCGTTTCCATCTGCCGCACGGCTTGGCCGAGCGCCTTGAGGGAGTCCTGCATGCCGGCGATGCCTTCGGCCGCCGCCGATATCCGCTCGACGGCGGCTTGGCTCTGATTGATGGTGCGTGCGGAAGCGTCCGTAGCTTTGCCCAGCGATTTGGTGCTGCGCTCGATGTCGCGCGCCAACTGGTCGATCGGCCGGTCGATCGCGCCGATCTTGCCGATCAAACCGTCAAGGGAAAGCAGAAAGGCGGGCAGCGCCTGGGCCGTCCCCTCGTCAGCCGTGCGGAAGGATCCGGAAACACGCTCGATGTCGCCGACGATCCGCTCGGTGGCCGCGCTCAGATCGCGCGCCACCGTCGCGGATGCGACTTGGAACGACCTGTCGATGCTGCCGAGTTCGGTTTCCAGGCTTGCCACGGACTCCTTCAGCCGCGCTGCCACCCGGTCGGCGGTGTCGGCCAGTTGCCCCTCCATGCGCCCTGACGCTTCCTCCGTCGTCTTCGCAAGCGCGTCCCGGCCCTCCTGCAAACCCTGGATCAGTCCGGCGCCGCCCTTGTGCAAGGCATTCCCCAGGTGGGCGGCGGCGGAACCGACCTGCCGGTCAAGAGCTGCGCTGCTGGCTTCGATGGTCTGCGCCAGACTGCCATTGATGCTCTCCACCGTGTGCATGAGGTCGCCGAAGCCGGATTTCAGCAGCTTCAAATCGTCGATCAGACGGTGCGTGTGCTCCCTCATCGAATCTTCGAGCCGCCGGGTGAACTCGCCAACCATGCGCTCCATGGACGCGACGCTCAGCTCGCCAACCCGGTCGGCCATGCGGTTCATGCCGTCGACCAGCGGCTCCAACCCTAGGCGCAGGGCCTCGTTGGTGCCGCTCACGAGCTTTCCGACCAACTCCTCGCGCCATTGCCTGTCGATGGCATCGAGCAGGGAAACCTGTCGCAACAGCAGGCTGTTCGTGGCCGCGATCGCCTGGATTGGATGCTGGACGGGGATGCGGCGGTCCAACTCGTGGCCGAACCGGTCGACCTCGGCTTCCACGCGGTGGAGCCGATGTCGCAACCAGATCGAATAGACGATGGACGAGAGGAGTCCGGCGATGGAGCTGACGAACTTCACGGCCGCCGCCGACAGCAGCCCTTGCAGCGCGTCGTGCGTCGCCTCGGCTGATGTTGCAGACATCGTGCCGCTCGCCGCCATCAGGGCAAGCAGAAGGCTGCTGAAGGTGAAGAGCAGCCCGGTGCCGACAAGGTATCCGGGCACCGCCTGGAAAAGGCCGACATTGATGTTCGCCTGGCGGAGGAGGTCGGCCGACAGGAACTCCGACGGGCGCATCGTCGCGACCACGGCTCCACCGGTATCCGCCGGGGGAACCAGCGTCGATTCGATGCCGGCCCAGGTTCCGCGCAGCGCCGATGTCCGCCGGAAGACATCCGCCATGGCGTCGAATTGCGCCCCACTGCGCGCGGGCACGGAAACCGCCCTCACCGTCTCCTCCGCGGTGCGGAGGTCGCCGAGGAAGCGGGCAAGCTCACGGTTCGCCCAGACCGCCATGGTTAAACCGGCAAGCGGAAGGATGATGGCAAGGAGCAGGATGAACGCGGACTGCGTCAGAAAGGCTGTGACCGTCTCAACCATCATGCGTCTTCCGTCAGTTGAGGCGGGTCACTGGCGTGGAAAGCGAAGGTGGCCGAGCCGAGCGACCCGAATCTGCTGGCCGTCCAGCATCGCCCGTGCCGCTGTGACGACCACCGGCTTTTCAAGCTCGGCGAACTCGATCTCAAACAACGGACCGAGGTCACGCCGCACCCCCTCGCCCCGGTTCGCGGCCAGGGCCGGGAAGTTGCGCGTCAGCATCCGGCGGGATGGCAGCAACAGAGCGCGACCGCCGGCACCGGCCGGCAGCGCCCAAAAGTCGGCCGTCGGCACGTCCACCACCTCCAGGACGCCGGCCGCGGTCCGCGTCACACGCAGCACCCGCCACCGCTCCAGAAATCCGTCGCTCTGCTCCTCGTCCTCCATCACCTGGCGATATTCCTCCATGACGGAAGCCATGAGGCTGCCCGCTCCGGCCTGGACATTCCCGCCATGGGTCGGCGTTCTCCCGTGGTCGAGGGGCACGATTTCCCTCCCCGGCCGATCGCGGGGCTCTAACGGGCGCGGGCCGGCCGGCTCGGGCGACCGGGACGGGGAGCGCAACGCCAGAACCTGAGCCGCCAGAGCACTCATGCCGTCCTGCAGGCCGGCAACCGTGGATCCCGTATCGCGCATGGCCGCGGAAAGCTGATTGAGCACCTGCTCGGTGTCGTGGCCGTCCCTCCTTCGGCTGAGGTCGCCTTGCAGCGCCTGCATTTGGCTCGTCAGAGTCCTCATGCTTTCCTTCAGCTCCACAACCGCGAAACCTGTATCGCGCACCGATCCAGTCAGGTCTTTCAGCATCTGCCCGGTGTCGCCGCCATCCTTTTTCCGGCCGTAGTCGTCGGGCGCCGTTGTTCGCAGCGCCGGCGACAGGCTCAAGCCCAGGATCGCGCCCAGGGCGAAGCAGCCCACCATCAGGAGACCGGACAACCAATCCCACTCGGCCGCGCCGCTGATGTCGCCTTGGGCGGACAAAGCGGGCATGGACAGGGCGAAGATCGACAGCGCTGTGATCGCGAGGCCCGCAAGAACCCGATGCACGGTCATTGGATGAGCCGTCCATTCCGGTTGAAGTATTCGTTCAACGCCCGCAGGGCGATGACGAACGGGGGCTCGATCCCCATGGTGCGCACGGCATCCTTTCCGCGCTTGAAGACCGAGGCGGCTTGACTGCGTTCGGAGACCAGGGCTTCGGTGACCTGGGTGGACACATGGGCCTTGGCGATATTGTCGAACGGCACGATGCGCCCGAACTCCGCCTGATAAAGCTCGATGAAGCGCGAGAGTTGTTCGAGATCGCCGCACCGCCACTCGGAACCGGGCTCCAACTCGCTTGCGGGGGTATTCCACCCTTTAATCTCGTCGCCCACGCGAATCCCCTCGCCGATGATGGAGGGAGGAAGGTTTCCCTGGTCATAGGTCAGATCGGTCGCGTCGGTCCGGTCGACCAGCAGTCCGAACGCTACCTCCTCCTTCGGATTCTTGCTGTAGGACAGGGTCAGGGGCTGCCTTGAAATGCCTCCCTCTTCTCCAAAGCCGGCCGCCGTGTTGAATACCGCCGCCATGCGGCCGGCGATGCCCGCGTCGGCGCCGATGAGTTCGCGCATCATCAGGCTGCCGCGTCCGCCATAGCAGAGCTGAATGGCGCCGAGATCGGCGACGCAGAGTTTCGAGTCGACCAGCGCCCTGTAAACCATGCCGACGTAATAGAGCAGGCCGGCCATTGCGAACTCGACGGTGCAATGCAGCCCCTTCGCTTCGGGCGTGCCGCTGATGGCCGCACGCTCCTGCTCGAAGGCGCGGCTGAAGGTGTCGCTGTTGACGAACACCTCGGTTCCGTGAAAGACGCGCTGCGTCTCCTGAACAGCCTTCTGGAAGTTGCGGAACGTGTCGCGCAGGGTCTGGCTTTGCCGCGTCAGCGCGTAGATGTAGTCCTTCTGACGGGCGAGATAGTCGATCACGATGCTGCGGCCGGCGAAGCGGACGGAACTGCGCCAGATCAGCTTGCGCGACTGCCACAGCGAAATGTCGGTCGTCCCGCCGCCGATGTCGAAGGTCACCACTGTGCCGGTCAAGGCGACGCCATGGCTGTGGAAGTACAGTGCGGCGCAGACGCTTTCCGGGCTGGGCGCGGCAACCCGTGCCGGAAGCGCGGCTCCCTTCGACGACAGCGCCGTATTCAGCGCACCCGGAATGATGCCCTGATAGTCCCTGAGCTGCACGCCCTTGAAGGCTTCCGGGTAGGAAAAGGACCATTCGATCTCGGCGGGAACCATACCCTCCGCCGCCGCTTCCGCCATCGCCTCCAGCGCCGCCTGGGCGAGGAAGTTCTGCCGGCGCTTGCGATCGTCCGGAATCTCCGACCATTTCAGATCGAAACGCAGCGCCCCGCTGGCGTCGCCGCGCAATGCCTCAAGGGTCACCTGCACGTCGCGGATGTAGTAGATCCGCTCCGTCCACAGCGGCCAGAGGGGCATTCCCTCGTTGGGCAGGCTGTTGCGGTCCTGCAGAACCGATTGAAACGGCAGCGGCCGGCCGCTCATCGGCAGGAATTCCAGCGCGTGTTCCCCTTGCGCCTGCGTGTCCTGCTCGTGACCGCGGAAAGGCGATATGCAGCGGTTGCGGAACACGACCGGTTCCGGCGGGCGCCCGTCGCGCCGCTGGAAGATGCAGGTGTTCGTCGTGCCGAAATCGACGCCGATGCGCCAGGTGCTCGGCCGGCGCTGGGCCACCGGGGCGGCCTCCGCGGCAAGGATCAGGCCCACGGGTTGGCGGGTGCGCAGCCCGCCGCTCTCGACCGAGGCGACCGTGCAGAGGAAGGCTTCCGGCTGCTCGTGCATCAGCACCAGCGCTTCCTGAAGGTTGTTCTTCTCGCTGAGCATGCGCCGGCGTTTCGATCCTGCGATCGCGGTTTCCAGCCGCTGGACGAGCCAGGAGGGTCCCCCCGCCCCTCCCCCCACGGAACCGCCGGCAGGCTCCATGGCGGCCAACAGGTCGGAGCGCGTGACCGGGATCGTCGGGGTCAGGCTCTCCTCCGGGTTGGCCCCGTAGAACATGTAGTAATAGTCCCAGTGTTCGGACTGGAAGTTCGGCCAGACCGACAGGCTGGTCGGAGAGGAAGCGCGGTGGGCCCGCGGGTAGTGGCGGGAAAGCTGGCAGGTGCTCACTTTCCCCTGATCGTCCTGCACATCGACCCGGAAGATGACCCGATAGCCCCCGTCCTCCGGCCGGATGCTGATGCGCTCCCGCAGTTCAGCAGGCGGATACAGCAGCAGCGCCAGCGGCGTCAGGGGCAGCGTGAAGGATTCCGCCTCGCCGTGTGTGGTGATCGCCCCTTCGCTCAGATGGCAGAGCGCCGGAGCGAACAGGCTGTCGATGCCGATGGCGAGAAAGCCCTTCTGCTGGGCGCCCGCCACAATCCGTTCCCGGTTCGAAGGATGGCGAAGTGCCGTCTCCAGCGTATCGGAATTCCAGGCGCGCAGGCTCGACGCGGTGGTCTGGAGCAGGCTGGGAAGCCGCTCGTCGAGAAGAAGGACACCCTTCAGCAGGTGCTGAAACTCCGGGCGGGTGACGATGGCGGTGTCGTATCGCTCGCGGGCGACCAGGGTCTCGAAGGCGTTGAGCCGGGAGTACAGCGGGGCGGGCAGTTCGAACTGCTGCGGCGCCGTCCGCACCTCCGCATCGCCCAGCACCATTCGCGCCTTGCCCTGCAAGGCCTCCATGAACTCGTTGAGCCGGGTGAGCAGCTTGGACAGGCGACGGTCGGGGGAGCCGGGCGTTTCGAACTGACGCAGCCCCCGATGCAAGCTGCCGGCGTAGCGGTGGATGAGACAGAGTTCCTCCGGCGTCAGGTTGCCGGCGTTCAGCGGATCGTCCATGCATCCCGTCGCCGGCACGCGCCACTCCACAGACTCGTCCAGAGCCAGCTTGTGCGCGCGCACGGGGCAGACCAGCAGATGCGGCACGATCATGGCCAGCAAGCGCCCGTCGAGCGTCAGGAAGCCAACCTGCGACCAGTCCTGCTGGTCGGTGATCACGGCCCCCGGACGAAGCTTGTAGGCCACATTGGCGAACAGCGCCCCCGCGGACCCGCTTTCGGCCGCCGAATGCACGTTCACGATCCGGCTGCGCAAAGCCATGCCGCGCTGGATGGACAGGGCAAGAATCCCGATCAGGCCACGCCATTCGCGCACGGTGCGCCGGTGAAGGGGATGGCCGGTGTCGAGCAACGCGCTTTCGAACACCATCGCTTGCGCCCAGACGTCGGGAATGGACAGCAGTTCCTCTTCGCTCTGCCCGTCCGTCTGCTGCGCTAAGCATTGCGCCAGCGTTCCAAGCCAATTGTAGCTGGTCTCTCCAACCCATTGTCCATACGCTTCCGGCGACGGGAGTGCATCGATGTTGAGCGGCGGGAGCAGATGCTGCGTGGGCATCGGGCGGTCTCCTAAGGCAGATCCGGGCCGGCCAACCCGGCGGTCGGCGGAGCAACGAGGATGGTTCAGGCGGAACGCCGCAGCGGCTTGCCGTTGGCTAGGCCGCATTGATCGAACAGGGCCTCGACGAAGGCGGAGAGCCCCTCGGCGCCGGGCTTCGGCCGGGCAGCGTTCAGGTTGTCGAGAATGGTCTCCAGCGATGTGCTGTCGGGGCCAGCGCCGGTGACCAGCGTGGCGAAGGTGCGCTTGGTCCGCTCGAACAGATCGTCGTGAAGGGCGAGCAGACCGTCGCCGCCAGGCGGACCGTCGGCCCCGATGCTTCCATCGTTGAACAGGTCGACCGCAAGGCTGTCATGGCTGCTGCATCGCACGATGGTGACCATCCAGCGCAGGAAGGCACGGCAATAGCTGTCGAGCTTCGTGCGGGCGTTCTGGGCAGGGTCGCCGTCCAGCCCCGCGTGGGTCGCGGCCAGCAGGCGGCGGTACCAGAGGTGCCGTTCGTACAGTCGATGGCTCGGCCGTGCGAGAAGCGGGCCGTAGACACCGCGGAAGGCGACGGAAAAGCGCAGCATCCGCCCCAGAACCATCTTGACGTCTCCGTCCGTCCCGGCGGCCGTCTCGACGCCGGGCAGGTCGTCCCAGGTCAACTCCGGAGACGCATTCTTCGCGATGTGCAGGATCCTGGCGTCCTTGGTCGGGCCGTTCAGGAAAAAGCGGGCCGCCGCCAGCGCACCGTACAGTTCCGGAAGAAGGGGCGGATTGCACTGGCCCTTGCCGCCGGTACGCGATACGGGAAGGGAAAGGAGACGCGGCCAGCCGAACAGATAGAGGTTGTCGAACAGCGGCCCGTTGGGACCCGGCCTGGACAGCATGTCCCGGTAATGTTCGAGCGCGCCGCGGGCCTGATGGATGAAGGCGCCGGGATGGGCGTAGATCGGCCCGGCCGACTCCGGTTCGGCATAGCTGAAATAGGGAAGCGCCAGGGCGCCGGAAATCGATACCCGCGGAGAGTTCAGCGCTTCGCGCAGACGGCCCGCGATGACCGGAAAGCCCGAAGCGCCGGTGCCGCCGAACACCGATCCCACGATGAAGATCCGCACGTCGCGGTTCTGGTTCGCTTCGTGGATCGCGGCGAACACGTCCTGCCAGAAATCCTCTTCCGGCGCGACCCTGGCCCCGACGACCGCCGCGCCGACCGCCGGACGGGCGCGGAAGCCGTGGGACAGATCCATGTCCTGTTCTTCGCGCAGGTAAAGGGCGTCGAACAGATGCCGTCCGTCCTCCTCCATTGCCGAATGGTGGAAGAGGTCGCGCATGGAGGTGACCTCTGCCGGAACCTGCGACCAGGACGCTCCGGATCTCGCCGTCCTGATCTCGGTGCGGAAGAGCGGCGATTCCTGCGAGACTTGGCTGATGCCGGGATTGCGCAACGTTGCGCGCGTGGCTTGGTACAGTTGCAACATCTCCTTCGTGCGCTCGAGATTCCCGTTGCTGGAATCCGGGTCGACGAAGCCTATCCACATATCCTCGGGGCCCAGGCCGGCGGCGCACAGGTGCAGCATGGCTTCCGCGCAACGGGCACCGGTGCCGCCGATGCTAATGAAGTAGCTTTTGGTCATGCTTGGCTCCGCGCGAACAACCGGTTCCGGAAAAGCACGGACGGGCGCATGGTCGGCCGGGTCGCGAAGAAGGTTGCGGGATAGTAGAAGACCACGAAGGCCAGCAGTCCCAGCAGGACCACATGCGCCGTGTAGCCGACCTGAAGCCCGTAGACGAAACGTCCGACCAGCAGATAGTCCAGCACGATGGTCGCCAGGAAGAACAGCAGGGTATTGGCTGACCAGACCGGGGAAAGGGCCGGTACGTCCTTGGGGTGATACACCACCTTCATGACCGCATAGACCAGCCAGACCAGCGACCCCAGAATGGCGAGCCCTATGCTGGACACGAAGACGACGATGATGCCGAACTTCAAGTCTTCAGCAGCGAATTTCTGCGACCGTCCGCTGATTCGATCATCGAGGAGGCCCGCGAAAAGATTCGGATCCAACATGTCCAGCAGGGTCACGATGATGGCGCATGCCACCACTTGAATGAATACGGCTAACAAGGTTGGAATGAACTTCTTCATGTTTCCCTGCTGTCATTCCATGTTGTAGACGAGACGAAACGCATGAATGCGCTCCGATGAGTGCTGATCCTTGGTGATCTGCACCATGAGGTCGCCCAGTGACTCGAGATTGAGCGTCGGGAACAGGATGGGCTCGCTGCTGGGAGGCTCGGCCTTCGCGGATGGTCGTTGGACCTGCTGCTGTTTCTCCCGCTGTTCCTCCCGTTGCGCGACACGCTTGAGGAGGGCGGCTTCGTGGGTGGCGTCGTAGCTCCAATCCTTTATCCACTGCCGGGCCTCCGGCGCGGCGTGCAGGGAGGGAAAGGTTACCGTCGTGTCCAGCACATACGCCACCTTCGGACGAAAGCCGAAGGTGGCGGCCGGCTCCCGCATGACATTGAAGGACAGACGATCCGGCTGCACCTGCCCAAGTTCGACCAGTCCCGGGCGCTCGTCGTCCTCGACCCAGCCGTTCTCGCAGCCATGCCGGCCCGTTGTGTAGAAATGGAGGATGTTCTTCAAGGTCGCGCGCCTGACATCCGGCACCACGGCCTGTCCGGCAAACCAAGCCGAATCGCCGTCCTGCCGCTCAAGCGCGATGCTGGCTCCTCCGCCCCGCCGACCGACCGCAATCTGGAATGGGGCCTCGGATGCCGCCGACTTGGCGAGCAGCGTCGCCTCCCTCGTTCCGGTATTCAGTTCGAGGCGCGGCACCCAGCCGCTTGCGGGCAATGCGCGGGGGGAGAAGAAGGTCGAATGATGCGGCCCCATGACCGGCGTCCCGAGCACCTCGGCCTGCAGCGTCGCATAGAGCGTCCGGACCTGCGCGTCGTTCCCGATCAGAAGAATGTAGAAGGGCCGTTGCCCATTGGTGAATTTGATCGATTCCCGCGTCGTGGCGAGGTCGTAAATCCGCCCCGTGAAAGGGGCCTGGATCCCGACGAGCGCGATGCTCATGCCTTTGTGCAGGATGTCGGCCAGCGCCTGGCGTAGCGGGCTGTTCTCGCCGCCATGCACCTCGGCGGCACTGAGGAACAGGTCGGTCACGACCACGGTGGTCACGGTCGGCTGAGCGGCGGCCTGCTTGAGGACATCGTGCAGATGGGTCTCGCCGGCTGGGATCTGCTTGGGATTGGCTCCCAGCGCAGGCTTGCTGCTGTAGAAGGACGCGTCGAGAATGTCGGCGGCCAGCCGGTCCGAATAGTCCCGCCTCTCAATGCCGGCGGCGAAGCGGAAGACTTCGAACTCGCTGGCCGAGCGCCGCAGGCTTCCGAGCATCGCGTGGGCCACCTCCCGGTAGGGCGACGGGCCGGTGTTCCCGACGAAGCCCCGCATGGATCCGGACCCGTCGAGATACAGCCGCACCGGACCGGGACGCGGTGGCGCATCAATCGGCGGTGTGATCGGACGGTCCGGAGAAACAGGGGGAAGACAGGACGGGCGGTCGTCTCCGCACGCCGATAGGAGCAGGGTCAGTGCGCCAAGCACGGCGGATCGCGCTATGGCCCACCACCGCACCGTCCGGCCCGGCACTGCGTCTTCGTCGTCGCTGAGCGAGTGCTCTCCCGTTGGCATTATGCTTCTATGCCTACCATGAACATCAGTTACGAAGGGATGATCAACCACCTTTATCTAAAAGTGCACAGATCCCAATCCTCTATCAATACAAAATTTTTCACTGTTTAGACATGCGTATGTATTCAATAACGTTCATTGGCATTAATTTTATGGGAATCAATAGGTTTATTTTGTATGACAACGAAATGATTTGTTAATCTCTTCATCATTATTCCGAGGGCTTCCGCATACGCGCATGAGCGGTGCATCCGGGACCGTTCCATCAATGGCCTGGCATGCACCGCAAAAGTGCGAACGAAGCTGAGGAGACTGGCGTGTCCAGCCGGAAAGCCCTTGTCGATGCAGCGGCGCTTGAGGCGTGGGCGACGGAACACGCCGCCCTGCCCACGCTGCTTGACCTGATCGTCCGTCTTTTGCAGTCGGAGGAGGCACTGGACACCCTGCATCCCCGGGACGCCAAGCCGTCGTCCGGTCCGGGCTGGGACTTGGTGAGCACCGCCAGGGATGGGTCGGACTGGATTCCTGAAGGCGATAGCGTGTGGGTGCTCTCGACGGGCGTCTACAACTCGGAGACAGCCGCCGCCAGTCTTGGAAACCTGCCACGCCCCGTCTCCCCGAAGCATGGCAGCTTCGTTTTCGTGACGCCGCGCCGTTGGCCCGGCAAGTGGAAATGGCTGGCTGACGCCCGTCATGCCGCCGAATGGAAGGGCATCCGCGTCTATGACGCGGATGACTTGGCCGCCTGGCTGGTGGAGGCTCCGGAGGCGACACGCTGGTTCCTGGCGACCCAACTCGGCGATCCCGAAGCGCGTGAGTACTGGGTCGAGCCGGGCATACCCTGGAACCCCGACGCATTGCGGCCTGATAGCGGATCGCTGGCTTGGCTCTCCTGGAACACGCGGCTGAGCGACCTCGTCGGCCGTCAGGACGAAAAGGCCCAGCTCACCAGTTGGGCGGGACGGGAAGACGGCGTCCGGTTCCGTTTCCTGGCGGGTGAGGGCGGCACCGGCAAGACCCGGCTCGCGTATGAGGTGGCCGCACAACTCCGGTCGAAGGGATGGGCGGCCGGATCCGTACCCCTTTACGTGCCTCTTCCATTCGACGCCGGTCCGTTCGGCAGTTTCCTGATTCTTGACCGGCCGGAGGAAAACCGGGCAGCAGCCCTGGAACGGCTGAGGGAAATTGCACGGCAGCCGAACATCCCCGGCCGAAACCTGTGCGTTCTTTTCATCAGCCGGCAGACGGATGACTGGGACACGGTGATCGACGAGGCGGGCGCGGCCCACCGCCGGGACCCTACGCTGATCCTGTCGGAAAGGATCGAGCCGAGTGCGGTGTGGGCATTGTTCGGCACCGTCCTCAGCCGTGTGTCTCGCATGGTCGGCAGGGAGCCGAACACCCCGTCCTTCTCTGAGGTAAGCGACTGGCTGACGCGCGATCCCTTCAACCAGCGCGCGGTGGCTGTCGCAGCCGCGGCCGTGGTGGCGGCATTGCGGGCGGAGCCGTCTGCGCTCGAACTGTCTGGCGCGCAGGCGATCCTGTGGCTCGTCGAGCAGGAACGCATCCGGCTGATGGGCCTTTCGGTTTCCTACGGGTTCGAGAAGCAGGCTCTGGAACGGCTGGCCGCGCTGTCGGCTGTGCGCGGCGGATTGGACGCGGCGACGATCGAACGGTTGGCGTCTCCTACGCTACGCCTCGGCCTGGGAAGCACGGACAATGTGAAAGGGCGTCTGAAACGAGCGGGTGTCCTGTCGGGCGGCGTTCTGCCTCCACCCGGTCCCCGCATCATGGCCGCCGCCCTTGTCGCCCTCGTTCTGGCGGACTGCGACGCCGTCGCGACGGAATGGCTGTGGACGGTGTTCGACGGCGCCGAAACGGACACGCTCGCGCGAGTCGGCCAACTGATCTGCGATTCGGAAATCGTCCTTGAACTGCACAAGGGACGCCTGGGCGACCAACTGGCCGATATGGTGCGCGGCCATCCCGAGCGCGCCGGACACTTCGCAGACCAACTGCTTCACAGCGTTCCAGCGGGGGTGACCGGCTTTTCGGCCACCGTCTGGAGCACCTTGGCCGCGCATGCGGAATCGGACGTGGACCGGGCGAGAAGCCTGCACAACCTGTCGATCGACCTGTTCGCCCAGAGCAAGGTCGCCGAAGCCCTGACCGCCATCAGAGAAGCGGTGGCCATCCACCGGACCCTCGCCCTGTCCGACCCCGACCGGTTCGAACCAGGGTTGCCGAACCGGTTGAACACCCTGTCCGTCTGCCTCGCCGCCACCGGCGACGATGTCGGAGCCCGTGAGGCTGCGCGCGAGGCGGTGGACATTCTCCGCCGGCTGGCGACGTCGAATCCTGCGGCGCCTCGATCCGAACTGGAGGTGGACCTGGCCTATGGATTGAACACGCTGTCCAACCGCCTCGCCGATTCCGGACGGACCGAGGAAGCCCTTGCGGCGATCCACGAGGCCGTGGCCGTCCGGCGGCGTCTGGCCTCCATGAACCCGGCAGAGCACGAGTCCGGCCTCGCCTTGAGCCTGTCCAACCTGTCCAGCCGTCTCCTGGCCTGCGGCAAGGGGGACGATGCGTTGGCCGCCGCATTGGAAGCGGTGGCCATCCGCCGCCGGCTGGCGGCAATGAACAAGGCCGTTTACGGAGCCGATCTGGCTTCCAGCCTGAACATCCTTTCGGACTGCCTTCTGGACCGGGAAAACACGAGCGCAGCAGCCGCAGCCATGCATGAGGCGCTCGACATCCTGAGACCGTTGGCGGAGACGGCGCACGCACGCTTCAGGCCGACACTGGCGGCCGGACTGGACCGCCTGTCCAACTGCCTGGCCGCCATCGGAGACGGCAGCGGCGCGCTGAAGGCCGCCCGGGAGGCGGTGGCACTCGGCCGCGACTTGGCGGCGTCCGATGAGGAACGTTTCGCCCCGCTGCTGGCCACCGCGCTGACCAATCTGGCCAAGCGGCTCTATGACGCCGGAGAGCCCGACCAAGCCATCGAGACAATCCGCAAAGCGCTGCCCCTCCATCAGCGGATGTTTGACAGGAATCTCGCGCGGTTCCAAGGGGAATGGTCTGCGGCGGTAACAACCTACGCCGGCTTTCTGGCTGAACGGAACAAAGTCGAGAACGCCTTAAAGGTGTTGGACAGGGCCATCCGGCGCATTCGCCCTGCCCTTCACGACGCCGCCAATTCCGCGACACAGCAGGTTTTCCACGAATTGCAGGAGCTGCGGGAACGACTGCACCGCTCCGACCCGACCCAGGGAGGGCGCGTGCTGGGCGTGGAAGAGCTGCTCGAACTCGCCTTCTTCCTAGTACTCGACGGCTGGGCCACTCCGTCCTTCCTGGTGACGCCGACGCCAAGAGCCTTTCTCCAGGCGTTGCAGGAGCGCCGCAAGGAAATGGGACCCGCCGCGCCGTCCGATCTGCTGGAGACGCTGCGGGCCGATCGGGGCGAGGTGACGCCGGACCCGCTGTGGCAGGCATGGACGCTGGAAACCCAGATCGGCACCTTGCGAAAGATACGGGCGGAGCTGTTCGGTGCCGACCGCATCCGTGCCGCCGACCGGACTGCGCGCACATCGGATGCCAGCACCTCTCTCGACCAGACCTTGCGCCAGAGGCCGGATCCATGAGCGGCCCGTTCCGCCCGGACCGGCTGGTTCATTTCGCCAACCAGCTCGCCTCCGGCAACCTGGTGTTCTTCATCGGCGCCGGTTTTTCGCGCGACAGCGAGAAAAACACCACCGACCGTTTGATGCGCCGCCTGGCCGCCCGGGTGATCGGCATATGCCGCACCCTCTCCACCGGTCCGCGAGGGATGGAAGCAGACCAGCTCCTTGCCACTTTCAAGTCGGTTCATTCACTGAAGGAGATCGAGGAGGTCTCGGCCGACTTCGTCGGGGAACTGGCACGCAACTACTATCCGGTCAACGACTGGTGCGTGTCGGCCTTGGCCGATCTCGCGGAGATCCTGTACGACATCGGTACACCCGCCCTGATGAGCGACATCGCTGCTACGGAAGCAAGGCTGTTAGAGAAGATCGGTACCCAGCCTGGACAGCGGGTAAAAGATCCGCTGGCTGCCGACCCGGTGCCGCTGCGCGCCATCGATCTGAACGGACTAAGAAAGCTGCTGGAGAATCCGGGCAAGATCGCTGATGGCAAGATCACTGTCGGCAAGATTCTGTTCCTGGAAGCCATGGGCTTCTCCTGCCAGGAAATGATGAGCGGAGAGCTGTCGTTGGCGGGACGGAAGGCGGTTGCGCAGTCTTTCCGGAACAGGCTGCGGCGACGGCATCACGTGCTGGCCCGGCTGGCGCGTGAAGGGCTGTCGCCGATCCTGCTCACCACCAACTTCGACCTGCTGATCGAGGGGGCCTATCGGCTGGCGGGCTTCCAGGAATGGGGGGCGCCGAACGCCACAACCGCCGAAGACGACGAACCGCCGACACGCCACCCCTACTTCGCCCGGATCGCGATGGCGTCCCACTTCTTCGAAAAGCGGGACGGCGGGCGCGTAGCGTCGATCGTCAAGATCCACGGCTGCGCCGACGCGTTCCGGTCCGCAAGGGGATCGAACAGCACGACGGAGCTTCCGGCGATGCTGCGCTCCATCGTCTTCACCTACCGTGAAGTCCAGAACTGGCGGCAGGATTCCTGGTCCCGCGACCTCGTCTACACGCTGCTGCGCACGCGTGCGGTGGCGTTTTGCGGTTACAGCACGGCCGATCCCGTCCTGCACGATACGGTCCGCAACACCTACGAGGAAATGGCCCAGCGGGCCAAGCCCACATTCCCGGGCGCCCAGGGCGAGGAGGCGCCGGCCTTCTTCTTCGCGCCCGCAGGATCCAAGGAGTTCCATGGCCTGGAGGTGCTGCGGGCTGCCAGCCGGGCGGTCGGCGTCGAAAATCCCAAGCTGATCGACCATCCCAACTACCTGGGATTCAACCGTTCCGACAGGCCGGAACTTGCCGATCTCGACGAGTCCTTCGCCTGGATTTTCCATGCGGTGTTCCGCCGCCGGCAAATCCAGGCGGTCCGGGCGGAGTTGGGCAGCGTCGTGTCGCTGCTGCTCGGGCATCCGGCCCCGTCGCGGCTGCTCAGGAAAGTGGAGGATGATCTGGAACGCCTCTGGGACGTGGAACAGGCCGCCGCGGAACAATGGCCCGCCCATCCCTCTGGCCGCAAGGCGTTCGCCGACACAGTCGCCTGGACCGAACATTTCCATCCCGCGCTGCTGCGCGACATGGCGATCACGCAACGCATCGCTTGGCAGGGCCGGCCCCTCATCGCCTTCGACGACCTGCGGGACGGGCACTGGTACTATCCCGCCAACGAAAATTTCGGCTGGACCGCTTGGGGGGCCGTGATGGAACTGGCGGTCCGGCATCTGGTCGCGGAACTGTCGGATATGCCCGATCAATGGGCGAAGCTCAGCCTGTCGTCAGGCAACACCCCGCCACGACTGGCGCCGCTGACCAACGACACCATGCCGGCGCTGGCGGTCACGAGCGGAGCTGCCGGGCCGCTGCCGGTACGTCTGGAACTGTCGCTCGGCCGCTTTCATCGGCCCGGCATGCGAGCCTCCGCTTTTGCCCTGCCCGCATCGACCGTCCGCTGGTCGTCCGACGCCATAACGCTGCCTTGGATATCGGCCGCCACCCTGGGACCGGCAGCCCGCGATCTGTGGAACTGGGCGGCCGGCAATGCCCACCCGCTGACCAAGCGAGCGAAAACCCACAAGGACTGGATCGATTGTCTGAGGAATCCCCAATGACCGGTGGAGCGGAGACGCTCGATCATCGGATCGGCGCGTTGCAGGAAGCCTTGAGGAAATTGGCCGGGATCGAACCCGTGGCGGACTTGACGGCGCTCCACAATTCGAATGGAAGGACGGGTGATCCTCCCCTCCCCGCCGCCCGGTCCCTTGCCAGGGCAATGGCCGTCATCGACCACCATTTCGAGCTTGTGTGCGATCTGCTCATCATCGACGACCGTTTCGGGACGGTCGGATTTGTCCATTTCCTGGATGGCATTGCCCACAAGCGGGCGGAGGACCCTACGGCTTGGTGCCGCCGCACCGTGGAGAATGCCGCCTACCTGCGGCATCTGGCCTTGACCAAGACACAGCAGGCGGGCCGTGGGCCGCGGCCTCTGCCGCTCGCGGTTGACCTTGTGCTGGTTCTGCCTCGGGCCGCCGAGCTGTCCGGCATTGGCGGCGCGCTGCGAGACATTGCGCGGGAAAGCAATTTCCTGCACGGCATCGGTATCCACCTGCTGCCGTGGGCGCCGGGGCCGCACACCGCCGCAGGCGAAGCGGCGCTGCGCAGGGCCTTTTGCTGGACTCTTCCGACGATCCGGCGCTGGTTTCCCTCACCGGAAGCGCACGAACGGGAAGCACGCCCCTTCCGCGGTGTGGAGCTGGTCAACTGGCGCCTGCCTGGGATCCGCTCCTTCAACCTCCAAGAGGACGCGCGTGTCCACTTGGTGTATGGCGCGAACGGATCGGGCAAATCCTCGCTGGTGGAAGCTATCGAGTATCTGGCGACCGGGCGCATCGATCGCCTGGAACGTGTCGAGGATATCGCCCGCATCGTCGAGCACGCACCGGACGGGAAGGCCGCGCCGGCTTCGGCCAAGGTCCGGTTCCTGGACGCGGGTACCGAACATGACACCCGACTGGGACCACCGGTCACGCCCGTCGGAATCCCGTCGGCGGGTGCCTTCCGGTTGAATCAGCCGATGATGGACCGGCTCGTCACCCTCGACGATGCCGATCGGATCAGCTATTTCATCAGCACGTTCTTTCCCGACTTCACCACCGTCGCGCACAGCTACGACTCCGCCGAGCAGGTGGCGCGGGAGGCGCGCGACGCGCTTCCGGAACGATTCCGCAAGACCCTGCCCTTGGACCCGCGGCTGTTGCGCGAGGTCCTTTCGGAGCGATTGGCTTGGCGCATCGGGCCGGACGTGAGTGTCGACGATCTGTGGACCCACTGTTTCGCGCTCTCTCGCGAGACCCTCCGCAGGCTTGTGCCGCTTGCCCCGCAGCTCGGCCCCATGCTGGCGATGTCGCCGCCGGAACAATTGACGGCCGATCAGGTCGCCGGCTGGTTGGGTGAATATGACAGGATACTCGGCCCCCTTTCCCGCGAAGTCGATACGATTCTCGCGAGGGTCGACGCCGCCCGGCGGGTCCTGGCCCTGCCTGAGTTGGAGGCTTGGAAGCCTTCGTCCGGCACCGCCGACGAGGCCACCGCACAAACACTCAACGGCTGGCTGCGTTCGATCACCGCGGTCACGATCATGAGCCGGCACATGGACATCGTGCGCAGCCTGGACCGCGCCAAGCGCGCCAGCGAAAGGCCGTTGGACGACATCGTGCCGTCTGCGCTGCTGCCCATAACCTCCGGTCGGGCACCGGACTATCTGCGAACAGCGGAATCCGAACTCCGCGAGCTGGTCCGGGAAGAGGAATCGGCCCGGCGCCGCATAACCGGCCTGGGGCGGCGTTCACATTGGGATGCCGCTGCCGAGGCCGTCCGTCCCACCCTGACCGAAGCCCAGGTGCAGGCATTGGACCAAATCAGCCCCATTCTTATGGGGACCAGGGAAGTCGCGGGATCCAGGCTCGGACACGCGGTTTCGAGGGCAATCGTGGAAAACAGGACGATGCCGCTGGACGGCACCACCATCGGCATGGATGGCTGGACCAGGGTTCTGGACGAGCAGCTTGAGGAATTAGAGACGGCGTTGAAGACCTTGCGCTCCGTTCCCGTTGCCGAGCGTCTGCCGGGGCCGGTTTGGGCCGCTTTCCAGAAGGCAAGCGAAACGCACGATAAGGCGAAGCAGGCGGCGGATGCGCTCTCGCGCCATTTCCTCTCCAACATTCTCGGAGCCCCTGGCGGCTCAGCATCCGGCGATGCATCCGGACCGCTCCTGACCGAGGCGATCGACGAGCTGATGACGCTGATGACGCCTGCGCGCTGGGCCTATCCGGCCATCGGCGTCGAGCGCGGGGAGAACGACAAGGGCCAGTCGGCACTGCACATCCGTTTCGGCGATATGCGGAATGGCGAGCTTCGCCTGAACACGGCGGAACTCAACCTCCTTACCTTATCCCTGTTCCTGCTCTGCGCCCCGAAGGCAGGCAATCCACTCCATCTGCTGGTGCTGGACGATCCGCTGCAGAACATGGACGAGATGACGGTGACCGTGTTCTCGCGCGGGCTCGCGAAGATCGCCACTCTTCTTGGCGAGCCGTGGAGACTCATCCTCCTGCTGCATGGGGAAGACGATTTCGAGCGGATGCGCCAGGAATTGCCCGCGGCATCCTACCGGCTGCCCTGGCTTTTGCCGACGATGGACACCACTCGGAACGACCAGCAAATCACGCCGGACGAGGATCGGATCTGGACGCAGCATGGGCGACAACCGTTCGACAGCCTGCAAGTCGATCCGCTGCGGCCTCCCGAACGGCCCGCCGCATAAGACCGGGAACACTGAACCGCACCGGGATTGTCAGCAACTGTATTCAGGTGGCTTCCGGCGGTTGGTAATCGGTGCCCGTCGCAATCATCGCGTTGAGGGTGAGGAGGAGCTTCCGAGCCGTAGCTATAAGGGCCGCTTTGACTGGTTTTCCCGCAGTCTGAAGCCGTGTCCGAAACTCCTTGAATGCGGGGCACCACCGACAGGGGTGCAAGGCGGCGATGTAGAGCACCGTTCGGACAATGGGCCTGCCGCCGGCAATCGCCCGTGGGGCGGAGCGCTTGCCGCTGTCGCGGGCGACCGGGGCCAAGCCGACAAGTGACGCGATGCGACGGCGGTCGAGCTGACTCAGCTCCGGCAGTTCTGCGATCAATGTCGCCGCAACGACGGCACCGACACCCGGTATGGTGCGCAGTCGGCGGTCGACGACGGCCATTTCCGGATCAGCGGCAACGAGAGCCGTCATGCGCTCTTCTATCTTAGCGACTCGACGGTCGAGCACGACGAACAAGCTGCGGATGTCGGCACGGGCTTCGGCGTCCGCCGTCTGCTGGAGGCGGGTCGCCTCCTGTTTGCGCATCGCCACGAGCTGGCGGCGGCGCGTCGCCTGCGCTTGGAGGGCGCGCCGCGCCGCCGCCAGCGGCTCCGTTGCCGCCGGACGGAGGCTAGCACCAAGCTCCAAGAGCATCCGGGCGTCCATCCGGTCAGTCTTGCCGATGACGCCCATGGCCCGGGCGAAGTCACGGGCCTGCCGTGGGTTTACGCAGCTGATGTGTTTAGTCCCGACATTTGATGGTGCGGGTTTTGGGTAAAGCAGGAGGGGTCTTTCTGCCAAGCTCAGCAGACGAACTCGTATGGTGTCATCCCCCTCAGGGTCTTGAGCCTGCGTGCGAAGTTGTAGGCGGCCACGAAGTCGGTGAGGTGTTGCCGGAGCTGCTCGTGGCTTTCGTAGTAGAAGCGTTTGACCGTGGCGTCCTTGAGTGTTCGGTTTGCTTTGGTCGTGCCCCACGGGTTGGTGTAGGAGCTGTGGGGAACCGGCCTGCCGCAGCGCCCTCCCATGGCTGGCGTAGGCGGGCCGGTTATCCACAGCGGGCGGTCATCGTGGTTCTTCGGTAGAGTCTGGTCACCACAACACAACCTCGACCGAGGGTGACCACGATGACCGACGAGATGATGGCGCTTTGCGCGATGCTTGAGAAGGGCGCGGATGCCGATGTTCTGCGTGAGATGATCGGCTTTGCCGCCGAACGGCTGATGGAACTGGAGGTGCAGGGCCTGACCGGGGCCGGGCATGGTGAACGATCGGCCGAGCGGCTCGTCCAGCGCAACGGCTACCGGGATCGCGACTGGGAGACTCGCGCCGGCACTGTTGAGTTGCGCATTCCTAAGCTGCGCAAAGGCTCCTACTTCCCAGGCTTTTTGGAGCCGCGGCGGATGGCCGAGAAGGCGCTCACCGCGGTGATCCAAGAGGCCTACATCCAGGGCATCTCGACCCGCTCGGTCGACGATCTGGTCCAGGCCATGGGGATGTCGGGCATCTCCAAGAGCCAGGTCAGCCGGCTGTGCGAGGAGATCGACGAACGGGTGAAGACCTTTCTTGGCCGTCCCATCGAAGGCGATTGCCCCTACCTGTGGCTGGACGCCACCTACGTGAAGGTCCGCCAGAACGGGCGCATCGTCTCGGTGGCCGTCACCATCGCGGTAGCGGTCAACACCGACGGCCGCCGCGAGGTCCTGGGCATGGACATCGGCCCGTCGGAGGCCGAGACCTTCTGGATCGAGTTCCTGCGTAAGCTCAAGCGCCGGGGGCTGAGCGGCGTCAAGCTGGTGATCTCCGACGCCCATGGCGGCATCAAGGCGGCGGTCACCCGCGTCTTCCAGGCGACGTGGCAAAGGTGCCGCGTGCATTTTTCCAGGACGGCGCTTGCCCATGCCGGCAAGAGCGGTCGGCGCGTCGTGGCGGCCTTCATCGCCACTGCTTTCGCACAGGACGATGCGGCATCCGCCCGAACGCAGTGGCGGCAAGTGGCTGATCAGGTCCGTCCAAAGCTGCCGAAGCTAGCCGACCTGATGGACGAGGCGGAGGAAGACGTCCTGGCCTACATGACCTTTCCCAAGGAGCATCGGGCCAAGCTCCACTCGACAAACCCGATTGAACGTCTCAACGGCGAGATCAAGCGACGCACCGAGGTTGTCGGCATATTTCCGAACGAGGAGGCGATTACGCGCCTCATCGGTGCCATCCTCTTGGAACAGAACGACGAATGGGCTGTCCAGAGGGCGCGCTATATGACGCTGGAAACCATCGCCCCACTCGGCGATGATCCCCTCGTCAGCCTGCCCGCTGTGGCCGCCTGACAATCCCGGCCAGACCAGCCGGAGACCATGAGCGCCTCTCCGCTCCTACACCACGGCCAGGGACACGATCGAAGGAGATGGTGAAGGGGGTAGAGGAAGGCGGAGAAAGCGAAGGCCAGCCTGTAATGGGATGGATAGGGCCTCGATGATGAGGAAATACCCAGCCCGAAAGGGCGCAGACTTCCGCCATGGTCTCAACGGTCGAGCCCCCTTGGGGTGCTTGGAATTGCCGGAGACGTTAGATGGTGAAAACCGAACAGACCGGTGAACGTCCGCCGACGATGGCGTGGTCCGAGATCGATTGGACCACGACGGAAGCGGTCGTGAAGCGCCTTCAAGGACGCATCTACCGTGCCGCGGCGGCTGGGAACGGGCGGCAGGTGAAGAACCTGCAGAAGCTCCTGGTCCGCTCTACATCCGCAAAACGGCTAGCGATTCGCCGGGTTACCCAGCAGAACACTGGCCGCAACACTCCCGGCATTGATGGCGTGGTGTGCAAAACGCCCGAGGGCCGGATGAGGTTGAGCACTGATCTGAGCCTCAAGGACTACCGCCCACAACCGGTTCGCCGGGTGTACATCCCGAATGCGGACGGCCGGAAGCGGCCCTTGGGCATTCCGACGATCCGGGATCGAGCCTTGCAGATGCTCGTCAAGATGGCGCTGGAACCCGAATGGGAGACACGCTTCGAGGCGAACAGCTACGGGTTCCGGCCTGGACGGTGTACGATGGATGCGATCGTCGCCCTGCACGCGATGCTGGCTCCCGCCGGCGCGAGTGAATGGGTGCTCGACGCGGACATTTCCGGCTGCTTTGACAACATCGGACATGATCCGCTGCTGGCGAGGCTGCCGACGTTCACCACCACCATCCGTCGCTGGCTCAAGGCCGGTACGGTGGAACTGGGCACATGGACGCCAACGACGGCCGGCACACCGCAAGGTGGTATTGCATCGCCCCTGTTGGCCAACATTGCCCTCGACGGCATGGAGCGGCTCTTCGGAGCCGAAGACACGCGGGGCCGCCCCGTTCGTCCAAGCCGGCGTCACGGCCTCCACCGTGGCCTCGGTTTGGTGCGCAATGCCGACGATCTGGTGCTGACGGCACCGACACGTAAAGTCTTGGAGACGTATGTTGTCCCCACGCTGACGCGATTTCTCCGTGAGCGTGGCTTGACGCTGAGCGAGAAGAAGACCCGGATCGTTCATATCGACCAGGACTTCGACTTCCTCGGCTTCACCGTGCGGAGGTATCGTGGCGTGATCCTGACGACCCCTCAGAAGGCGAAGGTGGTGCAGCATCTGCGCACCATCCATGACTATTTGAGCGGCCATCGTCAGGCGACCGCCAGCCAAGTCATTGGCGAGCTCAACCCGCTGATCCGGGGATGGGCGAACTACTATCGGCATGGCGCCTCAAAGCGGACGTTCCATTCCATGGACCACCATGTCCACGCGAAGCTGTGGATTTGGGCCAAGCGCCGCCACCCCACCAAGTCGGCGGCCTGGGTCCGGTCGCGCTACTTCGATGCCAAATGGAACTTCGTGGATGGCCGTACCCGGCTCGCTCGGCACGACGACACTCCGGTCACCCGGCACAGCAAGGTCCAAGGAAAGCGTAGCCCGCTCAATCCCGACGACCAGGCTTACTGGGAAGAGCGGCAGCAACGACGCATGAAAGTGACGATGCACTCTCCCATGCGATTGGCCTTGTTGCGGCGACAAGACTTTCAATGCGCGATGTGTCGTGTTGGTTTCGATCCGGATGAGGACCTTCCTCTGATCGACGAACATCATGACATCCCGCGACATTGCGGCGGATCGGACCAGATCGACAACCTACAACTGGTACACCGGTGGTGCCACCATGGACACCACACGCGGATCGGGTACCGGGCGGCGGAGGCTTGAGCCGGATGACGGGAGATCGTCACGTCCGGTTCTGAGGGGGCTGGGCTTCGGCAACGGAGTCTGGCTACCCGACACCTGCTCGTCAACGCGTCGGACACCCTGCGCTCCTTCCTGGACCGCCACCACACTGAACTGCGCGAAGCTGCACGGCTGTGCGGCTCCGGTGTTCGCCCGCCCACATGCGCCTTCCCACCGGACGCGATGAAACCGTCGCCCAGCAATGCCGACGCCCGGCGGCAGGTGCGCTACCGCATGGTCGCGCAGCTGCACGCGCAGGGGCTCCCGATCAAGGAGATTGTCCGCCGGACCGGGGTAGACCGCAACGCGGTGCGCCGGTGGCTTCGCGCCGGCGAAGCCGCTCCATATCGACGGTTTCCGGGGCCGAGCCTGCTGGATCGCTACACGTCCTTCGCCGAGGCCGCATGGCGCAGTGGACAGCGCAACGCCGCCGCCATCTGGCGCGCCCTTGTCGAGCAGGGGTTCGAGGGCGGCTATGACATCGTACGCCGCTGGGCCAAACGACGGCGAATGGCCGAGTCTGAGCGACCCGATGCTCCCCTGCCGTCGTGGCGGGTGCCATCCAGCCGCCGCGCGGCCCGCCTGCTGACGAGTGACCCGACCACGCTGAGCCGTGCCGACCGCCGGTTCGTCGACACCGTGCGGGTGATCGCGCCAAGCATCCGTGAGGTGGCAGACCTCATCAACGACTTTGGCAAACTCCTCCGCCGGCAGAGCGCGAGGTCCCTCGCCTCGTGGCTGGAGGCGGCTCCGCGACAGCGCTGCGCAACTTCGCTCAAGGTCTGGCCGCCGATCTCGACGCGTTGCAAGCGGCTCTCCAGGAGCCCTGGAGCAATGGCCCGGTCGAGGGGCAGATCAACCGCCTGAAGCTCATCAAGCGGCAGATGTTCGGCCGCGCCAAGTTCGATCTGCTCCGTCAGCGCGTCTTGTGCACCGCCTGACGACTGCCACGCCGGCCACCACTGCGGCCCACGCCACCTCAGCACCGAATGCGCGGATGAACCCCTATCTCAAGCCGATTGACATCCAGATGCCACTCGCCCTTGCCGAAGACCTTCAGCCCGGTGGAATCGATGACCACTGTCACCGGCCTGTCCAACGCCGACGCGACCTCCAGGTCGGCGCTGCGCCGGGAGAACGTCGTGTGATCCGGGACCGGCAGGTCCAGACCGAGCAGGCGCATGAGCCAGCCCAGCAAACCCTCGGTCTGGCGCCACGGCCGACCGAACGCCAGGCGCAGCATCAGCCCGGTCTCGATGGCGATGTCGGAATAGCGCGCTGGCCGGCCACCCCGTCCCGTGGCGGGCGGCGTCCACGCGGCGATCGCCTCCGGCGTCACCCAGATCGTCAGGTCGCCGCGCCGGCGCAGCGCCGCATCGTAGGCCGACCAGTTCTCGACCCGGTAGCGCGCCTTCGGGATCTTGTGACGGTGGGCCTCGTTGGCCTTGTACGGCATCGGACTCTCGGCTTCACCGGGGGCCAATCCTTTACCCGCTCGCCCTCCCGGCCGCTACCACTCCGGTCCTTTTTGCACCAACGCCTCCTGAATACAGTTGCTGGGAAACCCGGTGCGGTTCACTCAAATATAGTTGTGGCGACGCGGATAGACCGCGTTCAGGTAATAGTCGCCGACGACGTTGTATTTCCACCGAACCGGGTCGTGGAGCGTGTGGGTCCGGGCGTTGCGCCAGTGGCGGTCCAGGTTGAGGCCTTCCGCGGTGGCGCTGGCGCCGCTCAGTTCGAACAGCTTGTTGGTGGCGAGAATGGCGAGTTCCGTGGTTAGCACTTTGGCGCAGGCGACATCGACCGAGGCCGCCGCAACCTCCTCCTCGCTCGGCGTCTCGCCGGTGAGATCGAGCCGCAGCGCCGCCCGCTCAAGAGCGGCCTCGACGGCGAACAGGCGAATCTTCAGATCGCCGACTGCCTGGATGGTGTAGGGATCCTCCGCCGCGCGCGTCACCCCGCTGTCGGACCAAGGCCGCGCCCGCGTGTTGACGAAGGCGATGGTCTCCTCGATGGCTCCGCGGGCGATGCCGCCGTCGATGCAGGCGTGGAGGAATTGCGACACCGGGCCGGCCAGCGTCGGCCGGTCATAGGCCGCCTGCAGCGACACCACATGTGCCGGATCGACCGGGACGTCTGCGAGGGTGATCGTGCCGCTGGCGGTCGTACGCTGCCCGAAACCGGTCCAGTCGTCGATGATCTCCAGCCCCGGCGCGTCGTGCGGGACGAGCACCTGAACGAACCGGCCGTCTTCGTCGATCGCGTTCACCGCGATCCAGTGGGCGAAGAGGGAGCCGGTCGAATAGAATTTCTGGCCCCGGAGTCGCAGCCCGTCGCCGGACCGCAACAACCGGGTACGAATGTCCATGGGGTGGCGGGTACCCCGTTCCGAGGCAGCCTGCGCGATCCGCTTCCCAGCCAGCACCTCTTCGTAGAAGAACTGCTTCTGCGCCTCCTCGCCGTTCAGCGCCAGAATGTCGAGGGCGTAGAAGTGATTCTTGGGTATCTGGGCGATCGACGGATCGGCCTCCGCGACGATGCCGAAGACCGCCCCCTGCGTCGCGTAGGAGGCGCCGGGCCCGCCGCGCTCCCGGGGGACGCTCAGCGCCCACAGCCCAGTGGCCGAGAACTGCTCGATTTCCTCGTAGGGCATGCGCCGTCCGCGGTCGCGCGCCGCCGCCCCACCGGCGATCCCGGCCGCAAACAGGCGGGCGATGGGAATGGCTTCGCCCTCATCGGTGATGCGCCGGACATCGGCAGAGGTTGTGGCGCAAGGGGGTACGGCGGCGGCGTCGAGCGGACGGGACGGGCGCGCCGGATGACCGGACTGACGGGTGCCCGATGAGGTTTGCATGGTGTCCTCCCAGATTGTGCGGCGGTTGTCGTTGTTCCCGGCTGGTGGTGACCGGAGGCCCGTCCGGTTCCACTCCCCGGACCCGCCCTGTCCGGTTGCCGGCCGGCGGCGCGATGCGCCGTTAAGGCGTACGTGACCGTGAGAAAGTCGGCAATCAAGACAGCGCATCTTGAGTGACGCTATCAACGGTGATCCAGGCTAGCAAGATAAAATTATGTATAACAACCGTCATATCCCGCCTGATTAATGAAATAAATCTTGAATTTGCTTATCAACAAAATGATTCTTTGTTTGCATACGATGCTATGAATTTATACTGGCTTCGGCTTTTCAGGCTGCAGACTTCGTGAAATCCGTATTGTGTGGTTTCGCTTTCTCCGTGCACTGATGGAAGCGGAAACCCAACCGCCATTCGCCCACTTACCATCCGGGCCAATGGTTGCCGCGCGACGATCGCCGCGCCGGACCGCCCGACAATAACGATGGGACGGAGGAAATTCGCATGCAGTATCACTGTGCCGGTATCGGTGTGGGGCCGTCCAACCTCAGCCTTGCATCTCTGCTTCACAGCTACCAGGACGTCAGTGGTATCTTTTTTGAAAGGAAGCGCGAGTTTTCCTGGCATGAGGGCCTGCAACTTCCCGGATCGAGCCTGCAGGTTCTGCCTCTGAAGGATCTCGTGACCTTATCCGATCCGCGAAATTTCTTTTCTTTTATATCGTATCTTTATGAGAGTGGGCGGATTTATCAATTTCTCAACGCCCGTTTCGATGACGTGCCCCGCAAGGAATTCGAGAATTACATGAAATGGGCGAGCCGGCAGAACGCGCTGCTCAATTTCAGCGAAGAGGTCGTCAGCGTCGATTTCGCTGATCTGTTCATTGTCCGAACCGCCAAGCGGACGATCCGCGCGGAGAACGTCAGCGTCGCCGTCGGCACCGAACCGCATGTCCCCGACTTTGCCCTGCCGCATCTCGGCGCAACGCAGTTCCACGTCGGAGAGTTCGCCCGCAAGGCCGGCACTCTGGCCCGCAAGCGGATCGCGGTGGTCGGCGGCGGGCAGTCCGGGGCGGAGGCCTTCCTCAATCTGATCTCGCGGGAGGGGGACCGCGCGCCGCATCAGGTCACCTGGATTTCGCGACGCGAAAACTTCCTGCCGATGGATGACTCACCCTTCACCAACGAATATTTCATGCCTTGCCACTCCGACTATTTCTTCGCGCAGGACCGCAGTTACCGGGAGTCCTTCGTGCGGCGCAATGTCCTGGCGAGCGACGGAATCTCCGAACGCACGCTGCGCCAGATTTACCAGCGCATCTACACGCTGCGCCTTATCGACGACCAGCTGCCGGCGATCGTCCTGGCGCCGGATCGGACGGTGCGGACGGTGGCACGCGACGGCGCCCAGTGGCGGCTGGCGGCCGAACACCATGCCAGCGGCGCCCACGACATCGTCCACGCCGACGTGGTGATCTGGGCTACCGGCTTTCGGACCGCCCGCATGGACTTCCTGGGGCCGCTCGCGCACCGGCTGGACCGGGAAGGCGACGAGATTCGCATCGACGGCGACTTCGCCGCCCGCTGGGACGGCCCGGCCGACCGCCGCATCTTTCTGCTCAACGCCGCCCGCCAGCAGCGCGGCCTGCCCGACCCGAACCTCAGCCTGATGGCTTGGCGCAGCCAGCGGGTGATCGACCGCATCAGCGGGCGGAGCGTCACTCGCAGGCCGCAGCATCCCGCCTTCGTCCCCTGGGCACCGGCGCCCCTGCCGGCAGAACGCCAAGCCGTCTAGGAGGCGCGCGCCATGCCAGAACAGATTGCCGTCGTGGGCGCCGGAATCATCGGCTGCCTCGTCACCCGCCAGCTTCTGGCCGCCGTGCCGGAGCGCCGGATCACCCTGATCGACCGTGACATCGCCGGCGGCGGCGCCTCTCTGCGCTCAGCGGGCGTCCACTTCCCGATCGGCCGGACGGCCCGGCTGCGCGCCATGACCGCCTTCAGCGAGGACGCCTTCCGAGACCTGCTGACCGACCAGCCCGATCTGCCGATCCACCCGGTCGACCTCTGGGCGGTGGCTGCGCCGGAGCGGGCGGCGGCCCTGCGCATCGCCTTCATCGCTCCGGGCGAGGAGCAGACCGTACCAACCGACCGGTTGGGCGCGGTGACCGGTCCGCCGGGGGCGGTGGCCTGGCCGGTGCCGGGTTGCCACGTCACCGACGTCGGCGCGCTCGTCCAGCGGCTGGTCCGCGAACTGCGCGGCGCGGTGACGCTGCTGGAGGGAACGTCGGTCGATGCCATCGCCGAGCGGCCCGGCGGGGTCGCACTGTCGCTGGCCAGCGGCGAGACACTCACCGTCGACCGGCTGGTGCTCGCCCCCGGCCCCTGGGTGAACGCCCCGGCCTGGGCGGCGCTGACGGCGCCGCTCGGCCTGCGGGTCAAGAAGGTGGTCGCGCTGCACCTCGACCTGCCGCCCGACGATGGCGCGCCGGCGGTCCTGTTTCCCGAGGAGGACGCCTTCCTCGTCCCCCTGCGGCACCGCGGGCACTGGCTCTACAGCTACACCTGCCCCGAGTGGGACATCAGCCCGGACGGCCTCCAGCGCGGCCTTACCGGGCAGAATCTGGGTGAGGCCCGCGCCGTCCTCGAACGCTACGCCCCGGACCTCGCCCCCGCCCTGCGCTCCGGTCGTGTTTTTTGCGACGCCTACAGCCCGGCGCGCGAACCGGTGGTGGAGACCGTCGGCGAGCGCGGTGCCATCGTCTTCGCCGGTGCGGCCAACGGCTCCGGCTACCGCCTGGCCCCAGCGATCGCGGCTGAGACGGTTCGCCGGCTGGCCTGATCCAAACAACAACGAGGAACGTCGTCATGCGCATCGTCACCCTAGACCAGGTCGAATTCGCGCGACGCTTCGGAATCGACATGGCGGCGATCGGCGAACTCGTGGCGGCGGACCGGACCGGAGGTGCGGGGACCATCGCCGCCGCCTTCGGACGGATCGCGCCGGGCGGGGAGACCGCGCCCCACAATCACGATGAAGCCGAAGCCTTCATCGTCCTGGCCGGACAGGGCACGGTGGTCGCCGACGGCACCGCCCATCCCGTCGGCCCCGGCGCCGTCGCCCTGTTCGAGCCGTTCGAGAGCCACGTCCTGCGCAACACCGGGGACGATGAGCTGCACTTCGTCGATTTCTACTGGCGCGACGCCGAGCGGGCGGTGCGGGCGGCGGCCGACCATGGTCGGGCACGGCTGGCCGGGCGCCCCGTCTTCGTCTTCTCCACTCCGCCGACGCCCAACGGCGATCTGCATCTCGGCCATCTGTCGGGCCCCTATCTCGGGGCCGACGTGTTCGTGCGGTTCCAACGGATGAACGGCGTGGAGGCCTATCACCTGACCGGCAGCGACGATTTCCAGAGCTACGTCGTCGGGCGCGCCCGACAGGAGCACCGAGCGCCGGAGGAGGTCGCCGCCCACTACGCCGCCGAGATCCGCGCCACCCTCGATCTCATGGACGTTCCGCTCGACCAGTACACGATGACCAACGCCGACCCCGCCTACCCGGAAGGTCTGCGAGGCTTCTTCTCCCGCCTCATTGCCTCCGGTGCGGTCGAGCGCCGCCGCGCCGCGGCGCTGTTCGACGGTGAAAGCGGAGCTTACCTCTACGAGGTCGATGTCGGCGGCCTCTGCCCGGTGTGCGGGTCGCCGACCGGCGGCAACATCTGCGAGGAGTGCGGCGAGCCCAACCTCTGTGTCGACATCGTCGCGCCGCGCTCCCGGCTGTCGGCCGCGCCGCCGCGCCACGGGTCGGTCGATCGCTACTCCCTGCCGCTGCACCGCTTCCGCGAGGTGGTTCTGGATCATCACCGGCGCGGCAAGCTGTCGCCGCGGCTGCGGGAGTTGGCGGCGCGGCTGTTCCGGCGGGAGGAGTTCCACCTGCCGGTCACCCACCCGGCGCGCTGGGGCGTGTCCCCGGCGGCGGAGACCGATGGCGAGCAGGTCATCTGGGTGTGGCCGGAGATGGCCTACGGCTTCCTCCACGGCATCGCAGCGCTGGGCCGCCGGCTGGGCCGCGACTGGGACGCCGCCCGGCCGCGGGACGACTGGAAGATCGTGCACTTCTTCGGCTACGACAACAGCTTCTACCACACCATCCTCTACCCGGTGCTCTATCGGCTGGCTCATCCCGGCTGGCAGCCCGACATCGACTACAACGTCAACGAATTCTACCTGCTGGACGGCCAGAAATTCTCGACCAGCCGGCGGCACGCCGTCTGGGGCAAGGAGATCCTCTCCGCCGACAGCGTCGATGCGGTGCGTTACTACCTCGCCCTCACACGGGGAGAGCGCGGGCGGACAAACTTCGAACTGGCAGCGTTCCAGAGCACCGTGGAGCGGGTGCTGATCGGTCAATGGCAGGCTTGGCTCAACGATCTCGGGCGGCGGGTCGCCGCCGACTTCGCTGGGCGGGCGCCCGACGCCGGCACCTGGACGGCAGAGCAGCGGGCCTTTCTCGATCGCCTGCAAGGGCGCCTCCAGGCGATCGCCGGCAGCTACGGCGCCGACGGCTTCGCACTGAACGCGGTGATGCGGGAGCTGAACGGCCTTGTCGACGACAGCATCCGCTTCGCCGAGGCGCACCGCCGCCTGTCGGTGCTCCCGGAGGCGGCCGACGACTGGCGGACCGCGCTGGCCCTGGAGCTTGCCGCGGCACATCTGCTGTCGGACGCCGCCGCCCCGGTCATGCCGCGCTTTGCCGGCCGGCTCGCCCGCTGCCTCGGCGCCGAGCCGGCCAGCCGCTGGCCCGACGCGGTCCGGCTGATCCCGCCCGGCCGACCGGTCACACTGGCCGAGGTGTCCTTCTTCACCGTGCCGGAGCTCGCCGCCGCCGGGCGCGCGCCGGCCGCCGCCGTCACGGCCTGACAGGGAGGCAACATGCCGGACCACAGCCCGGACCGGAGCGAGAGCCTGCGTCCGTTCATTGAGGAGGCGCTCCGCCGCGCCCTTGCGCTCGATCCCGCCGCACCGATCGCCGCGCTGGCGCCGGCCCGGCTGGGGCTCAACTCACTGGGCGCCATCGCCCTTCAATACCAGTTGCAGGAGCGCTTCGGCGCCGACCTGACGATCGGCGAGATCCTTGGGGCGGAGAGCGTCGACGGCCTCGCCGCCCTGGCCCGGTCGCGCCGTCCGGACCATGGGACGGCCGGTGACGGCGCCGCGGACGCATATTCCCCCCTTCCGCATGACGGAGTCCTGATATGAACGCCGTCCACGTCCTGGACACCCTGTCCAAGCGCGGCCTTTCGGTTTCGCTCAGCGGGTCGGACCTCAAGCTCGAAGGCCCGCGGTCGCGCATGGATCCCGCGCTGATAGCCGCCATCCGCCAATCCAAGGCGGAGATCGTCGCGCATCTGCGCGGGTTGCCCGGCAGGGCCTTCGCCGCGACCCCGATGCAGCAGAGCTATTTTTACGGGCGGCAGGCGCATTTCGCGCTCGGCAACGTCTCGTCCCACGTCTACCGCGAGATCGAAGGGGTCTTCGACGCCGTACGGCTGGAGACGGCGCTCTCCAAGGTGATCGCCCGCCATGGCCCGCTGCGAACGGTCTTCCTGGAGGACGGCAGCCAAATCGAACGCCCACCGGCGGAGGTGCCGCCGCTACGCATTCCGGTCACCGACCTGCGCGGCCGGCCGGAGGCCGAGCGCACGGCCGCCCGCCTCGCTCTGCGGGCGGCGATGTCGCATCAGGTTCTGCCGGCTGACCGTGCCCCGCTCATCGACATCCGGCTGACCATCCTCGCCGACGACGCGATGGTCCTCCATGTCAGCCACGACGGGCTGGTGATGGACGGGGTCAGCGCCTTCCTGTTCTTCCGCGACTGGCGGCGCTTCCTCGACGAGCCGGAGTTGCCGGCCGAGCCGCTCGCCGCTACCTTCCAAACCTATGTCGAGGCGCTGGAGGCGGTGCCGGAGACGCCGGCCCACCGCCGCGCGCGGGACCACTGGCTGGGCCGGCTCGAAGAGCTGCCGCCGCCGCCGCAACTGCCGCTGCGGGTCGCCCCGGAGACCCTCGGCACCGCGGAATCGGTGCGCCGGACCATCACTCTGCCGCCGGACCTCTGGCGCGCACTGCGTGACCGCGCGGCGGAGGCCGGCCTGACGCCGACCGCTCTGCTCACCGCCGCCTATGCGGAGGTGCTATCTCTGTGGGGCGGCGGCGACCGCTTCACGCTGAACCTGACGCTGGCCAACCGGCTGCCCGTCCATCCGCAGATGGACGCGCTGATCGGCAACTTCACGGATTGCCTCCTCCTGCCGGTCGTGATCGAGGGCGATGCGGATTTCAGGCGTCGGGCGCTGGCGCTCCAGGACCGGCTGCGCGAGGCGCTCGAGCACCGGCAGTTTTCCGGCATCGAGGTGATGCGGGCACTGGGGCGGCGGTCCGGCGCGACGCGGGCGGCGCCGATGCCCTTCACCGTCAATTCGACCTTGGGCGCCGCCCGCGACGGCCTCGACGGCTCGGCCATCACCGCCTTCGGGCGGGAGGTCTATGCGGTGAGCCAGACGCCCCAGGTCTGGGTCAACCTGTTCCTGCTGGAGGCGGACGGCGCCCTGGTCGCCCAAGTCGATTCGGTGGACGCGCTGTTTCCCGACGGAATGATCGACGCCATGGTGTCCGCCTACGGCCGGCTGCTGGAGGCGCTCGCCGCGCAGGAGGCGGCGTGGCGGCGCGCCGATCACGAACTGCTTCCGGCCGATCAGGCGGCCCGGCGCCGCGAGACCAACCGCACCGACGCCCCGATCCCTGCGGGTCTGGCTCACGACGCCTTCCTCGACCAGGCCCGCCGCATGCCGGAGGCGGCCGCCATCGTCATGACCTCGAAGCAGATCCGCTATGGCGAGCTGCGCGCTGGCGCCCTGGCCGTGGCGCGCCGGCTGGTCGAACTGGGTGTCCGGCGCAACGAGCCGGTCGCCGTCGTGGCCAGCAAGGGGTGGGAGCAGATCGTCGGCATCCTCGGGACGGTGGTCGCCGGCGCCGCCTACCTGCCGGTCGACGCCGGCCTGCCGGAGCGGCGCATCGCCGCCCTGCTTACCGATGGCAATGTCCGCTGCACGGTCGTTCAGGGCGACCTCGCCCCGGTGGGGGGCGAGCGGATCGTCGTCGACGACGCCTTCCTGGACGCGGCCATCGCCGAAGAAGCCGGAGCGGTGGAACCGACCGTCGCCGGGGCCGGCCCCGACGACCTCGCCTATGTCCTCTACACCTCCGGCTCGACCGGCGCGCCGAAGGGGGTGATGATCAGTCACCGCAGCGTCGTCAACCTCGTTACCGACATCAACCGGCGCTTCGCCATCGGCCCCGCCGACCGGCTGTTCGCCATCAGCAGCGCCAGCTTCGACCTCTCGGTCTTCGATCTGTTCGGGGCGCTGTCGGCGGGGGCCGCGCTGGTCATCCCGGACGCCGGACAGGCCTCCGATCCGGCGCAGTGGCTGGCGCTGGCGGATGCCGCCGGGGTCAGCGTGTGGAATTCGGTGCCGGCGATCGTCGGCCTGCTGGTCGATGAGGCGACGCAGGCCGGCCGACCGCTGCCCTCCGGCCTGCGTCTGGTCATGATGAGCGGCGATCGCATCCCGGTGTCCCTGCCGCCGCGGATCCGGGCGCTGAAGCCGGACGCGCGGATGGTTAGCCTCGGCGGGCCGACCGAGACGACGGTCTGGAACATCCTCCACCCGATCGAGCGAATCGAGCCGGACTGGACGAGCATTCCTTACGGCCGGCCCAACGCCAACAACCGCGCCCACATTCTCGACCACCAGATGCGGGCCTGCCCGGACCATGTGCCGGGAGACCTCTACGCCGCCGGTGCGGGTCTGGCGGTAGGCTATTGGGGCGACCCGCAACGCACGGCCGAGCGCTTTTTCCTCCACGAACCGCTCGGCGAACGGCTCTACCGGACCGGCGACGTCGCGTGCTACCGCCCGGACGGCGAGATCGAGATCCTCGGCCGTTCGGATTTCCAGATCAAGCTGAACGGCTACCGGATCGAGACCGGCGAGATTGAAACCCTGCTCGACACCCATCCGGCGGTCATGCGCTCCGCGGTCGTCCTCGGCCGGGGCGCCGACGGCCTCCATCTGGTCGCCTGCCTTGCCGGCGGCACCGGCCCGGACGGCGCTTTGGAGGACGAGAGGAACCAGGAGCTGAGGCGGCTCCTCGCCGACCAGCTACCCGACTATATGGTTCCGCGGCGCTTCGTCTGGTTCGACCGGCTGCCGCTGACCGGCAACGGCAAGGTCGATCGCATGCGCCTTCAGGGGGTGGTGGGGGAGGCCCCGCCGGCGGCCGGCGGTCGGGTAGCGGGGACTGAAGCGGCCAAGGAGACGGACGGATCGCCGACGGCGCTGGAGCAGCAACTGCTGGCGCTGTGGTCGGAGCTTCTCAAGACGGCGATCACCGAGCCGACATGCAGCTTTTTCCAGATGGGCGGAACCTCGCTGTCGGCCATCCGCCTGCTTGCCCGCATCCGCAAGGAGTTCGGCGTCTCTATCCCGCTGACCGATCTGCCCCGGCTGGACAACCCGCGGGTCATGGCCGCGCACTTGGAGCGTGCAGCGCCGCCCGCCGGAGGACACCGGCCATGAGCGGCGCGCCAGACATCGCCGCAGAGGCCGGACCCGTGGAGCCGGAGCCGGTGGTCGCCTGCCTCGCCAACGGCCGGCCGTCCCTGACCCACAGCATCGCCTTCCACCAGCCGGGCGGCCGTCTTTGCCTCAGCCTGGATGAGCTGGACCGCCAAGCGCGCCGGGTTGCCCTGCACCTGACGCGGCTCGGCGTCCGGCCCGGCGACCGCATCGGAATCCTCGCCCGCAACCGGCTCGAATGGGTGCTGCTCGATCTGGCGGCGCTGAAGATCAAGGCGGTGACCGCCGGCTTCGAGGCCGGCAAGGTCGAGACGACGCCGGACCTCATCGACCGCTACGGCCTGAGCCTCCTGTTTACCGATCAGCAGCCGGGCGATCGCTGGCGCGGCGACCCGCGTATCCAGCCGATCACCCGGCTGCTCGCCGACATCGAGGGGATCCCCGACAACCCCGACCTCCCGCCGGTCACCTACGATCCGGACGATGTGACGACCATCAAGTTCACTTCCGGCAGCACCGGCCAGCCGAAGGGGCTCGCCGCACGGGTCGGCAGCATCGACGGCTCGCTGTCGGCCGTTCAGGCGCTGTTCCGTCACCGGCCGACCGACCGGCTGTTCGTCTTTCTGCCGTTGTCGCTCCTCCAGCAGCGGTACTGGATCTATTCGGCGCTGGCGTTCGGCCACAATGTGGTGGTGACGACCTACGAGATGGCTTTTCACGCCCTCCGACGCGAGGAGCCGACGGTGGTCATGGGCGTTCCCGCCTTTTTCGAGGCCCTGCGCAAGGACATTGAGAGCCGGATGACCGGAAAAGGCAGCGGCGGTTCGGCGCAAGCAGCCCGCGACCGTGCCGCCCTCGCCCGTACCGTCCTCGGCTCCCACATCCGTTATCTGTGGACCGGCTCGGCGCCGGCCAGTCCCGGCCTGCTCGCCTTCTTCGAATCCTGTGGCCTGCCGATCTTCGAAGGCTACGGCATGAACGAGACCTGCATCGTCACCAAGAACACGCCGGCGGCGCACCGGACGGGCAGCGTCGGCCGGCCGGTTCCCGGCAAGCGGGTCTCGCTCGACAAGGACGGGGTGATCATCGTCCACAGCGACCAGCCGGTGAACAGCGCCTATCTCTTCGCCGCCCCGGGCGAGTCGGAGCGCCTTTTCCTGCCGGACGGAGGGGTGCGTACCGGCGACCTCGGCCGCATCGACGCCGACGGCTATCTCTACATCCTCGGCCGGGTCGACGACGTCGTCGTTCTGGAGAACGGCCGCAACGTGCTGGCGCGCCCTTTGGAGGAACGGCTGCGGACCTGTCCCGCGGTCACCGACGGGGTCATCGTCGGCGCCGGCTGCGGGGCGCTCCAGGCCATCGTCTGCGCCAGCGGAGGCATGGCCGACCGCGGCGTCATCGAACAGCACATCGCACTGATGAACCGCGACGCCGGCCGGGACGAGCGCATCGGCGGGCTGGTGATCGCCGACGAGCCGTTCAGCATCGAGAACGGCCTCCTCACATCGCAATACAAGCCGCGGCGCAACGCCATCCTGGCGCGCTACGGCCGCGCCATCGCGCCAACCAAGGGAGACGAGTCGTGACCCCAGTGGAAGCCGCAGTTTCGCACACCCTGATCCGCCTGCTCGACGTGGCCGACCTGAGGCCGGAAACGCTCGATCTCGACGGCGACCTGTTCGAGCGCTATGGCCTGACCTCGCTCAACCTCGTGCTGCTGATGACGTCGCTGTGCGACGAGACGAACACCGAACTGAGCCGCATCACCGACGAGGATCTCGCCCGGCTGCGTACGCCACGCGACGTCGCCGCCCTGATCGAGTTGGCCGGCCGCAAGACCCCCGCCGCGACGGAGGCGTGAGATGAACTGGAAGAATCTCGCCACAACACGGCTGGAGACCGACGCCGTGCGGCTGCGCCCGCTCCGGCGTGACGACCGCGCGGCGCTGGCGGCGATTGCCTTCGATCCGGACATCTGGCGCTATTTCGTGCAGCGGGTGACCACGGAAACGGAGTTGGACCGCTTCATCGACCTCGCCCTCGAAGACACGGCGGCCGGAAGGCGCGTGGTCTTCGCGGTGATCGACAAGGTGAGCGGACGGTTGGCCGGCAGCATGGCCTACGGCAACTTGGCGGAGGGCGACCAGCGCCTTGAGATCGGTTGGTCCTGGCTCGGACGCGACTTCCGCGGCCGGGGGGTGAACCGGTGGGCGAAGCTCCTGCTGCTGGAGCACGCCTTCGAGCAGCTCTCCTGCGAACGGGTCGAATTCAAGACCGACGTGCTCAACCTCCAAGCCCGCAAGGGGCTGGTCAACATCGGCGCGACCGAGGAAGGGGTGTTCCGCAGCTATAACAACATGCCGGATGGCCGTCGGCGCGACGCGGTCTATTACAGCATCCTCAAGCGGGAATGGCTGACCGTGCGGACGGGGCTGCGGGAGATAGGCAAGTTGCCGGCTCCGGCCAGCGAACACCTGCCGGCATGAGCCGCCTGACGCCGATCCGCCTCGCCGGCTCCTCCCTCGCCATCGGACGTGCTCATGGCGAGCTGCTGCGCGAGCGGATCCACGGCTTTCTCGACGACGATCTATGCCGTCTCAACCGCCTACTGGACCGGCGCACCTCGCTCGCCGCGCTGGCGGAGACGATCGGCGCACATGGTGCCGCCATCGCCCGCGACACGCCGGACCTGCACGACGAACTGCGCGGGCTGGCCGAGGGCGCCGGGATCGGCCTCGACGCCGCAATCCTTCTCCAGATCCGGCGGGAGGTGATGGGCTACAGCCGGATTCCCGCGGGCGGCGACTGCACCACTCTGTGCCGGGTGCGCCCGGGTGGGGCGTGGCTGGCCCAGACAATCGACCTCAGCGGCGATCTCGACGACCATATGGGCGTCCTCGGGATCACCCACGCGGCCAGTGGGCGGCGCGTGCTCGTCGTCACCTTCACCGGACTGCTCGGCTACCTCGGGCTCAACGGTGACGGTCTGGCGATCGGGCTCAATCTGGTGCTTGGCGGCTGCTGGCGACCGGGGGTGCCTCCCTATCTGGCGATCCGCCATCTGCTCGACCATTGCGACAGCGTCGACACCTGCCTGGAGCGGCTGCCCCGCCTGCGGCTGGCCAGCTCGCGCTCGCTGACCCTGTGCGACCGCCACGGCTTGGCGGCGACGGTCGAACTGCTCGACGGGCAGATGGCGGTGACGCGCGGTGTCGATCTCGTCCACACCAACCATTTCCTGGCGGAGGCGTTCCGCGCCGACGACGCAATCAACCCATTCGCGCGCAACTCGTCGGTGCGGCGGCTGGAGGCGGGCCGGGCGCGGCTCGCCGGTCTCGGCGACGAGGCTGGGCCGGAGGAAGTGCTGGCGCAACTCGCCGAGGAGCCTATCCGTGTGCGCGGCACCGGCAACCCGCGGCGTGAGCGTACGGTCGGCGCCGTCGTGCTGTGCCCGCAAGACGGCCTTCTGCACCTGCGCCGGGGGGATCCGGCGCTGGCCGAAACGCAGATCGTCCCCCTCCATGCCTAGGATTCCCCACCATGTGGCTGCGGGGCCGGCGGCGTCAGCGCAGGCGGAGCAGGGCGCCGAAGCGCGCGCCCGACACGCTGGAACCCATGGCCGCCAGTTCACCCGGCCGGAGCGCGCCGGCTGCGGCGAGATCGGCAAGGTTGATGAACGGATCGGCGGCGAAGACGTGGCCGATGCGGCCGATGTTGTCGAGAAAGAGCTGGTCCGGCCGGAAGCCGGCCTGTCGCTCCTTCATCACGGCGATCGGCCTGAAGAGGTTGTTGTGGGCGATCCGGCGGATGTCGCCGATTTCCGTTCCGCTGCGCCGTGCGAGATCGGCATTGACCCGCCGCGTCAGGTCGGCGGCGATCTCCCCGCCCGCCGTCATTCCCTTCGCATCACAGGCTGCGGCGGTCGCCAGCAGGGAAAAACGGCCGGGCGTTGCCGCAACGACCGTGCTTGCCGCCCCGTCGCTGAAGACGGCGAACGGGCGCAGCCGGTCAGCCGTGCCGGTCACGGCGTCGCTGACGACCAGCAGGACCGCAACGTGCCGGCCACAGGCCACCAAGGCCGCGGCAAGCTCCAGACCGGCAAGCCCGGTGGCGCAGCGGTTCAGGGTGACGCCGTAGGGGACGGCGTGGGCCAGCCCGAGCACGTCGAGGGCACGGCCCACCAAATCGGCGTGGGAGTCGACATCCGTCGTAAAGCGCGTTCCGCACAAGACCACGGCGTCCACCGCCGCCGCACCTTGGTCGAAGGCGGCAAGGCTGTTCCTGGCAGCCGCCACCGCAAGCTCCCAGGCGCCCCCCCGGGCGGTCCGAAACCGGTCCCATCCCCACAGGCCGGCGTCGTTGATCATCTGATGCCGCGCAAGAAAATCGGCAAATCCGTCGATGTCTCCGACTGCCCGCTCATCCTCGCCAAGAACATAAGAAATCTCATTGATAAAAATCGGGGCGCTTTCCATCGCGATCTCCTTGAGGAATCAAAATCAAACGACAACATCCGGGTAAAAAAATCAATATATTCTTTATGCCTATTTCACTATTTCGCAGACATGCCAATGGAGATCACGGTATGCCCGACAATTCCCCTGCCTTTTCCTTACCAGATCACTTTCATCACAGCGAGATCGACATCTTCTTCTTCAGTCCCTCGGCACGGGAGGAGGCCGACGCCATCCTGAGCGGTGAGCCGGCGGCAATCTTCACCGAGCTGCTGCGTGACCAGGAGGGCGAAGGGGCGTTGCTTGCGGCCAAGCGGATCCTCGACGCCACCTTCGATCTCCCCGACGACGGCGCCCGACCGGCCCCTCCGACCGAACCGCCACTGGACCCGGAAGCGCTGGCGCGCTGGGTCACCGAGCAGCGCCGCGCAATTGCCGGCGACCTCGACCGGGCGCTGAGCGCGGGCGACGACGCGCGGCGGCTGGTCCTGCGCGAACGCGCGGCGCTTTCCACCTTGGCCGGCTGCTGGCTCGACGTGGTGTCGCAACCGGCGACGCAGCCCGCGACGATCGTCAACCGCCTGTTCGCCCATCACTGGCGCCTGATGGGCGAGGGAAACCCGACGCGCTCCGCCGCGGCGGTCCGGCGGCGGGCGGCGGAGCGGGCCGGCGTCTTCCTGCCGGCGCTGGCCGACGCGGCCTTTGCGCGGGAGTCTGGCATGAGCCCGGCGACGGCGCTGCACGCCGCCTTTCTGGTGGCACTGTCGCGCTACCCGGTCAACTTCCTGCCGGAACTGGTCGGCGTTCATTATGCCTGCTACGCACTAGGTGTCGACGATGCGCTCGCCGGGACCACGGCGGTGATCACCGAGGCGGAGGCGCGCGCCGTCCTGGCGGAGCATCTGCGACTTGCCGGATCGGGTCCGGCAGCGGAGCGCACCCGGCGGGCAGTGGTGGTAATGGTGGAGATGGAAACGCGCCACGCCGCCCTGCTTGCGGCGCTGGCGGCGGCCGAGGCCCGGCGGACGCTCGACGACAGAATGACCGCGATCATCCGGCGCCACGCCCCGTTCGCCGGCAAGCAGCACGGCCGGCTGCGGCTTGGCGGTCGCCTCCTTGCCGAGGCGCTGGACGACGCCGTCCACCACCCGGCCGAATTCCTGCGGGCCTTCAAGCGGTCCGGCTACGCTCGGACCGACGCTGCCGGCCGCTGCCGCTTCATCGAGGCGGTGCAGTTCGGTGGCCCGATGTTCGGCATCTTCAGCGAGGACGAGGCCCGCATCTTCAAGGACTGGGTTGCCGCCCTTCCCGATACCGGGCAGACGCCCGGCGAAGCGACCGAGAGGGTGATCGAAGGGCCGGCCGATGAGTGTCCGTTCACGGCGGGCTGGCTGGAGCGGATCCGCAAGGGTGCGCCGCGCGGCGTGCGGTTCGCGGCGGCACCAGCTCTCGATGATCGCAGCCTGCTCCACCGGCTGGTCACCATCGAGAACCACCCGCACGTCCTGCCGGTTGCCCGCGCCCGCGCGCTGGCCGGGCTCGCCGACGCGCGGTCGCTGTTCCGGAGCGGTGCGGGTGGCGCCTTCACCGACGCAACCGCCTTTCCCTACAGTCCCGAGGCGCTGAACGAACGGGTCGCCTCCATCTACTGGAACAAGCTGGTGAATCCCTACACGCCGCTGACCGAGATACCGGATCGCGACGAGGTCGTCTTCGGCCAGAAAATCTTCGCCCTGGGCAGCCTGATTGACGGCTCCTGGGCCTACCGCATCGGCAACGCCGGCCGCTACGAGCGCGGCGCGGACGGCATGCTGTTCGCCATCTACGCCGACGAGATGGGGCACGGCGACACCCGCAAGAACCACATCACCCTGATCCATCAAGTTCTTGCCAGCATGGGCATTGCCCTGCCCCACATTCGGGACGCCGCCTTCATCGGGCAGGACGAGATCCCCGACGCCTTCTACGCCTTTCCGCTCAACCAGCTCTGCCTCGGGCTTTTTCCCGACAGCCTCTATCCGGAGATCCTCGGCTACAATCTGGGTATCGAGATGTTTGGCCTCGGCGCCCTCCGGCTCCACGAGATCCGGAAGCTGACCCATTGGGGCTTCGACCCCGGCTACGAGCGGGCGCACCTGTCGATCGACAATCTGTCCGCTGGCCACGCCCGCCAGTCGGTGGACATCATCCAGTCTCACCTCGACCATGTCGAACGGCTGCTCGGCCCGGCGGCGGCCCAGGCGGAATGGCAACGCGTCTGGAACGGATACGCCTCCTTCGCCTATTTCGCGGAAGGCCACGGCGGCACGACCGTGCCCCTGACGGATGGCAAAGACATCGCCGCGGCGAGCGACGACGAGGCACGGGTGTTCCTCTAACATCGGCGGCTTTGATCCCGACCTGTCAGGATCAAAAGCTTCGGCGGCGGAGCCCGGCAAGGGCCGGCGGTTCCGTCATCGCCCGTCCCTGTCCTGCAGGGGCGACCCGGCGGGCTCCGCCAGATCGCGCCGTAGCGCGTTGCCAACCAAGCCGGCAACCCGGTCGGGCTGGTCAACGATGAAGAAATGTCCGCCCTCGAAGCGATGGCGGAGGACCGGATGGACGGTTTCGTCCTGCCAAGCCGCCAGCAGGTTGGCCGGAACATGCACGTCGTCGGGCGCGTGAAGGAGCGTGATCGGGATTCCAAGCGGCGGCGCCCGACGGTAGGCGTAGCGCTGGATCATCGTGAAGTCGGCCTTGAGGAGCGGTATGAAGATCGCCCTAAGCTCCTCATCCTCCAGGATTTCCTCGGGCAGCCCGCCGTAGCCGCGTACCCCCTCGGTGAAGGCGGCCCCATCCAGGGCGGAAAGCGCGCGTACCTGCGGTGTCGGCAGATGCACCGGAGCGGAGCAGGCGGAGGCGAACAGGTGGCGGATCGACGGGTGGCGCAGGCGGCGCACCACCTCGAAGGCGATCACCGCGCCCAGACTGTGCCCCAGGAAGAAAGCCGGCCTGTCGAGAAGCGGTTGGATCGCGCCGGCGAGGTCGTCGGCCAGCGCTGCGAGATCGGAGCGCGGCGGTTCGCCGATGCGGCTCCCGTGGCCCGGCAACTCCACTGCCCGGACCTCGATGGAGTCGCCCAGGACGGCGCTCCAGCCCATGAAGAGCGCGGCGCTGCCCCCGGCGAAGGGAAAGCAGAACAGCCGTGCCACCCCCTCCGGCCGGGGGTGGGTGAGGAACCAGCGGTTTCCATCTTCGGCCATCAGGCGGCTCCTCACACCGGCGCGTTGCGGAGATAGCCGGCGATGATCATGCGCTGGATTTCCGAGGTGCCCTCGTAAATGCGCAGCGAGCGGATCTGCCGGTAGAGCCGCTCGGGAACGGAGTCCCGGACCAAGCCGGCAGCCCCGCAGATCTGCACCGCGTCATCGACGACCCGTTGCGCCATCTCGGTGGCGAACAGCTTGGCCATGCTGGAGTGCTTCCCGTAGCCGCGGCTTCCCCGGTCGAGCTCCCAGGCGGCCTGCGCGACGAGGAGCGACGCCGCGGTCAACCCGGTCTCGGCGTCGGCGATCTTCGCCTTGGTCAACTGCATGTCGAACAGCAGCCCGTCGGCGACCCGTCGCGACCGCGACCAGCCGAGCGCCGCCGCCCGCGCCCGCCGGGCGAAGCCGACGGCCGCCGCGCCGACCGTCAGCCGGTAGCGGTCCAACACCTCCATAGCGATGGGAAAGCCCATGCCCGGCTTCCCGATCAGATTGGCGGCCGGCACCCGACAGTCGTCGAAGGAAAGCGAGGCGAAGGAGCGCGGCGCCGTGGCCTCGATCCGCGGCGAGACGCTGAGCCCCGGCGTGTCGGCGGGGACCATCAGCAGGCTGAGGCCGAGTGCGCCCGGCCCCTCTCCGGTGCGGGCGAGGACCGTGTGGATGTCGGCGATGTCGCCGTTGGCGATCCAGGTCTTCTCGCCGTCTAGCCGGTAGGCATCGCCGCAGCGCTCGGCGCGGAGCGCGATACCGGCGACGTGGGAGCCGGCCTCACGCTCGGAAATCGCGAAGGAGCCGATGGCCCGTCCGGACAGCAGGTCAGGAAGGAGCCGGTCGCGCTGCTCGGAGGAGCCGTGATGGACCAGCGGTGCGGCCGCCAGCGCCTGGATGGCAAAGGCGAAGTCGCACAGATCGTGGAAGAAGGCGAAGCCTTCCCGGATCAGCGCGATGGCGCGGAAGTCCGGGCCGGCCGGGCCGGCGGCGTGGGCGAACCAGCCCTCGTCGCCAAGCGTCCGCGCGAAGTCCCGTCCCATCGACGAGGGGTCGAGCGGCCCCCACGCCTCCACACGCCCGGCCATCCCGTCGGCCCAGCCCTCGACCCGCTCAGCCAATTCCCGATGGCGGTCCTCGTAGAAGGGTGACGCCAGGACCGACCGGTCGTAGATTCTCATACTGCTTCCCTATCGTCGCGCCCGCGGCCGGCCGGAACGCCTTCCGCGGCGGCGGGCGGGTTGCTGAGATGCTGTATCAGGGCCTGCGTGTAGGTCGGCAGCGCGCCGAACCGGCGGACGCAGATGGTGAGGTGCCGCAGAGCCCAGGCGTCCAGCAGATGAACCTTGCGAATCGCCATGGTCCGGCCGCAGCGCTCGGCGGCCGTCTCCGGCACGATGCCCAGCCCTACCCCATGCTCCACCATCCGGCACACCGCCTCGAAGCCGCGCACCCGCACGCGGATTTTCAGCGGCTGGCCGGCGCGCAGCGCGTGCTCTCCCAGATAGTCCTGAAGGGCGCTGCCGGCGCTCAGCCCGACGAATTCCCGGTCGATGGTTTCGCTGAAGGCGATCCCTTCTTGTCCGTCAAGGTGGAAGTCGGCCGGAACGACAAGCACCAGCCGGTCGACGCGGAAAGGAAAGGTCTCCAGTCCGGCGAGATCCACCGTGTCGGCGACGATGCCGACATCGGCCGTACCGCCGGCGACCGACTGGACAATCTCGTAGCTCAGCCGTTCTTCGAGATCGATGTTGATGTTCGGGTTGGCGGCCAGATAGCTGGCCAATGCCTCCGGTAGGAATTCGGTAAGGGCGGCGGTGTTGGTCAGCACCCGGATGCTGCCTTTCAGCCCGCAGGCGTATTTGCCGAGCTCGCCACGCATCTGCTCGACCTGCTGGAGCACGACGCGGGCATGGTACGCCAGCGCCTGTCCGGCGGCGGTCGGGCGGACGCCGCGCCGGCCGCGCTCCAGCAGCGGGACGCCGAGCGTCTCCTCCATGCCACGGATGCGCGCGCTGGCCGAGGCCAGAGCCAGATTGGCGCGCTCGGCACCGTGGGTGATGCTCTCCGCCTCGATGACATGGGCGAACAGGCGAAGGTCGGTCAGATCAAAGCGCATCATTTGATTGTTGCCGATCCGGCGTGATGTCTCAGGAGACAAACCCTGTTTTTTACAACTAACACGGGATAATCTTCCGGGCAAGCGCCCTATCGGTCTGCTCCGCCTGCTCAGAGGAACGCGCGGAGCGTCAGATGAATGCCCAGAGCCAGCAAGCCGAGGAAGAAGCACAGACGGAACACCTCTGGCTTCACCCGGACCCGGACCCACTGGCCGACAAACATGCCGGCGAGCGCCGGGGCGAGGGCGAGCAGCGAGGTCACGGCCAGCGGCAGAGGCAAGGTCCCGCCTCCGGCCAGTCCGATGGCCAGCGCGATCGTCGAAACGGTGAAGGACAGACCAAGCGCCTGGATCAGTTCCTCCTTCTGGAGGTTGAGCGCCTGGAGGTAGGGAACGGCGGGGATGACGAAGACGCCCGTAGCGCCGGTGACCAGGCCGGTGAGCAGCCCGACCAGCGGCGAGGCCCAGGGCTCCGCCCTGCGGGACACTGAGAAGCGCACCTTTACCAACCCGAGCACGGCGTAAATCGCCAGCGACACTCCGAGCGCCGCCGTCGCCCGGTGCCCGCCGCTGCCGGTCAGGAAGCCGATGCCGGCCCAGGTGCCCAGGCACACGCTGGCCATCATCGACCACAGCCGCCGCGCCAGCGGGCGGAAGCTGGGGCCGGCGGCCAGTTGCCAGACGTTCGTCACAAAGGATGGAACGACCAGGATCACCACGGCCTGGGCCGGTGGCATGACGAGGCTGAGCAGGCCGACGGCGACGGTCGGCAGACCCAGCCCGATGACGCCCTTGACGAAGCCGGCAAGCAGGAAGGTCAGGGCGATGATGGTGAGGGGAAGGAGCGAAGTGTCGAGCATGCGCCACTTTTGTTCGCGGGCCGGCGGGACACAATGTGGATGTTCCAGGGTTTGCCTGCGGCCTGGACGAAGGCACCGCCAACTTGCCGGCGGCTCGTTGAGTTGGCGCTGAACCGCTAGTGCGGATGTCGCGCTATGCGGACGATCCGCGCGTCCCCGCCCTGATGAAGGACAGCGGGCCTTCCAGAGGAGAGCGCGATAGGTGTTCGCCAAACAACGCTAAGAGAAAACGAGCTGAGAATACCGGCATGGGCGTCCTGTCCATTCCGGACGGTTCCGTTGCAAAGTTTGGTGGCAGGAGGAGATCAGGTGAAACCCGGCCGCGTTCGACGGTTGAGGTGACACGGTGATGCGCAGCAGGAGGAGCCCGTTCAAGGGCCGGCAGTTCACGGCGGAGGTGATCCTGTGGGCGGTGCGCTGGTACCTGCAGTTCCCGATCAGCTCGGCTTCAAGAGCTTCCACACCGCGCGCCGGACGATCGCCGGCTACGATATCCTGGCGACGATGCGCAAGGGGCAGATTGCCGCCATGCCCGCCAACGACATGCCCGCCCAGGCGACCTTCATCGCTAATCTGTTCGGTATTGCTGCCTGATGATGCCGCCGCCGCGGCACTCCGCGTCTGCCGGCAAACTTTGCAACGGAACCGGAATTTGGCCCCGGCCTTCATCGCGTTCGCGAGATTTCCCTGAAAGGCGGCGATGCCGGCGGGAATGGCCGAATCGATGCCCTGGGCCTGCTCCACCTGCTTTCCCATCAGGAAGGCGGCCGCCCCCTGCTCGTCCTTGCTGAACTGGCCGCCCGCGTTGCTGGCAATGGCATAGAGCGCGCGACGGTCCATGCCCTGAAAGGCGGCCTCCCAATCCTTGCCGGACGTATGCATGTCCATGGCCTTGCCGCGTTGCTGGTAAACCGCATCGAGCGCGGCACGAGCGTCCTTGGCGACGGTGGCGAAGTCCTTCCTGACCGCGCTCCCTCCGGCGGAGGTGCTGGGCCCACCGGACGCCGCGCCATTCGTGCATGCGTCCGCGGAGATTTTGGCGCTTTTAACCGCAACAGCGGTGCTTGCCGCGCTCTGGCCGGAGATCATCATCGCAACATCCCTCCTCGGAATAGAGGGGCGTTCGGACGCCCCGTATGTCGGCCTCTTCGGTCCGGGGCCGCTTGCCCTGGTCACGCTCGGCCTGCCGGACCCAGCCCCGCAGCGTTTCCGGAGTGCAGCCGATCTTCGCCGCGATCGAACTGATCGCCGCCCACTGCGACGCGTGGTCGCCTTCGTGTTCGAACACCATCCGAACCGCGCGCCCGCGGACTTCAGGAGGGTATTTGGGTGATGCTTGCTTCGTCACGTTGACCCCAGTCTCTCAAGAAACAGGGCCTCCAGGAAACCCGACGCGGTTCACACCGAGCAGCCGCGTCACTCACCGGATGGATACGGAAAGCAGGCGTCAGGTCAGGACTTGAGCGCGGCCAGCCTGGCCTGCGCGGCGGCCAGACCGTCCTTGCCGTCCAGCGTGGTGACGCCGGACAGCCAGGTCTTCAGGATGCCGGGATTCTTCTTCAGGTAATCGGCCGCCACCGCTTCCGGCTTGCGGCCGCCATTCATGATGCCGTCCATCACCGAATTCTCCATATCCACGGTGAACACCAGATTGGACAGGAACTTGCCGATGTTCGGGCATTCGGCGGCATAACCCTTGCGCACGTTGGTGCTGACGGTGGCGCCGCCGAAATTCGGACCGAACCAGTCGTCGCCGTCGGCGAGATAGGTGATGTCCATCGTCTTGTTCATGGGATGCGGCGCCCAGCCCAGGAAGACGATCCATTTCTTGGCGCGGACCGCGCGCTTCACCTCGGCCAGCATGCCGGCCTCGCTGGACTCCACCATCTTGAAGTCCTTCAGCCCGAAGGCGTCGGCTTTCAGCATCTTGTCGATGATCAGGTTGCCGTCGTTGCCGGCCTCGATGCCGTAGATCTTGCCGTCCAGCTTGTCCTTGAACTTCGCCAGATCCTTGAAGCTCTTCAGCCCGGCCTCGGCGGCATAGGTGGGGACGGCCAGCGTGTATTTGGCGCCCTCCAGATTGACCCGCGTCACCTCGACCGAGCCGTCCTCCAGCACCGGCTTGATGAAGGTCTCCATGGTGGGCATCCAGTTGCCCAGGAATACGTCCAGCGACTTGGTCTTCAGCCCGAGATAGACCACCGGCACCGACGAGACGCTGGTGGTCGGCTTGTAGCCCAGTGCTTCGAGCGTGACGGAGGCGAGCGCCGTCGTCGCCGCGATGTCGGTCCATCCCACATCGCCGAAACGCACCGACTTGCAGGATGCCGGATCGGCGGCCTGCGCCGTCCCCGCCGGCAGGACGGCGGTCCCGGTCGCCAGCATCATGCCGACGGCCAGGGTGGAGAATTTGGCGGCGGAGATTTTGCCGGCGGAGAATTTACCGAATGTCTTGGCCATGTCCCTGTTCTCCTTGCTTGTGGTTGTCGTTGTCGTTCTCGCTGTGCGGGGGAGCGGGTCTCAGGCCCGCAGCCGCTGGTCCTTCACTGGCTCCTTCTGTCTGATGGCGGCGTCCGCGACGTAATAGGGCACGTCGGCGCGCGGCAGCGGCGGACGGCCGCGCAGCGCGTCGGCCAGCTTTTCCGCCATCATGATGGTGGGCGCGTTCAGGTTGCCGGTGATGATGCGCGGCATGATCGAGGCGTCGATGACGCGCAGCCCCTCCAGCCCATGAACCCGGCCCTGTCCGTCCACCACCGCACCGTCGTCGGTCCCCATCCGGCAGGTGCCGCAGGGATGGTAGGCCGTCTCGGCATGGTGGCGGACGAAGGCGTCAAGGTCGGCGTCGGTGACGCAATGGGCGCCGGGGCTGATCTCCTCCCCGCGGTAGGGAGCGAGCGCGCGCTGGCGCATGATGTCGCGGGTGATGCGGATGCCGGCGCGGAACTCCTGCCAGTCCTGCGGATCGGCCATGTAGTTGAACAGGATGCTCGGCGCCTGCCCCGGATCGCGCGAGCGGGCATGGACGCGCCCCTTGCTGGGCGAGCGCATCGAGCCGACATGGGCCTGGAAGCCGTGCGCCTCCACCGCTTTGGTGCCGTTGTAGCTGATGGCGACGGGGAGGAAATGATACTGGATGTTGGGCCAGGGGACGTCGTCGCCGGTGCGGATGAAGCCGCCGGCCTCGAACTGGTTGCTGGCGCCGATGCCGGTGCCCATGAACAGCCATTCGGCGCCGATGGCCGGCTGGTTCCACCATTTCAGCGCCGGATAGAGCGACACCGGCTGGCGGCACTCATACTGGATGTACATCTCCAGATGGTCCTGGAGATCGCCGCCGACCCCCGGCAGGTCGATCACCGCCGGCACGCCCAGCTCGCGCAGCAGCGGCGACGGCCCCACGCCCGAGCGTTGCAGGATCGCCGGAGAGGCGATGGCCCCGGCGCACAGCAGCACCTCCCGCCGCGCCCGCGCCGTGACCGGCGTGCCGTTGCGCAGATAGGCGACGCCGACGGCGCGGCGTCCGTCGAACAGAACGCGGTCGGTCAGCGCATGGGTGACGATGGTCAGCCCCGGCCGTCCACGCGCGAGGTCCAGATAGCCGCGGGCGGTGCTGCACCGCCGGCCCTGCGCGGTCACCGTGCGGTCCATCGGGCCGAAACCCTCCTGGCGGTAGCCGTTCAGGTCGTCGGTGCGGCCGTAGCCGGCCTGCGCCCCCGCCTCCACCATCGCCTCGTAGAGCGGGTTGACGCCGGGCTTGGCGGTGGTGACGAACAGCGGGCCGTCGCCGCCATGATAGGCGTTGGGGCCGGCGTCTCGCGTCTCCGCCTTGCGGAAATAAGGCAGGCAGTCGAGATAGCTCCAGTCCTCCAGACCCGGCAGCTCGGCCCAGCCGTCATAATCCAGCGCATTGCCGCGGATGTAGCACATGCCGTTGATCAGCGACGATCCGCCCAGCCCCTTGCCGCGCCCGCACTCCATCCGGCGGTTGTCCATGTGCGGTTCGGGTTCGGTTTCATAGGCCCAGTTGTAGCGGCGGCCCTGGAGCGGAAAGGCCAGCGCCGCCGGCATCTGGGTGCGGTAGTCCAGCCGGTGGTCGGGTCCGCCGGCCTCCAGCAGCAGGACGCTGACGCCCGCATCCTCCGTCAGGCGGCAGGCGAGGACGTTGCCGGCCGACCCGGCGCCGACGATGATGTAGTCATATTCGCGCACCGCGGGGGAGAGGGCGGGCACAGCGGAGCCGTTCTCCGGCGCAGCGGCCCCGGAGGTCGGTTGTTTCGACATCGAACACCCCTTCTCTGAAAAGCGGGCTCAGAACACCGACGAATAAGGTCCCAGTTCGACCTGAACCGATTTGACTCGGGTGTAATGGTCGAGCGTCTCGACTCCGTTCTCGCGGCCGATGCCCGACTGCTTGTAGCCGCCGACCGGCATCTCGGGCGGCGATTCACCCCAGCCGTTGATCCAGCAGATGCCGGCCTCCAGCCGGTGGATCACCCGGTGGGCGCGGGCCAGATCGCCGGTGACAAGACCGGCGGCAAGGCCGTAGCTGGTGGCGTTGGCCCGCGCGATGACCTCCTCCTCGTCGTCGAAGGTCAGGATCGCCAGGACCGGGCCGAAAATCTCCTCGCGCACGATCGTCATATCGTCGTGGCAGTCGGTGAAGATGGTGGGCGCCACATAGGCGCCGCGCGCGAAGGCCGGCCCTTCCGGAATACCGCCACCGGCCAGCAGCCGCGCCCGCTCCGCCTTGCCGGCCTCGATGTAGCGCAGCACCTTGTCGCGGTGGGCGAAGCTGGCGAGCGGGCCGAAATTGGTGTCGGGCTCTAGCGGATCGCCCATGCGGATGCGGCGCACGCGGGCCAGCAGCCGCTCTTCGAAGGCCGCTGCGATGCCGCGGTGGACGAACACGCGGGTGCCGTTGGTGCAGACCTGCCCGGAGCTGTAGAAGTTCGCCATCATGGCGATGTCGGCGGCGCGGTCGAGGTCGGCGTCGGCGAAGATGATCAGCGGCGATTTGCCGCCCAGCTCCATCGTCACCTCCTTCAGGGTCGATCCGCCGGCCGCGGCCATCACCCGCTTGCCGGTCTCCACGCCGCCGGTGAAGGACAGCTTCTCGATGCCGGGATGGATGGCCAGCATGGCGCCGACCCGGCCGTCGCCCTGCAGGACGTTGAACACGCCGTCGGGCAGCCCGGCCTCGCTGTAGATCGCCGCCAGATGGAGGGCGGTCAGCGGCGTCACCTCGCTCGGCTTGAAGATCATGGCGTTGCCGGCGGCCAGCGCCGGGGCCGATTTCCATAGCGCGATCTGGATCGGATAGTTCCAGGCGCCGATCCCGGCCACCACCCCCAGCGGCTCGCGCCGGGTATAGACGAAGGAGCTTGGCCGCAGCGGAATTTGCCGCCCTTCGAGCGCCGGGGCGAGGCCGGCGTAATATTCCAGCACGTCGGCGCCAGTGGCGATGTCGACCGCACGCGTCTCGCTCAGCGGTTTGCCGGTGTCCAGCGTTTCGATCTCGGCCAGCGCGTCGTTGCGCTCGCGCAGCAGGGATACCGCCCGGCGCAGCACCCGTGCCCGCTCCATCGCCGTCATCGCCGCCCACACCGCCTGCCCGCCCCTCGCGCTGTCCACCGCGCGGTCCAAATCGGCGGGCGTCGCCTGCGCCACCTCGGCCAGCGTTTCGCCGGTCGCCGGATTGACGGTGGCGAAGCGCTCCTCACCCTCGCCCGCGACAGGAAGACCGTGGATGTAATGGGCCTGCCGTCCGAATCGCGTCATGTCCTGTCTCCCATTCTCCTGAGCCCAGATTCCCGATCCCAGGGTCCAAGGGTGCATTGGTTCGCAGCACCATCATTCCAGAAGCACAGCCTGGTTTTTTTTGATTGAACGCTCAATCAAAAAAGACGTGGTGGCGGTTCCGTTCTCCGGAATGGTCGTGTCCAAACAAACCGGAGGGCTGGCAGCCGGCCACAGGCCCGGCGATCGGGCCGTCCCGTGCGCGACAAAGCCGTGCCATCCGCCGGCAGGGCTCCGGATCAGGTTAACGGATTTTGGCGGCGAGAATGGCGTCGAGGTAGTCGGTGTCCCATCCTGTCAGCTTCCGGCGGAGCTTGATGCTAGTGGCTCTGGGTGAGGCGGGCTTTTTGAGGGCAGCGCGATAAGTGTCTCCTGGCGTTGTTTAGCTGACACCTGTCGCGCTGCACGCAGGTGGTCCCAGCATTGTCACCTCGTCGCCGTCCGCCGGTCATCCCCTGCCGTCAGCCTCTGCCGTCGGCCGCAGTGGTCGACCGAACCGGGCCTTCGAACGCCACCATTGCAAGATACCATTGATCGGACAGGGCTTTTGCGAGGCTGTCGGCAGTGGGGAAGGACCGGCACAGCAGCGCGTCGCCGTGGACGAAGCGCTCGCGCAGGCTCTCGATCGTCATCGCGATCAGCAGCCGCAGAACGCCCTCGAACCTGCCGCGTTCCTCAGCGCCGAAGGGCTGGCCGCGACGGCGGGCGACCACTGCGACGATGCGGTCGACCCACTCGGAGTTCATGCGCTCGCGCATGCGCAACACCTCCGGATCCCGCGTGGCCAGTTCGGAGAACAGGCTGTAGACGCCCGCGTTTGCCTCATAGGCGCGGCAATAGTCGGTGTTGGCGTTCAAGATCGCCTCGTAGCTGCTTCGCGGCCCCTTCGTCACGGTGCGACCGTAGGTGACATGTTCGAAGAACAGGTTGACGAGGACGGCGGCACATTCGTCCATGTCCTTGAAATGATTGTAGAAGGTTCCGCGCGACAGCCCGGCTTCGTCCAGCAGGGCCTCTACCGTCATCAGCTTTCCCCGTGTGGTGCGCAGGTGGCGAGCCACGAGGGATAGCAGCATATAGCGCGTCCGCTCCCGCTTCGGGCGCGTCCGTTCCCGGCTCTTGATCGCCAGCACCTCTTCGAAGAAGAGGGGGGGAACGGTTTCGTCCCGCTCAGACCCGCTGCCCTGAATTTCCTCATCCTGCTGCATTTTTATGCCCTCGCTCCCAACCGCCATGGCTTCGACAAAAATGTTCCGCGAGCTGACTTTCGCAGCTTGACGCAGATCGTTTTTATACATACCGTCATATTTAGACAATGCGTCATCACTGGACAGGCCGATGGTACCTACAATGGTGGACGTCAATAAACCCTCCACTGGCACCTTGAACAGGGAAGCCTTTTCGAAAGCGAAGGCCACTGGTGCGACGATCGAGTTCCGGTCCGTCAGAAAGGTTTATGGATCGGTAACAGCACTGCACGATTTTTCTTTGACCATTCATCCGGGTGAGTTTCTCACGATCCTCGGGTCGAGCGGATCCGGGAAAACGACGGCTCTGAACGCACTTGCAGGTTTCTCCGGGGCTGACGCGGGTGACATCCTCATCGACGGCAAGTCGGTGATCGATGAACCGCCGGAGCGCCGGAACCTAGGGATGGTGTTCCAGAACTACTCCCTGTTCCCGCATATGACGGTGTTCGACAACATCGCCTTCCCCCTGCGGATGCGCCGCGCCCCGCGCCGCGAGATCAACGAACGGGTGGAGCGGGTTCTGGAGATCGTCCGGCTCGGCGCGCTTGCCAAGCGAATGCCCCGTGATCTTTCCGGTGGACAGCAACAGCGAGTGGCTTTCGCCCGCGCCATCGTGTTCGAACCGCCCGTTCTGCTGATGGACGAACCGCTCGGCGCGCTGGACCTCAAACTGCGCGAAGCGTTGCAGTTCGAGATCAAGGAAATCCAGCATCAGCTCGGCTGCACCGTGGTCTATGTCACCCACGATCAGCGCGAGGCGCTCGCCATGTCGTCGCGCATCGTCGTGTTGCGGGATGGCCGGATCGAACAGGTCGGCACCCCGTCCGAAATGTACGACGCACCGAAAAGCCGCTTCGTTGCCGATTTCATCGGGCAGACCAATCTCTTGGGCGCCGATCTGTCGAAAGCCGGATCGGTGTCCATCGCCGAACTTGGCGCCGTTTACCGGGACGCGGAATCCCAGGCCCGGCAGGGGGCCTGGTACGCCAGCGTTCGTCCCGAAAAGCTTCAGCGCCGCCCGGCCGAAGGGTCGGACATTGCCGTGGACGTGACCGTTCAAGAGGCTGTGTTCCTGGGCGACGTGATCGAATACAGCGCCCGCACCGCCCATGGTGCGCTCATCCACTTCCGGGAGCAGAGACACGACAGGGATCGGATCCCGGAACGGGGTGAGACGGTCAGTCTCGTCCTGCGCCCATCCGACGTTGTCCTCGTTCCGGATCTCGCCAAAGCCGGTCGCTGAACAACTGATTGGGAGTGCCGTTATGAAGAAGCTGCTGTGGAGCCTCTCCGTTGGAGCGGCGATTGTCGGTGGTGCCAGCGACGCGGTCCTGGCCCAGTCTGCCGGCAAGTCGATCACGATCGCCAATTACGGCGGTGCGTGGGCGGAAACCCTGAACCGCATCTGCATCGATCCGTTCACCAAGGAAACCGGCGTCACCGTCACCCAGGCGGCGACCGAGGACTCCCTGGCTCAGATCCGCGTCCAGCAGACCACCAGGAACATCCTGTGGGACATTGCGCCCACCGAACGGTCGGGCCTGCCGGTCTCGTCCAAGAATGGCTGGCTGGAGCCGATCGACTGGTCGGTCGTAGACCCGGAAAACAAGCTTCCGCCGGTCGCCCGCAAACAGTACGCCATCGGCGCGATCGCCTACTCGACCACGATCGGCGTGCGCACCGACAAGCTGCCGGAAGGCAAGACCTTCGGCGGCTGGAAGGATTTCTGGGACGTCAAGAGCTTCCCCGGTCCGCGCACGCTGCGCAACTCCCCGGCGGAAAACCTCGAGTTCGCCCTGATCGCCGATGGCGTGAAGCCGTCCGAGGTCTATGATGTGCTGCGGTCGCCGGAAGGCGTGGACCGCGCGTTCAAGAAGCTCGACGAGATCAAGCCGGCGATCACCGTCTGGTGGACCAGCGGCCAGCAGCCGGTTCAACTGCTCGCCAGCGGCGAAGTCTTCTACGCGACCGCCTTCAACGGCCGCATCCAGCAGCTCCAAAAGGACAAGCTGCCGGTGAAGATCATCTGGAACGGCGGGTCGCTGGACGTCAGCTACTACTCGATCGTGAAGGGCGCCCGCAACGTGGCCGACGCCCAGAAGTTCATGAAATATTGCTGGAACACGCCATCGCGTCTCGCCGAGATCGCCCGCGCCATGCCGTACTCCTCCTTCAACCCCGAAATCTACAAGATCCTCTCGACGGACGAGGCCAAGGAACTGCCGACCAGCCCGGCGAACCTCGACGTTCAGTTCGCGCTGGACTCCGAATACTGGGCTGAAAACCTGCCGCGCATTCAGAAGCGGTGGGAAGCTTGGCGCCTGCAATGAGCGACGGCATTCCCATGCCGCGTGATGGGACGGTGGCGACGCGCAGCAAGCGCGCGCCTCTCTCCTCCCTCTGGCTGCTTGCCCCGGCGGCCGTGCTGTTCCTCTTCGTGTTCATCCTCCCGGTGGGGGAGGTCGCGTTGTGGAGCGTGCAGGGTGAAGCCGGGCTTTCGGCGGAGCATTACGAGGCAGCCCTCGGCGCGGGGCCATACCGGACGATCCTGCTCGGGACGTTGCAGCTTTCCTTCGGTGTGGCTTTCGCCTGCGTCCTGGTCGGTTACCCGGCCGCCTATTTCCTCGCATCCTGCCGGCCGCGCAACCGCACCCTGCTGCTCCTGCTCATCCTGACTCCCCTGTGGGTCAGCGTGCTGGTGCGCACCTTTGGCTGGATCGTCGTTCTCGGCCGGGAAGGGCTGGTGAACTCCATGCTGATCGGCATCGGTGCCGTCGATGGCCCCCTCCAGATGCTGTACACCCGCGGGGCCGTCTACATCGCGATGGTCCAGGTTCTGCTGCCGGTCGCCATTCTGGTCATGTTCTCGACCATGACCACCATCAACCGCTCTTTGTTGATGGCATCCCGGATTCTCGGGGCGACGCCGTGGCGTGGCTTTGTCCACATCTTCCTTCCGCTGAGCGCGGGGGGAGCGATCAACGCCTGGATGCTCACCTTCGTGCTGGCTCTCGGCTTCTTCATCACCCCGGCGCTGGTCGGCGGTCCGAAGGAGACGATGATTGCGAACCTGATCGCGACGCAGATCACGCTGACCCTCGATTGGGGCCTGGGTTCTGCGCTGGGCATGGTGCTGGTGATCGCGGGCTTCGCCGTGGTGGGTGCCATCGCTCTGCTCTTCCGGCGTGTGACGAGACTGAGCGGCCATGGAGGCTCGCGATGAAACGATCACTTTGGGAAAAGTCCGGGCGCTATCTCCTTCCGGTCTATTTCGTCGGCGTTCTGCTTTACCTGCTGCTGCCGTTGCTGCTGGTCATCCCGATGTCGATCAGCGAAACGCGCTATCTGAAATTTCCGCCGCAGGGCTTCACGTTCCGCTGGTATCAGGAGTTCTTCGCGTCCGCCGGTTGGATCGACGCCACCCTGCGCAGTCTGCTGATCGCCGCGGTGAGTGCCGTGCTGGCCACCGTCATCGGCACCGCAGCCGCCCTTGTGCTGAGCCGCGAGGGCAGCAAGGCTGCGCGATTGGCCGGACCGATCTTCCTTGGTCCGCAGGTGGTGCCGGTCATCATTCTGGCGCTGGGCACCCTGCTGGTCTTCAGCCGCTTCGGTCTTTATGGCTCGCTGTGGGGTGTGGCTCTGGTCCACGCCGTTCTGGCTCTCCCCTTCGTCACCACCACGGTGTCCGGGGCGCTGCGTCAGACCGGCGACACGCTGGCCCGCGCGGCCCGCGTGCTGGGGGCCAGGCCGCATGAGGCCTTCTGGCACGTCACCTTGCCGACGATCCGTCCGGCGGTGATCTCGGCCGGCGTGTTCGCCTTCTTCATCTCCTTCGACGAGCTGGTCATCGCCCTGTTCGTCATGGGGCAGAACGAAACCCTGCCCATGCGCATCTGGGCGGACATGCGCCACGACCTGACGCCGGTCGTGGCCGCCGTCGCCACGCTGCTGATCGTCGTCACCTTCGCCGCCGTCTTCATGAGCGATCTGATCCAACGGCGTGCCCAACGGCGCGCCGGGTAACGGGTCGCCCGACAGCGCGCGCCAACGGCGCCTCTCCATTACGGCCACCGCACTCGACGGCCCTATCACCCAGGGGCCCTATCACCCAGGGAAAATGTGATGTTCTCAGATTTTCGCAGGGAAGAGCCCGATGCTCTCGCCCGACGCCTGGAGGCGATGACGCTTCCGGACTCCGTGTATGACCTGCTGCAGACTACCGCCACCCGTGTTCCGACGGCGCCCGCCTGGCGCTTCCTCGACGATGGGGTGGAGCGGAACTGGGGCGAGGTTCTGGCCAAGGTCGATACCGCCGCCGCCGCTCTTTCGGCGATTGGCATCGGCCCCGGTGTTCACGTCGCGGTGATGGCGTGGAACCGCGAGGAATTCCCGATCACCTGGCTGGCGCTGTCGCGGCTCCAGGCGGTGATGGTGCCGGTCAACGCGACCTACACCGCGCGTGAGGTCGAGTATGTCCTGAAGACCTCGCTCGCCACCTACATGGTGCTGGAGGCGGAATTCCTGCCGCATCTTGACGGGCTGGAAGCGGTGACGCTCGATCCCTCCCGCATCATCGTGATCGGCGATGCGATATCGGACCGTCACCGCAACTGGCGGGTCATGATGGACGAGGCCCGCGGCCGCCAGGCTCCGGCGATCCCGCGTTCCATGGACGCCACGCTGAACCTTCAATACACCTCGGGCACGACGGGCTTCTCCAAGGCCTGCATGCTCAGCAACGAGTATTGGCTGTGCCTCGGCATCAGCTCGACCGAGTTCTTTGCCACCGACCTGCACCGCTTCTATGTCGGCTCCAGCTTCTTCTACATGGTTGGGCAGCGCATCCTGCTGAACGCCATGGTCAGCGGTGGCTGCGCCTTCTTCCCGCGCAAGCCGGGTGCCAAGCGCTTCATGCCCGACGTGTCGGCGCTGGACTGCGATTACTGCGCCCTGTTCGAGATGGTGTACAAGCAGGCGCCGCGCCCGAGCGACGCGGACAACAAGCTGAAGATCGCCACGATCTTCGCCTTCGGCCCCGAGAGCCACGCCGACTTCCAGCGCCGCTTCAACGTGTATGGCCAGGAATATTACGGCATGACCGAGATCGGCGGCGGCAGCTATGTCCCCGCCCATCGTCTGCCGGAAATGACCGGGTCGGGAAGCTGCGGTGTGGCCGCTCCCTTCCGTGAACTGATGGTTACGGGCGAGGACGGCAAGGCGGTTCCGACCGGCGAGACAGGCGAGCTGTGGGTTCGTGGCCGTGGCCTCCTCAAGGGCTATTTCGGCAACGAGGAAGCGACGGCGGACGCCTTCACCAACGGATGGTTCCGCACCGGCGACCTTTGCCGTGTGGATTCCCAGGGCTATCACTACATCCTTGGCCGCACCAAGGACATGGTCCGCCGCATGGGCGAGAACATCGCCGCGCGCGAGGTCGAGGTGGTGCTGCGCATGCTCGACCAAATCCAGGACGCCGCCATCGTACCGGTGCCCGATGATTACCGCGGCGAGGAGATCAAGGCCTACATCCTGCTCGCCCCCGGCGCGTCCCCGGACACCTGCACGCCGGACTTCATCGCCGATCATTGCTCCCGTCATCTCGCCGGGTTCAAGGTTCCCCGCTACTACGAGTACCGCGACAGCTTCCCGCTGACCGACTCCCAGCGGGTCCAGAAGAAACACCTGATCGCCGAGAAGCCCGACCTGCGCGTCGGCTCCTATGACCGGCAGGACAAGATCTGGCGCTGACGCCATCCGCATCCCTATCGACCCAATCCGAAAAAGGCCAGCCGGCCTTGAATGAGGACTTTGCCATGCCCGAAATTTCCACGCGGACCGAGGGCGCGATCCGCATCCTGACCATCGCCAACGAACGCAAGCGGAATGCGTTCGAAGGGTCGATGGCGGCGGACTTCCTCCGGCTCCTGAACGAAGCGGAAAGCGATGACGCGGTGCGCGTGATCGTGGTCACCGGGGCCGGGGACATCGCCTTCTCCAGCGGCCATGACCTGAACGAGATCGCGTCCGGCGCGCACGCCGAAAGCAACCTGGGTGAAGAGCCCTTCCTGCGCCCGCGCAGCATGCACAAGCCGGTGATCGCGGCGGTCAACGGCCATTGCTATGCCGCGGCCCTGATCTTCGCGGTGAACTGCGACCTGCGGGTGGCGAGCAGGAATGCGACCTTCGGTTCGCCGGGGGCGCGTCTCGGCATGCTGCCCGAGGGTGGACAGATCGGCCGCCTGCCGCGTCTGATGACGTCGGCCCGCGCGCTGGAACTGATGCTGACGGCTAACCCGCTGTCGGCCGAGGAGGCCTACCGGACCGGCTTCATCAACCGTCTGGCTGAACAGGGCGAGGCATTGAGCGAAGCCCTCGCCCTGGCGGGCGACATCGCCAGGAATTCCCCGTCCGTGGTCGCCGCGATCAAGGCCGGGGTGATCCTGGGGGAGGTCGAGGGGGTTGAGGCTGCAACCGCCTATGAGGCGACCGTCGCCCGTCGCCTGGAGAAAGAGGCCGACGCCCAGGAAGGCGTCAGCGCCTTCCTGGAGAAGCGCCCGCCGGTGTTCGGTGGCGGCGGCAAGCAACGATAAGCCGGGATGGCGGAAGGCCGCGACGGCAGGCGCCGACAGCGGGTACTCCCCCATGGTCCGGCCGCCGGATGGCGCCTATGTTCACCATGACCCGCTGTGCCGGCATCGGCTGCCTCCCGTTCAACGGCGCCATGCTCATCAAAAATTCTCTTTATCGCGGGGAGGGTCCCAACCATGGCCGAGAACTTCAAAGCCTTTGTGATCGAAGATGTCGACGGTAAGCCCAAGGGCGGCTTCAAGACGCTGACGCTCGCCGACCTGCCGGACAACGATGTGCTGGTGGAGGTCGCTTACTCCAGCCTCAACTACAAGGACGGGCTCGCCGTCTCCGGGAAGGGCAGGATCGCCCGCAAGCTGCCGATGGTCGCCGGCATCGACCTGGCCGGCACCGTGATCGAGTCCCGGTCCCCCGATTGGAAAGCCGGCGACAGGGTGGTCGCCAACGGCTGGGGCATGTCGGAAACGCAGTGGGGCGGCTACACCCGCTTCCAGCGCTTGAAGGCTGAGTGGCTGACCCGCCTGCCGGACGTTTTTTCGTTCGAAGAGGCCATGGGCATCGGCACCGCCGGCTACACCGCCGCGTTGTGCGTGGATGCGTTGGAGCGGTGGGGCGCCGTTCGTCCAGGCGGCAAGGAGGTGCTGGTCACCGGAGCGGCCGGCGGTGTCGGCTCTGTCGCGGTGGCGTTGCTCGCCAAGAGCGGCTATCCGGTGGTGGCCTCCACCGGTCGGCCCGAGACGCACGACTATCTGCGGGGGCTCGGCGCCACCGGCTTCATCGACCGCGCGGTGCTTCTGGAAAAAGGCGCGCCTTTGCAGAAGGAGCGTTGGGCCGGCGGCATCGACTCGGTTGGCGGGCAGACGCTGGTCAGCGCGCTGTCGCAAACCATGTGGGGTGGGGCGATTGCCGCCTGCGGCTTGGCCGGTTCGTCCGACCTGCCCGGTACGGTCCTGCCGCATATCCTGCGCAGCGTCGCACTTCTCGGCGTCGATTCGGTGATGGCTCCGCAGCATCTCCGCGACGCCGCCTGGAAACGTCTGGCCCGCGACCTGGACGGGACGGCATTGAAGGCAATGTACGAAGTGCAGCCCTTCGACGCGCTGCCCGATCTGGCAACCCGGATCCTCGCCGGACAGATCCGTGGCCGTGTTGTTGTCGACGTAACCCGTTGAGGCGGGTTCCAGTGCAAAGCCTGACCGCCGCCGAGGAAGGGGCACGCCATAGGACGGACAAAAATATACACCGCCATTATCAACCACAGACAGCTACGGCGGAGCGGATGCTGATCCCGCCGTCCTTGGTCCGCCGGAATTGGCGCCCGACCGCGTAACGAAAGACGGCCGGAAGCTGGAGGGCCGGGGGAACACGGGACCAGAGGGTTCGGAGCACCGTCTGCCCCTCTCAGGGCCAGTATTCAGCCTGCCCACCACTCCGGCGCCCCCCAGCCATCCCGCTGTCCCGCCAACGACTGAACCGCCCCGGGTTTCCCGGAGGCTACGGATGAGATTGACAAGAGCGGGTGTGCCCCGACCTGTCATCTGTATTCCTTCGCCGACATTCCGTCTGTTATACCGGCGAGGTCGTGTCCCCGTGGGTGGTGTCTGGGAGGGCCTGTGTGCTCTTCGGCGAGTTGAAGCTGCCGGTCTACCCGGCTGAGCTTCATCCCGATCCCTTTCCCCGACAGGTGGGCCGCCGAGCGGTCCAGCGTCCGCGACGCGAAGGGCAGGCCCATGCGCTTCGAGATGGCCGGCGCGGTCAGGCCCTCGACCGAATGCAGGACGATCTGCGCCCGCCGGACGAGGCCGGCGCCCATCATGCGCGAGCGTGCCATCGTCCTCAGCTTCTCCGGCTCTTCATCGCTCAAGTCCTGCACGCGGATGGCCATGGCCCGGCTCCGGGTCGGGGGGCCTTACCAACCGCTCCGAAGCCCTGGAGTTCCAATCAACTTATCGATCGCACCATTTGGAGCAAGATTACCGAGGGGTGAAAGGGCGCACGCGGCCGATGCGCGGCTTCCAACGCCGTGACAGTGCTCATCGCTTCTGCCGCGCTCATGATGAGGTGCGAAACTTCCTGCGGCCGGCGACCAAGCGCAATCATCACATCCCGGTCGCCCAGCAACAGGCGATCCATGCCCAGAGAGTCGCTGCTTTGCGCGACATGTTCGCCGTTGCCTAACCAACCGCGCGGGTAGCCGGCCTCACGCCCACTCGCCAGGGCTGGCGCGAGAGCTGACGGAACCCGTTCCGCCGGTCGAGCGGATCGCTCGCCCGATTGGTGTGGTGCTGGCGGACGGCGCCTACGATGGCGAGCCGGTCTACCGCGCCGTTGCCGCCCACAGCTCCGCGGCGGAGGTGATCATCCCGCAGCGCGCAACTGCGGTGCCGAGCGACACGGCCGGGAGCGCCTTCAATCGACGCAACCGCCACATCCAACTGATCAGCGAGCATGGTCGGCTTGGCTGGTAGCGGTCGGTGCAGTACGGCCGTCGCTCCCTGGGCGAGGTGGCAATGATGCGCTACAAGCAACTGATCGGTCGAACCCTGCGCGCCCGGAGTCTGCCGGCCCAGAAGGTTGAGGCCGTTGTCGGCTGCGAGGTCATGAACATCATGACCAGCTTGGGCATGCCGGCCACCCGTAAGTTGGCCTGCAATGCATCGTGGCTTGGACCTGGACGCTTGGTTCTAGGGGCAATCCTTCACCCGCAGTTCCCCTTCATCGTCAGCTTGCCAAGTTGCGCACCAATGTCGACGGACAGGGGTGACCCGGCGTGAAGCTTTTTGAGGGCGGCGCTCGATTCTTGAAGTTTTCCGCAGGATCGTGAAGATTTCCGCAGGCGGCCGACACACCGCGAAGCTTTTTACGATCCCAGGAGCCCAGCATGCCAGACAGCTTGCGCGAAGGCGAGCGCTACACCGGGCTCATGGGGCTCGTCGCCCGCTTCGATCTGCCGGTGCCCAAGCCGAGCGTCATCTCTATCGTCGGCAGCGGTCAGCGGCGGCAAGTCATCGAGGCGCACCGCACCATCGAGCGTTACCTTGCATCCTACGATTACGGCGACACGCCGGAGATGGACCTGAAGTTCGCCCTGCGCTACGAGCCGATGGACCTCGCGATCCTGCGGCTGGCCTTCGAGAGCATGGCGGCGGCGGACCTCGAAGCATGGATCCGCAGCGAGCCGAACGGGACCTTCGCCCGGCGCGCCTGGTTCTTCCACGAGTGGCTCACCGGCGTGCAACTTGATCTCCCCGACGCCGGTGCCGTCGGCTACACGCCCGCGCTGCTGCCGGACAAGCACATCGTGCTTCCGGGCGAGCCGTCGCGGCGCCACCGGGTCACCGACAATCTGCTCGGCACCCCCGCCCTCTGCCCGGTGATCCGCCGGACGCCGCAGATCGAGGCGATGCTCCGGTCGGGCATCCGGGAGGAGGCCGCAGCTCTGGTCCGCGGCTGCGACCCGCAGATCCTGGCCCGCGCGATCACCTACCTCTACACCAAGGAGACCAAGGAGACCTTCGCCATCGAGGGGGAGACCGCGAGCGGCACGAAGGCGGAGCGCTTCATCGAAGCGTTGCGGTCGGTCCGCGACTTCGATCCGGCCAGCAAGCGGGACCAGACCCGGCTGCAGAACGTCATCGTCGATCACCGCTACGCGGCGGCCGGATGGCGCGACTTCCAGAACTTCGTCGGCGAAGCCTCGACGGGGCACCGGGAGATCATCCACTTCATCTGCCCCAAGCCCGGAGACGTGCGCTCCCTCATGGCCGGCTTTGCGGGGCTGGTCGCGCGGCTGAAAGGGGCCGAAATCGACCCCATCCTGGCCGCAGCCGCGATCGCCTTCGCCTTCGCCTTCGTGTTCATTCACCCGTTCGACGACGGCAACGGACGCATCCATCGCTACCTGATCCACCACACGCTTAACGAGGCCGGCTTCACTCCGCCGGGCATCCTGTTTCCGGTCTCGGCGGCCATCGTGCGCAACCAAGCCGCCTACGACGCGGCGTTGGAGCGCTTTTCACGCGCGATCGCACCGTACATCGATTGGGCGTGGGAGGCCGGCGCGTCCGAGGGCGGCCCGGCCATCGTCGTCCGGAACCGGACCGACCACCTCTACCGCTACTTCGATGCCACTCCGCAGGCCGAGTACCTGTACGGCTGTGTCATCGACACCGTGCGGCGCGACCTCAAGGAGGAGGTCCTCTTCGTCGAAGTCTTCGACGGCGCGATGCAGGGTGTGATGGACCGTATCGACATGCCGAACCGGAAGGCGGCGCAGCTGGTGCGGCTGGTGATGCAGAACAACCGGATCGGCAAGGAGAAGCGGCGCACGCTGTTCCCCGAGCTGTCGGATGCGGAGATCGACGATCTGGAGCGGATCGTGCACGCCGCCAGTACGCCGCCCTCCGACGAGGACGACGCTTGATCGCCGATCAGGCTGCCACGCGACCTTGTAGCAACAAGGTGATTTGGCCGGAAGAACGCCTTTCTTGTCCTCCTGATTATGCGGCGCGGACGGAATCCGGAGGTCCAAGGTCGAGCATCTGGTTCAGGACCCGGACGGCGATGGCGTTCTCGGTCTTGCGCCGATCCTCAGTGCGGATCGCACAGCGTCGCCGATGCCATGGTTCCAACGGTGGAAGACCGCCTCGACCAGCGCGCGGACGGCAGATCGGGAGGTTTTCCGCCACGCCATGCGTCCGAATTCGGCGATGGACTGCAGGTGCCGATCGCACGGTGTCGGACTGGTCCCGGCATCCGCGCTGGGCACCGCCATGGCGCGGGGCGGCACGATCACCGCAGCGTCCGGCGTATGCACCTGTCCCTTCCTACCCCCTCCCCCAGCTTGGCAACGGGCCTTCTCGATGCAACAAGGTCACTCCGCACCGCAAGTGTCTCCTCGACCATCCGGGAGGTAGCGGTAGCGACCTGCCTGACACCAAGTTGACCCTACCCTCGCACTGGATCTGTGGGGAAATTCCAAATGGTGTGGGGAAGTTCCAAGCTCTTCCCCGATTCGCCCTTCAACGAGCGCAGCCGCCATATCGAATCGCCCTTCTCCCGGCCGAATGGCATTGGACCTTCCCCACGCTGGTTTGGAGCTTCCCCACGCGACTCGGCGTTATCCCTTGGACCTTCCCCGCACATTACAAATAGAGTCTCAATTAGCTTACCAATTAGCTTGCGTGGGGATGTTCCAAGTGGAAACTCCAACGGCATCGTGGTTCCGTTGGGAAGGATAGGTGGAGGCTCGGCATGACACAGGTTCACAAGCTGATCGTCCAACACGGACGGGAGGCTGCTCGCCGCATGATCAGCGAGCAAGAGATCCCCTATTTCAACATCGCCGCCAGTATCCTGGAAGAGGAAAGCAATGAGGTCGGAATCACCTATTCCGGCTTCTGCCTGACCGCCCTGCCCCATCGTCGTCTGGATGACGAACAGAACTGGGTTCGCAGCAACGGCAATCTATCGCTTCTCATCAAGCCCGGCGAGACCAAGAAGGTTCCCAATCCCCGTACAGCCGATGATTATCGGAAGATCGGCGTCCCGTATGGGTCAAAAGCACGCCTGATCCTGCTGTACCTCCAAACCCAAGCCGTGCGGACAAATTCGCCCGTGGTCGAACTTGGCCGCTCCATGAACCAGTGGCTGGACAGGATGGGCGTAGCGGTTGGTGGAAAGACCTATACGGAAGTCCGGAATCAAGCCGAGCGGATCTCACGCTGCACCCTGACCTTCGACTGGTGCGATGGCCAAACCGAGGGCTTCCGGAACGGCTCCTTCGTTGAAGGCGGCATCAGGCTGCGCGGTCTTGACCAGCAAGGTGATCTCTGGGACGACCGTGTGTCACTGTCCGAGGCTTTTTTCCGCCTGTTGAAGGAGCATCCAGTCCCGGTCTGGGAGCCCGCGATTCGCCACATCGCCGGTAAAAGCATGGCCTTCGACATATATGTCTGGCTGGCCTATCGCCTTCATGTACTTGAAAAGGCGAAGCCGGTGAGCTGGAAGGCCGTGTTCGACCAGTTCGGGACCGGTGCGACGCTTCGCTACTTCAAACCCGAATTCAGGACCGCTCTGGCCTATGCGCTGTCGGTCTACCCGGAAGCCAAAGTTATAGAAGACGAAGAGGGGAGGGGTCTCGTCTTGCACCCCTCCCCTCCCCCGATTCCGGAACGGCTCATCGGCCGGTAACCGTGGGGAAGTTCCAATAGACGGTTGGAACTTCCCCACACCCGTTGACACCCTCCCCTTCCGTCTCCCATCCTCCGGCTGAATTGTGGAGGCTGCGGTGAAAATCCTGTTGGTGCTGAATGGCAAGGGTGGCGTCGGGAAGACCACGACCGCCCGCAACATGGCTGCCGCGGCGGCGGCGGGCGGGCTTCGTGTGGCAACCCTGGACACCGATCCCCAGGGCACATTGACCCGCTGGTGGCAGAAGCGGCCCGAGAACGCCCCTGCCATTGACCATTACCAAGAATCACTTGCCGAAATGTCGGATCCGGTTGAGCTGTTGGAAGGCATCGACCTGCTGGTGATCGATACGCCAACCGCGATCGAAATGGCGGCGATCCGTCCCAATGCCGAAAAGCTGATCGATCAAGCCGACATGATCCTGACACCTCTCCAGGCGACACCCGAGGATCTGGAATCCGTTCGCGGCACGCTCACGCTCATCCGCTCACGAGGGAAGACGACCACCTTCGTCCTCAACAAGGTAAAGCCCAGGGTCAAGGAGGTCACCGATGCGCGGCGCGGTCTTGCTGGAGGCGGTGAAGTCGCGCCTGTTGATCTTCCGGACTTGGCGGAGGTCTACCGCAGCTATGCCGCTGGCCTTGGCGTCGTTGAAGTGACCGGAGCCAAGTCGGTGGAGGATTTCGTGGCGCTCTGGCAGTATGTGGCATCCAAGTTGGGATTCAAGTGATGAGGAAGGCCACCAAAACGGCCGTGTCGGACATCCGGTTCGATGATATTCAGGCCCCTGCGCCTGTCCCAGCCCGAGCCGTCAAAACTCTAGCCGGCGAGAGTTTTGAAGACGCCATCAACCGCCTCTTGGAAGAGAGCCGGGAGCGATTCGTCCTGGTCGGCGAGGTTCTTCTCGACTGGAAAGCGAGCGTGCCGCATGGGCAGTTTGTGAAGCTCATCAACGAGCGGATCAAGACCGGTGCTTTGCGCAACCTCAGCTACCAGAGCGCCAACCGGTACATGACGGTGGCCGCTGCGCTGCGCAACGGCTTTGTCGGGCCGGACGAACTCCCGAAGGAATCGGAAGCCGCATATCTGCTGACCTCCCTCAAAGAGGATGAACTGAAGGTCGCAAAGCAGGAAGGGCTTGTGCGGCCGACGGTGCGAAAGGCCGAACTGACGGCTTTCCGCAAGCGCCTGCGAGCGCCCTCCCCTTCCCCATCCAGCAACCGCCGCGTCGAGTTGTTGCTGGAAATCAAACGAGCGAAGGAGGAAAAGCGGCGCTGGGCCGAAAGGCTTGCGGAGTTGGAAGCGGAACTGGCCGCCCTGTCCTGAGCGGCTGCGCCGCCCCACCTCCCCTCTCCTGTCGCTGCCGCCCGGGGTGCGTTGACAAACGCTTGGCGCTGGGCGTGATACGTCATGTCGGACGGACAGAGCTGGCGGACGGCAGACAAGGTCGCCGCCTTTTTCTTGCGCGGTGAACCGCTTTCCGCCGTCCGGACAAATCCGCGCCGCAGCCAACCTGACGGTGCCCCACAAACGGCTCAGACAGCGGCTTGAATGAAAGAGTTGGCGAAGGCACGCCAACTCCGCTCCCTGCACATGAAAGCCCGCCCTGTTTCGGCGCGGACCTGCGCAGCCGCCCTGTCGGTATAGACGCGTTCCAACTGTTCGATGACCTCCTCCACAGCGGATTCGCCCCAGCCCCGGCGCGCACCGGTGGGATCGACCACTGGAGTCTGGTCTCGGAGCGGCAGGCAATTGCCCTCACGGATCAGGTCAAGATGGCCGGTGTTGGCCGACAGAATTACCGGCACACCGCAGGCCATTGCCTCCATCGCGACAAGGTTGGTAGCGCCCTCGCAGCGGTTGGGGAAAACCGCTGCGTGACAATCGGCCATGATCGTGGCGATCCGATGCCTTGGGATGAAGCCCATGTCGACGAAGCCTTCCGGCGGCACGCCATGCACCATCGCCCATTCCACAATCCGCAGCATTCCGTTGTCGCCGATCATCGGGGGCATGGGCGTCAACGGGGATTCGGCAATCGTTCCGGAGGTGTGCGGCCAGTGATTGTGCCAAGCGGTGACCAGCAGCGCCTCAGGGTGGCGTTCGTGGAAACGGCGGAAGGCAGCCAGCACAATGTCCTGTCCCTTGCGGAACTCCAGCTTGCCGCCGGAGAAGATGACGAAGCGGTCGCCGAATCGGCCGGAGGGAGGCAGGGCGGGGAGTTCACCCGGATCGATGCCTTGGAAAGCGCAGCCGACGTCCGGGAGGCCTTGTTCCAGAAGCAAATCCCGGTTGTAGGTCGAATGCACCACGAGCTTGTCATAGCTGCGCGCGCGCTCCAGTGTTGCGGTGTCGAACCGGCTGTCCTCGAAGGCGATCACACCGACATTGCGGCTGCCGCGGAAGCGTGCGGATGTCGGCCCCTCGTTGAAGCCGTTGGCCAGCGCGTGCAGCAGCGTCCAGCCATTGATGGCCACCACCCTGCCCCGGACCTGATCGGCGATGGCGCCGATGCGCTCATGCCCGGCAAGCAGGGGCGCCAATCTATCCCGGTTTTCGGGCCGGAGAGTGGTCAGCAGCGGCCGTTCCAGCAAAAGCGGTGGGCGGCCTTGGTCCAGCAGGTAAAGCGCCGTGTGCACCCCAACCAGACCCCAGCCATGGATTTCCGAAAGCTGCCAAGTCAAAGCAATGTTCTGTTCCACCGACAGCCTTTCGACACACAGCGCAAATGCCGGTTGACCTTCCCGCCGGGGACTGGTGCTATGCAGCAGGAAGTGCCGGCATCCGGCCGGCCCCGTTATTTTGCGCCGGCCCATCTCGACCTTCAAGGCATGACCGTCAAGATCGCATTTATCGACCCGACGAAGGGCGATTACACTCCCGAGACGCCGCGTCATCAGCCGCTTGGTGGATCTCAGTCGGCGCTCTGCTACCTTGCGGAGGTGCTGGCCGCTGCCGGCCATGCGGTCACGGTGGTCAACGGCGCGCGCGCGGCCGTGACCGTGCGCGGCGTGCGCTGCCTCCCTATCGCTTCGGTGACCTTTGAGGAGCTGTGCGGCTTTCACGTCGTGGTCGTGCTGAATGGGTGCGACCGGGAGTTTCTGCTGCGTCTGCGCGCCAAGCTGGGCGACGGGCGCAAACTGATCCTTTGGACGCAGCACGCCATTGATCAGCCGGCCGTGGCGAATCTGGCCGAAGCCGAGGTGCGCGACTGCCTGGACGGCATCGCCTTCGTCAGCCGATGGCAGATGGATGGGTATCTGAAGACCTTTCGGCTCGATCCGGCGCGCTGCCGGGTGATGCGCAACGGAATCGCGCCGGCCTTCGCCGGCCTGTTCGGGCCGGACGAGGACATCCTGGCGGCGAAGCCGTGGCCGCCGGTGCTGGCCTACACCAGCGCGCCATTCCGCGGCCTCGACGTGCTGCTCGACAGCTTTCCGCTGATCCGGGTGGCGATTCCGGAAGCCCGGCTGCGCGTGTGTTCGAGCCTTGAGGTCTATCAGGTCTCCGCCGAGCGGGATCCTTATATGGCGCTGTACCAGCGCTGTCGCGAGACCGAAGGGGTGGAGTATCTCGGCGGCCTCGGCCAGATGGAGTTGGCCGGGATGATGCGGGAGGCGACCTGTCTTGCCTACCTCAACCGCTTTGCCGAGACCTCCTGCATCGCCGTCCAGGAGGCGTTGGCTGCCGGTTGCCTCGTGGTGTCGAGCCAATTGGGAGCCCTGCCGGAAAGCGGGGCCGGGTTCGCGCGTCTCATACCCGTGCCGGAGGATCCGCAGGAACACGCGTGGCGCTATGCCGAGGCGGCGGTGGCCGCCCTGAGCGAGCTACGGGAAGGCGCCTCCGGTGCCGGCCGGCGGCTCCGCGCCCAGGTCGACCACGCAAACGCCGGTTCGACCTGGGAGGTCCTGGCGCAAGGCTGGATCGATTGGTTCAAGGAACTATTGGCGCCGGTTTCCTTGCCGCCGGTTTCAGGAGGGGCCGCCACGGCGATCACCGCCAAAATCGTCTCCGCCCAGCAGCAGCTCATGGAGGCGTTGGGCACCCATCTGAACTCGGGGGGCGACCGCCGGTTGGCCGATCCGGCCTGGCGGGCCGAGGCGCGCCGAATGATCGAGCTGGTGGAGCGCTTGCTTCACCTCGATCACAACGATGAGGAGGCGCGCACCGGCGTCTGGTCCGCTCTGCGGGGTTATGACGCTTGGCTGTCCTACCAGTCCGCGCTGCCCGAGTTGCCGCCGCCGTCTCCGCTGCCGCCCGGCGGGCGCCGGGTCTTCGACTGCTTCCAGTTCTACAATGAACTGGAACTGCTGGAGGTCCGGTTGGCCGAACTCTACCCGGTGGTGGACCGCTTCGTCCTGGTCGAGGCGACCTACACCCATGCCGGCGTGGCCAAGCCGCTGCATTACGCCGACAACCGGACGCGCTTCGCGGCCTATACGGACAAGATCGTTCACATCGTGGTTGCCGAGGATCCCGGCGGCTTCGCCTGGAACCGCGAGGCCTACCAGAGGGACGCGATCCTGCGCGGTCTCGGGGACTGCCGGCCCAGCGATATGATCATCATCTCCGACGCAGACGAGATCCTGCGCGCCCCGGTCGTCGAGCGGCTGCGCCGGGAGCCGGATGAAGGCGCAGGCGCAGGGATGGGTGCCACGCTCTTCGCTCCCCATCTGGATATCTTCCTCTATTTCCTTGACCTCAAGGCGCCCGACCCCTGGGTCTCGGTGGCGGCCGCCTCCTGGGAGCTGATCCGCCGCATCGGCGCCAACCGTGCCCGCTATCTGGCCAAGCAGGGGATCGGGCGGGTCATTCCGGATGCCGGGTGGCATTTCACCTGGATGGGGGGTGCCGACCGATTCCGCGCAAAGCTGGAGGCATTCGCCCACCGCGAGATGATCGCCGGCTTCAACCGCGATCCGCAGATCAACCAAGCCCTGCTCGACCGTTTCTACGCCACCGGCCGCTTCGACGACGGCGCATTGCCCGGCATGTGGACGGGCCTCCGGCGCGTGCCCATCGACGGGCGTTATCCAGCGCGCATCCAGGAAACGCTTGCCCGCTTCCGCCATCTCGGCTGGACCACTCCACATGCGGAACCAGCACCGGAGTTCCTGATCGAGGAAGCCCGGGCGCGGGAGAGGAGAGGGGAGGGCGCTGGGGCGGAGGCGCTCTGGCGCCGCGCCGTTGCCCTGGACCCAACCCACATCGAGGCTTTCCATGCGCTTTCCGAGCGGCTGCTCGCCCGGAATGCGACGGCCGAGGCGCTCCGGCCGCTGCGCTGCTGCGCCCGGCTGGACCCCGAGGGAAGCTTCCACCTGTTCAAGCTCGCCCACAGTCTGCTCCTGCTCCGCCGGTACGGGGAGGGGACAGCGGTCCTGAGGGAGCTGATCCGCCGCGAGCCGGAGGAGCATCGCGTCTACGGCAACCTCGCGGTCGCACTGAAGAATCTCGGTCTCCACGAGCAGGCGGTGGCGGTCGGCCGCCGGGCGTTGGCGCTGATGCCGGCGGATGCGGGCCTTCTGAGCAACCTGGGCCTTGCTCTGTCGCTGCGGGTCGGAGGAGACGAGGCGGCGGCCATCGCCCTCGCGCATGCCTTGCTCTTGGAGCCGAACCATGCCGAGACGCGAATGAACCGTGCCCTGGTCCTGCGCAACCTGCATCGGCTGGACCAAGCGGAGGACGCGTGCCGCCGCCTGATCGTGGAGCGACCCGAGGACGCCGGGCCCCACACCCTCCTGGCAACCTGCCTGCTGATGCGGGGCGATCTCGCAGCGGGGTTCCGCGAGTATGAATGGCGCACCCGGCTGGCTGATGGGCAGGTGGAGGCGCGTGTCCTGCCGACGCCGCCGTGGGAGGGCGGCGCTCTCGACGGTCGGCGCATCCTTCTGCACGACGAACAGGGGCTTGGCGATGGGATCCAGTTCGCACGCTACGCGCCGCTGCTTGCGCGGCGCGGCGCCCACGTCATCGTGGAGTGCAACGACACGCTGGTACGGCTCTTCGCCACGCTGCCGGGCGTGGCTACGGTGGTCGGGCGCTCCTCGCCGACGCCGGAGCATGATGTTCATGCGGCCCTGATGAGCCTGCCGCATCTCCTTGGCACGACCCTCGCCACGGTCCCGGCGGAGGTGCCTTACCTTACGGCCGAACCCTCCCTTGTCAGGATCTGGCGCGACCGGCTGGGGCCGGCGCGGGCGGGGGTGCGCGTCGGGCTGGTCTGGGCGGGCAACGCGGGCCTTCCCGACGATCCGAAGCGCTCGCCGGGGCTGGAGCCCCTGCTGCCGCTTCTCGACCTTCCCGGCGTCGCCTTCGTCTCCCTTCAGAAGGGCGGCGGCCGGGCGGATCTGGAACGGTTGGGCGATCGGCTTCCCACTGGTTTCCATGACATCGGCGATGCGTTGCACAACCTTGCCGATACCGCGGCCGTCGTGGCACAACTCGATCTGGTCATCTCCGTAGACAGTGCGGTCGCCCACCTTGCCGGCGCGTTGGGGCGGCCGGTCTGGACCATCTTGCGCGCTGAGTCCGAGTGGCGATGGATGCTGGAGCGCACCGACAGTCCCTGGTATCCGACCATGCGGCTGTTCCGGCAGGGGCGGGCGGGGGACTGGAGCGACGTCGTGGCGGCGTTGCGCACCGCGCTACAGCGGGCGGTCAGAGAGGCGTCGCGGTGAGGGTGCCCTGCGCGGTGCGCCGCCGGACCTCGTCGTGGAGAACCGCGCGGACGTTTGCGAAGACGGGCGCCCAGTCCAGCTCCGGCCCCTGGCGAAACAGGCGCATCGATGGGTACCAGGGCGTGCGCTCGCCGGTGAACCCATAGACCCAGTAGGGGACGTGCTGCACGAGGTTCCAGATGGGGGTGCCGAGCGAACCGGCCAGATGCGCGACGGCGCTGTCGGTCATGATGACCAAATCCAGCCGCTCGATCATCGCCGCGGTGTCGGCGAAATCCATCAGATGGGGGCCGAGCGGCACCACCAGCCGGCCCGCCGGGCCGAGCGCGTCCAGTTCGGCCTCCTGCGGTCCCTTTTGAAGGCTGTAGAGCCGCACAGCCGGGATTTCGGCGAGGCGCAGGAACGGCGCCAGCGTCGTGGCGCGCCACGCGTTGTCGGCGTAGGTGGAGCGACCCGCCCAGACGATGCCCACCCGCAGCGTTCCCGGCTCCCGCTCCCCCAGCAGCCTCGCCGCTTTCTCCCGAGCCTCCGCCGGGATGGTGAGCGGTACTGGAGGCGGTACGGAGGCCAAGGTCGTGCCGAACAGCATCGGCAAGGTCATTTGCGACACTTCGACGTCGCAAGGCGGCGCGGGCGCACCCCACGGCCTCCAACCGTCAAGGTCCAGACCGGACAATACCCGCCGCAATTCCGAATGACATTCGTAGATCACCCGGCCGCCGGCCCTCTTGACCATCGGCAGATAGCGGGCCACCAGCAGGGCGTCGCCGAAGCCCTGCTCGGTCGTCACAAAGATGCTGCGCCCATTCAGGGGCTGCCCATTCCATGTCGGCGCCGAGGGCCGTCGTGCGAGATATGATGGAATTTGCCGCCGCGCCTCGTAATCGTCGAAGCCGTGCACATAGTCGCCGATCTGCAGCCGCGTCAGCGCGCGTTCCCACCGCAGGAGCGCCGTCGGTCCACCGTTCTCGGTGACGGCAAGCTCGATCGCCGCCAGCGCTTCGGCGTACCGCCCCGCCTTGCGGAAGGCGACCGCGCGGTTGAACAGAACCGTCCGGTTGCGGGGTTCGCGCCGGAAGGCCTCCTCCTGCGCCGCGACCCCCTCGGCAAGGCGTCCGGCTTCGGTCAGCGCATTGCCGAGATTGGTCCAGATGCCGCCCTTGTCGGGGGCGTGTTCCAGCCCGCGACGGTGGCAGGCGATGGCTTCCTCCAGCTTCCCGGCGCGACGCAGAAACAGGCCCAGGATGCTCCACGCCTCCGCGTTGGACGGATCGGCGTCGAGCGCCGCCTCCGCGGCCTGGCGCAGGCGGTCGTCGTCATCGCGCGTGTTGCCGGCCTCGTCCGTTTCGATCCGCATGCTCAACCGTTATGCAGGACTATGGTCCCGGAAATCCGCAAGAACTTCCGCGCCCGAATTCCGGAGAGAGCGGTTGTGACGATCATGGCTTGAAGGCCGAGGGGGGCGGGCGCTAAATACATGTGCAATGGAACCATTTGGGCGGCGAACCCTGCACCATAGCACCAGCCACCACCGGCATGAAGGTCCTGGGCTTTTGCGAAGTGCGACGCGGACGGGCGAGCGTGCGATCACCGTGCAGGCGGTGACCGGCTGATGACGGGCGATCCGGGTTCGGGGAAAACGCATCGGCGGACGCTGGCCGAAGATCCGGCTGAACCCGTGTCCTGGCAGCGCTTGGCTTTGGAGGCGTACCAAGCCGGCAGAAGGCGGCAGGCCCTGTCGCTTTTCGTCCGTGCCGCCCGGTTGCACGGAGACGGCGCCGTGCTGAAACGGCAGATCGATGGGGTGATCACCCCCGCCCTCAACCAAGCCCTAACGCTGATGCAGAACGGGCAGGTCGACGAGGCGGCCGCGATCATCGAACCGTTGGCCGAGGTCATCGCCCCGCGCGGCAACTTCGCGCATGTTCTCGGGGTTCTTCGCCTGGTTCAGGGGCGCGACGACGAGGCCGCCCGTTTCCACGCCGCGTCCCGTATGGAGGACAGCGGCCTCGGCGTAGCCCTGGCCGGGATCGCCCGCCATCGGGCCGATTACGATTTCATCGGTACGGTCGTAATTCCCGTCTACCGAATGGAAGACACGATCGAGCGGGCGCTCGACAGTGTCCTGGCGGCGGTCAGATACCACCGCGCGGCTTCCGGTGACGCAGGAGCGAAGGTCCATGTTTGCGTCGTCGACGACGCCTCTCCCGACGACACCGTGCCACGGGCGCTGCGCTGGGCGCGGGCGCATCCGGAACAGAGCGTCGCGGTCATCGCCAACAACCGGAACCGGGGGGCAGGGCGGTCACGCAATGCGGGCGCCGCCGCAGCGATGGGCCGCTATCTCTGGTTCCTCGACGCCGACGATCATTATCTGGAACGGCACCTGTACCTGACGATCCGGGCTTTGGACACGGCCCCCGACGCCGGCTTCGTCCGCACCGGCATGCTCTTCGACGCGATCGACGCCGAGATCACCGAGGTTTGGCGACAGGCATCGGAAAACTGCTATCCCGGCAATCTCTGCGTCCGGCGCGACTGCCACGACCGGATCGGCGGCTTTCCGGAGGAAGCGCCGTTCCACCCGGCGGTCGCCGACGATGTGGCCTACAGCCGCGCCTTGCACAGCCGGTTCGGTGGCCTGAAGCTCTCCGAGAAGACCGTCCACTACACGATGCGGCCGGGCAACGCGCTGGAGCGGCAACGGGCCGAGATGACTGGCGGCCCGCCGTCGGCGGAGCGCCAGAATCCGGACAGCCGTTTCGTGGCCATCGAACTGCTGACCCGGCGCCGCCTCTACGGCTTGGCGGCCAGCGTGATCCCCAGCCCACCAGCGCCGCCGACGGACGCGGCCATCTGGCTGGAGAAGGGGAGGACTCTGATCCGCGGCCAACAGCCGGAGCCTGCCATTGCCGCGCTGGTCCGGGCGGCTGCCCTTGATCCCGCCAATGCGACGGTCTGGTTCGAGCTGGGGCTGGCGGCGAACGGGCTGAAACGCGATGCCCTGGCCCTACGCGGGTTCCAGGCGGTGGCGAGCCTTCACCCGGATGCGGGAGCGGCGCGCTTCAACCTTGCCTCCCTGCGGTTCGAGCAGGGCGCCCTCGATCCCGCCGCCCGCCATCTGCGGGAGGCGCTGGCGCTTCGGCCGGAGCATGGTGGTTCCCTATTCCTGTTGGGGCGCACCGAACGGCGGCGGGGACGGGCGGCTATTGCGCAGGGGATTCTCCAGTGGGCTGCGCGGGTCGAACCGGAACTGGGGGAGATCCGCGCGGAGCGGGCGGAGGCGGCCCTCGCCCTCGGCCGTGCGGCTGAGGCGATGGAGCATGCCCAACATGCGCTGGCCCTGGCGCCCGCCCTGTTCGACGGCCACACCGCACGTGCCGGCGCCCTGGAGGCGCTCGGCCGGCCGGATGGGGCGTTGCCGGTCTGGGAGCGGGCGATCCGCTGCAATCCGGGCCGGGGGGAGGCCTTCACCCGGCGTGCCGTCAACCTGCTCATCCGGCGGTTCGGGCCGCCGCCCGTACCGGTGCCGCGGGCGGAGACGGGGCGCCGGCTCGCCTCCACATCGCTCGGCTGGCATGGCCGGTTCGGCAACCAGCTATTGCAGTACGGGGTCCTGCGTCTGTACGCCGCGCGGCATGGCCTTGCCCTGGAAGTGCCGCCCTGGCCGGGGCGCCATCTCTATGGGCTTGACGATCCGCTGCCCGGCCCCGCCTTGCCCCGCCTGCCGGAAAGGGAGGTCGAGACCAGCGTCATGGCGTCGCTCAAGGACGTGGGAGGCGAGGTTGGAGGCGAGGTTCTGGCCGACCGCGACGTCTCCGCCTATTTCTGCGGCGACACCAGTTTCCTGGCACCGCATCGGGAAGCCTTCCGCGGCTTCTTCACGCCGGGACCGCAAATCAGGCTCTGGACGGATGCGCTGACCGCCCGCCTGCGCGAGGCCGGCCGTACGGTGGTGGCCGTGCACATCCGGCGCGGCGACTTCGGCTGGGGTCCATTCTGGATGGCGCCGGAAAGCTGGTACCTGACGTGGCTGGATGCGGTCTGGCCCGGTCTGGACCAGCCGGTTCTCTACGTCGCGACGGACGACCCGCGCTGCCTCTCCGCCTTCGCCGCCTACCGGCCGCTCTCCGCCCGGGATCTGGCGGAGCCGATTCCAGGGGCGGAGTTCCTCGCCGATTTCCACGTCCTGTGCGAGGCCGATCTGGTGGCGGTGTCCAACAGCAGCTTTTCCTTCGTGGCGACCATGCTGAACCGGCGCGCCCGAAGCTTCGTACGTCCCGACAAGGCCCGGCAAGCGCTGCTGCCCTATTCCCCTTGGTCCAGCCCGGTCCTGCTGTGATGATGGACGCCGGCCACCCCAACGCCTTGCTGCAAACCGGTATGGCGCACCATGCCGCGGGCCGCGCGGCGGAGGCGGAAAGCGCATACCGGGCGGTGCTGGCGACCGATCCCGGCCATCCCGGCGCCCTGCATCTGCTGGGGGTGCTGGCGCTTCATCATGGCCAGCCGGCGGTCGCGGCGCAGCTCATCGGGGAATCCATCCGGCAGAACCCCGGCAATCCCGCCAGCTTTTCCAGCCTCGCCGGCGCCTTGCTTCAGCTTGGCCAACTCGGCAAGGCACGGGCGAGCGCACGTCTGGCGCTGGCGCTGGATCCCGGATCCCTCGACGGTCTCGCCAACCTCGCCGACATCCTGTCCGACCGGGGGGAGCATGGTGCCGCGGCGGATGCGCTCGGCCGCCTGCTGCTGCTCAGCCCGTGGTCGACGGAACCGAGGCTGAAGCGCGCCCACGCGCTCCTCCACGCCGGCCGGAACGAGGATGCGGTCGAGACGCTGCTGACCCTGCTCGGCATGACGCCCCTGTCGGTGGCGGGATACACCAATCTGGGCGTGGCTCTGCGCCGGCTGGGGCGGGTGGAGGAGGCGATGGCCGCCTACCGAAGCGCGCTGGGATTCTCATCCGGAGAGCCGGGAACCCTCAACAACCTCGGCATCACCTTTCAGGACCTGGGCCGCTACGAAGAGGCCGCGGCCTGCTTCCGCCTTTCCATCGCGGTGCAGCCGGACGGTGGCCATGCCCATCTCAACCTCGGCCTCGTCGCGCGCGACGAGATGCGGGTCGACGAGTCCATCCGTCTGGCACGCCGCGCCGCCACGCTGGAGCCGGCTCTGGCCGAGGCGCACACCGCTCTGGGGCACGGCCTCCTGATCAAGGGGGAGTTCCGCGAGGGCTTCGCGGAGTATGAATGGCGGACCCGCATGGCGGACTTCCCCTCGCCCCGCCGCGACTTCGCTTCGCCCGTCTGGGACGGGTCGCCTCTCGCGGGCCGCACCCTGCTTGTTCACGACGAGCAGGGAGTGGGGGACACGATCATGTTCGCGCGCTACGCCGCGCTGCTCCACACGCACGGTGCGCGGGTCTTCTTGGACTGCAACGGACAGCTCGTCCGGCTGCTCTCGTCGATGCCGGGGATTGCCGGCGTCATCCCCCGCTACGATCCCGCGCCGCCGCATGATTTCCATGTGGCGCTCGCGAGCCTGCCGCACCTGTTGCGCGCCACCCTCTACACCATCCCCGCGCCTCTCGCCTATCTGCGGGCGGAACCGGCCCTGGTGGAGAGCTGGCGCGCGCGGCTCGGTCCACGGCGCGGCCTCCGCATCGGGCTGGTCTGGGCCGGCAACCCGGATTTCAAGGGCGACCGGCTGCGCTCCCCCGGTCTGGCGGCCTTCCGGCCCCTGCTCGATCTGCCGGGGGTTTCGGTTTACGGCCTTCAGAAAGGGGCAGGGCGGCGCGATCTGGATCGGTGCGGGCCGCTGCCGGCCAGCTTCGTCGATCTGGGCGCGGACATCTCCGACTTCGCCGACACGGCGGCGATCATGGATAATCTGGATCTCGTTGTCACGTCCTGCACCGGGCCGGCCCATCTCGCGGGGGCGCTTGGGCGGCCGGTCTGGACCGTGCTGCCCTTCGCGCCGGATTGGCGATGGCTGGAACATGGCGTCTGCACGCCCTGGTACCCTACCATGCGCCTGTTCCGGCAGGAGCGGCGCGGCGATTGGAGCGCGGTCGTGGCGCGGCTATGCGGGATGCTGGAAAGCCTGACCGGCTGAGGTTATGGGATCCAGGGCTGGAAGGGACGGATGCGCCGCGCCTCCATGTCCGGCTCGACGAAGATCCCGGCGCGCCGGTTGAGCCGGGCGGCAAGCTGGCTGAAGCCGCTGGCGGCGCTGATGCCGACCACATCGGCCTGGGTCAACACGTGGAAGTCCTGGAGATACTCCAGCCCGGGCCAGTCCGGCGCAACGTCCTGCCGGGACAGCGGCCGGAACTCGGCGAAGTCCTGGCGCACCGCCACAAGGTCGTCGCTGGCGAGATAGAGCACCGGCCGGTCGAGCCGCGGCCACATCGCGCGCAGCCAATCCACATACCAGGACGTGTCGGTGATGGGGTAGCCGAGTGGAACGAAGTCGCCGCGCCGCAGGTGCAACGCCACCACCGTGGCGCCTTCGGCCCGGAGCCGATCGACCGCCGGGTCGAGCCATGGCGCCCAGACCGGCCGTGGCCGCAGCCAGGACTGCACCCGCTCGCGATAGCTCTCCTTGTGGTCGAAGAGGAACAGGGGCGAGAGGATGTCGCGGTTCAGGACAGGGGGCATGGGCGTGCCCCCGGAAACCAGCCTGTTGAGAAGGTTGCGGCCGAAGAGCAGGGGCGGCAACGGCCCGCTCTGGGGTGGATCGTCCAGGGTGAAGAACGCGCCGCCCACCCAGTCCGGGGTCTCCAGCACAAGGCCGTGCGTGTCGGCGTAGAGCCGCAGAAGAATGTATTCGAGAACGTTGTGGGCGAAGCGACCGCGGCTGGCCAGAGAGGAGGAGGTGATGCGCGGAAGAGGCCTGATGTCCGGGGCCGGACGCCTCAGCCGCAAGCCCTGACCGGCAAGCGTGGCGCGGAGCATGGCCAGCGACCTGATCGTGAAGAACCAGCCTTGGTCGCCCTCGATCCGCGCCAGACGCGCGGCGGCGGCATCGGGCGCGTTCTCCTGCAGGTCCAGCGCGGCCAGCGCCGTCAGGCACTCGGCGCGGTAGGTACGGCCCGCCAGCGGCATGTCCATGAGATTGTTGAACAGTTCGCGCGCCGGAGCCAGCGCGCCGCGCCGGATGAGCAGCCCGCTCAAATGCTCGATGGCGGGGGCGACGTCGGTTCCCGGACGGAACAGGCTGTCCAGCAGCAGAGCCTCCGCCTCGCGGTGCCGGCCGAGGGCGTCCAGCACCTCGGCGACGCGCGTGCGGGCCAACCCGAGCCCAAGCCGGGCTGCACGTCCGTAGGCCCGGAGCGCTCCCTCCGGATCGTGGCCTTGGCTGGCGTTGCCGAGATTGTACCAGCACTCCGGCGTGGCGGGTCCGAGCGCCAGCGCCCGTTGCAGCCGAGCCCGCGCTTCTTCATGGGCGCCTCCGTCGAGCAGGCCGTTGCCCAGACTCATGTGGGCCGGCAGGAAGTCGATCTTGGCGCGGATGGCACGGCGCTGGCTGTCCAGCGCCTCGTCGAGCCGCCCGGCCCGGCGCAGGGCCAGCCCCAGCGCGTGATGGGCCTCGGCGGAGTCGGGAAGGTCGGGGGAGATCGGGCCGGTTGCCATCGGGATCAGGACGGGTCCACCGTGAAGGCTTCCGGCGGCAGGCCGGCCGCGTGGCGGTCCCACATGATCCGGTAGGCATGTTCAAGATGCCGTGTGAAGCGGGGGCTGTCGAACAAGGGTGCCGTGGCGCGCCCGGTCTCCAGCCGGCGGCGGTAGACGGCGAGCGTCGCCGGCTCTCCGGCCAGCCGCACCGCGCGTTCCTCATACTCCGCGAAGGAGTGGGTAACCGTCTCCGGCAGGCCGGCGGCGTGCAGCAGGCTGGCTGCGACACTGGAGGCGAAGGTCTCGCCCCGCATGGTGAGGACGGGCAACCCCATCCACAAGGCGTCGGAGGTGGTGGTGTGGCCGGTGTAGGGGAAGCTGTCGAGCGCCAGATCGCCAAGCCGATAGCGGGCGAGATGCTCTGCCTGCGGGCGGGGGGCGGCGAAGACCAGCCTCGCCGGTTCGACGCCATGCCGCGCCGCCTCCATCCGCAGGTTGGCGGTGGCGTCGCTTCCCGCGTCCAGCAGCCAGAGCATGCTGCCCGGCACGCGGCGCAGGATGCGCATCCAGAGGCCGAACAGGGCGGGGGTGATCTTGAAGGCGGCGTGGAAGGCGCAGAAGACCACGCCTTCGACGGGCAGGCCGCAGGCCGCGCGCGTCGGCACGGGGGCGTCGGCCGGCCGGCGGCGGTCGTTGACCTGATAGCTGTCGGGCATCCGCACCAACCGCTCGCGGTAGAAGGGCTGATGCTCCGGCGGCGTGACGATGCCGTCGCCGATGGCATAGTCCAGCAGATCCGCGCCCAGGGTTCCCGGATAGCCCAGATAGGCGACCTGGATGGGCGCCAGACGCCGCGCCAGCAACGTCAGCCGGGCATTCTGGGTATAGCCCTTGAGGTCCACCAGGATGTGGATGCCATCCTCGGCGCAGAGTGCCGCGACCGTGTCGGGATCGGCGTGCCGCAGGTCGCGGAAGCGGTCGAAGCCGGCCTCCAGCCGCCGCCGCATCGGGCTTCCATCGTCCTCGCCGTAGGAATAGCCGAAGACGGTGAAGCGGCTCCGGTCGTGCAGTTCGAAGAGTTCGGCCGTCAGGTGGGCGGTGGCGTGTTCATGGAAGTCGGCGGAAAGATAGGCAACGTTCAGCCGCCCCCCGGGGGAGACGGGCCGCCGCAAGGCCGGAGCCGGTGGGACCGGTCCGACCACCGACTGATGGAAATGGCGGGCCGCGCGGTCCTGCTGCGCCGGACTGGTCCCGATCAGCAGGCTCAACAGCGGCAGCACGATTCCCTCATCGCGGTCGATGACCTCCAGCAGCTGGCGGCAGGTCTCCCCGTGGGTCCGCCAGTCGCAGATGGACAGGTTCGCGAACAGCCGGTCGCAGAGGGATTCCGTCCGGTCCGGGGCAAGCCGATGGGCGTGGTCGTAGCCTTCGGCGGCCTTTGCCATCCGCTTCGCCGCACGCAGGCTGTGCGCGGTTTCTCGCCAGGCCTCCACCGAGTCCGGCTGAAGCGCCAGTGCCCTCCTGTGGGCGTCCAGCGCCTCTTCGCCGCGCTGTTCGTCCCGGAGCAGGGTGCCGAGCCGGGTGAAGAGCAGGGCGTCCGGCTGAAGGCGGAGCGCGCGCCGGATCAGGACCGAGGCGAGGCGGGGGCGGGCCGCGCGTTCCAGCAGGGCAAGATTGCCGAAGGCATCCGCGAGGTCCGGCTGCAAGGCGATGGCGAGGGCGAAGTGCCGCCGCGACTCCTCCAGCCGCCCGAGCGAAAAATCCACCACCCCCAGCAGGAAGGCCGCCGCCGGCTGGTCGGCTGACGTGGCGAGGATCGCGCGGCACAGCATGCCGCTCTCCTCCGGCTTTCCCTGCTGGTACAGGGCGAAAGCCCGGCCCAGCGCCTCTTCCGGGCTGGAGGGCGGTGGTTCCTGGCTGGGGGCCGGCGGCCCGTGGCTGAGCGGGCGCGTGACCGTGCCGCCGTCGGGTGTGGAGAGGGTGTGGGGGTCCTGCTTGCGGGGCAGGGGGTAGCCCGCCAGATGCAGGATGCCGAGTGGAGCGTGGGGAAGCTCCGGCTCCAGCAGCAGCCGGCCGTCTGCGGAGCTGAAGGGCGTGGCCCGGAAGCAGATCCAGTTGCAGCGCGCCGGCAACTGGCTGAACGGCAGCCCCCCGGTGCGCAGGGCGAGGTTCAACGCGACCTGTTCGCTGACGAAGAGCACGGTCCGGCGGAGGGAGTCCGCCAGGAGGCGGGCCCAGAGCGCCCAGTGCGGCGCGTCGCGGCGCGCGGCAAAGACCCCGCAATTCAGCAGCGGATAGGCGAAGAGCCGGCGCGCCGTGTCCTCGTCGAAGCAGGCCTTGTACCAGTCATGGAGGTGATGGGCGTAAGGCGCGCCGTCGTAGAAGGGCGTATAGGCGCGGTCAAGCTCCGGGACGATGGCGAAGCCGGTCGCCGCCGCGCCCGCCAGCAGCAGCTCGATGGCCGACCAATCCTGCACCCAGCAGTCGGCGTCCAGCCACAGGATGGTGGCGGCGTCGGGAACATGGCGCGGGAGATGCGGGCGCGACACCATCGCCTTGAAATACTCCGGCATCGGCCGGTCGAACGGATGGTCCCATCCGGGGAGCACCAGCCGCGCCCCTTCGCCCGTCAGCCAGCGCCGTTGCTCCATCCCGAGCCCGAGATCGAGCACGGTGATCGGAACCCTGGCCCCCTGTGGGAAGGCGCGGATCGAGCGGATGAGCCCCTGGAGAAGCGGGAAATAAGCGCCGTCGCCGGCGGTCGCAATTGCGAAGGGATGCACCGATCAATTCCCGGCCGGCGTTCCTCTCCCACGCCGGGGGAGGGGCTTTGGACGATTGACGTGTTCGAAGTGCGAACCGGCGGTGCGTTCCATTCGTTCCTTCTCTCCATCAATCAAGGCATCGACTCCGATTCATCGGCCGGGCGGGCCAGAACCTTGTCCAGCAGCCTGCCGAGAGCATCGGGGTCGATGTGCACGGGGATGTCCAGCCGGGCGAGCAGGTCGTCGGGCCGGCCGGCGGGATCGTCGGTGAACGGTCCGGCCAGATGGTGGAAACGGCCGAGCAGCGGGATCTGCACGCCCATCTGCGGGTTCCAGCGGGAGTCCGGATGGAAGAAGTCGGGGTTGCAGAGATGCACCCAATGCCCGCCCGGCGGCAGGAAAACCTGATTGGCGGTGGCCGCCCCGACCGGGGCCACCACCACCTCCGCCTCCGCCATCAGTTCGATCGTTTCCAGCACGCCGAGCCGTTCCGGCTGCACCGTTTCGAAGCCACGGGCTTCCAGCAGGGCCGCAATTTCGGCGTCGTTGGCGATGCGGTGCTTGGGCGCCGAGCCGCGCCGCGACAGGTAGAGGCGCCTTGTCGGCGGCCCGTCGTTGCGCCGACGCGGCAGCAGCCGGTCCCGCAGCCAGCGATAGGCGACGGGATAGGGAATGGCAGACGGCACCGCCGCCCGGCTCAGACGGTAGAGGACCTGTGCGCTGTCCGGACCCGTGAGTTCCCGCACGTCGATGACCTGTTCCGCAGGCAGGCCGGCGAGTTGCAGCATTTCCCGATGGTAGGGACGCAGGTCGAAGAGAAGGACCGGCAGGGAGCGTGTCTCGGCCGTGCGCTCCCGCACCATCAGCCTTGGCAGCACTTCCACGAGGAAATGCCAGTAATTGGGGGTGGAGGGAAGGAAGAGCACGGGGTGGTCGATCGTCACCGTCCGGTAGAGCGGGCGGGGCAGGCGGAAGGCGCCCGCCGTGGCGCCGGGCGTCACGGCGACCAGCGGCACCCGGGTGCCGTGCACGACCGTGTCGGCCACTTCCCGCAGCAGGAAACGCCGGTCGGCCAGCAGATGGCTTTCGTAGTTGTCCTTGACGTAGAATCCCTGAACGACCTCGATCTTAGCGTCGAGCGCCACGCCCACCGTTTCCCGCGCGAGCGCCGACAGCCGGTCGATCTGGGGGCGCAGCCATTCGGGGCTCGCCGATGCCAGTGTCTCCGATGCCAGTGTCTCGTCGGGCTCCTGCGCCGGGGCTCGCCAGGTCTCGTGGCGGAAGCCGGCGGCGGCGCACCAAGCCGGGAAGGGCAGCAGGGCCAGAGGAAAGCGGTCGATGTCCAGGGGCGGGACCTCGGGAAAGTCGAGCGCGTCCTTGATCCCCAGCAGCTCCATGGCCAGGGCCGGGCGTTCGACGAGCAGCGCCACCCGCACGAGCCGTTCCAGCAGGTCGCGGAGAGCTTCGGTGAGCGCGGGCGCTTCCCGCACAAGGGAGAGGGCATGTTCGCAGAAACGCGCGGCACCCTCCGGATCTCCGCCGCCGAATGCGCGAACGGCGGCGCGCTCGCAAAAGCCGGCATAGACCTCCCGCAGGGGAAGGAAGCCGGGTGCCCGCGCCACGCCCTGCCGCAACCAGGCGACCGCTTCCGGCTCGTCACCGATCTGGCTGTAAAGCAGCGCCAGCGCGAGGTGGCTCGCTCCGTCCTCCGGCCGCAGGGCCACGGCGCGCCGGTGGTGGTGGCACGCCGCCGCCGGCCGGCCGGCGGCCTGCTCCAGGATGGCGAGGTTGCGGTGTGCGTCGAAGAAGCCGGGGGCCAGCGCCGCCGTGACGGTGAAGAGCGCGCGCGCCGCTTCCAGGCGGCCCTGCCCGAAAGCGATGGTGCCCAACAGGCAGCGGGTCTCCGCCTGCTCCGGCCGGACGCGCAGGATCGAGCGGCAGAGATCACTCGCCTCCTCGGCACGGCCGGCCTGAAGGAGCGCGAGCGCCCGGTCCAGGGCTTCGGCCAGCGTGAAGGCGGCTTGCGGCGGAACGGCTTCCATCCGAGACTTGTTAGCATTGGCCGCCGGCCCGCCGACAGGGCTTTTCCGGATGGCGCGTTAATCTGTGGCATCCGTAAAGGGGAGCAGTCGTGGGCGAGGATGCCTTTCTCCGCATATTCAATCAGGGATTGCTGCATATCGAGAGTTCAAAGCTGCCGGATGCGGTGGCGAGCTTCCGGGCCGCCGCCGCCGTGCGTCCGGACCATCCGGTGGTCTGGTTTCTGCTGGGGGTGACGCTGCGCACGATGGGCCGTGCGGAAGAGGCCGGGGCGGTGCTGCATGTGGCACTGCGCCTGCGGCCCCAGCATCCCGACACGCTCTTCCATCTCGCGTCCGCCCGGTTGGACCTGTTGCGGCCCGACCTGGCCTTGCCGGCCCTGCGGCGCCTGATCGCCCTGCAGCCCGACCGGATGGGCGGGGCCTTCGCGCTGGGCAGCGCGCTGGTGGCGCTGGATGCCCCTGAGGAGGCGGAGCGCGCCTTCCGGCTGGCGGCGGTGCTGCAGCCCGATGGCGCGGCCGTGAACAACAATCTCGGGGCGGCGATCATGGCGCAGCGGCGGCCGGGAGCGGCGCTGAGGCATTTCCGGCGCGCGATCCGGATCGACCCGTCCCGGCCCGAGCATCGCAAGAACCTCGGCATTGCCCAACTCATGCGCGGCGAGCTGGAGGAGGGCTTTCGCGAGTATGAATGGCGCATGGGCCAAGAGGTCTGGCGGTGGAACCAGAGCTTCCCGGGCAAGCCGGTCTGGGACGGCAGTCCGCTCGCCAGCCGAACCATCCTTGTCCATTACGAACAGGGGCTGGGCGACAGCGTGCAATTCGTCCGCTATCTCCCGCTGCTCAAGGCCATGGGGGCGCGAACCGTCTTCGAGTGCCAGCCGGTGCTGACGCGGCTGCTCGCCACCGCCCCCGGCATCGACGCGCTGGTGGCGCGGGGGGAACCCTTGCCGGATTTCGACTGCTGCCTGTCTCTGATGAGCCTGCCTTACCGCTGCCGCACCAGGGCGGACAGGATCCCCCGGGACATTCCGTATCTGCGGACCGATCCGGAGAGGGCGATCCTCTGGCGCGAGCGGGTCCTTGGTCAAGCACGGCCGGGCGAACTCCGCGTCGGCATCCAGTGGCGCGCCGATGGCGGCAGCCGCTCCATCCCTTTGGAGTGTTTCGAGCCCCTGTCGCAGCTTCCCGGCGCGCGGCTCTTCAGCCTGCAGCAGGCCACCGGATTGGACGAGTTGGAGCGGTTGGGCAAGCGGTTCGGGATCGTCGACCTGCCCGGCCGGCAGGCCGGGGCGGAGGGGTTCCTCGACACCGCCGCGCTCGCGGAGTGCATGGATCTCGTGGTTGCCTGCGATTCTGTGGTCGGGCATGTTGCCGGGGCCCTGGGCAAGCCGGTGTTCCTGGCGCTGCCCTGGCTGGGTGACTGGCGCTGGATGAACCATCCCGACCGCACGCCCTGGTATCCGGCGCACCGGCTGTTCCGCATGGCCCGCCGCAACGACTGGCACGGGGTCATGGCGCGGGTGGCCGAAGCCGTTGCGGAAGAGGTTCAACGTGCCCGATCTTGATCCTGCCATCGCGCTCTACGAGGCCGGCCGCCCGGCGGAAGCCGCCATCGCATGCCTTGCCCTTCTGGAGGCGGGATCGCGTGACGCCGACATCCTCAACCTGCTGGGAGCGGCGCTCATCTCGACCGGCAACGGCGATGCGGCGGTGGGACCGCTGGAGGAGGCGGTGCGGATCGCTCCCACCCACGTTGCGGCGAGGAGCAATCTGGCCCTCCTGCGGCAGCAGCGGCGCGACTGGGCGGCGGCGGAGGCGCATTTCGGCGTGCTTGTTTTGCTGGACCCGGCCTTCCGGCTCGCCCAAGACCGGCTCGGCACCGTGCGGCAGGAACAGGGCGACCTGGAAGGGGCGGTCCGGGCTCTGACGCGCGCGGTCCGCATCGACCCGTGCTCGGGGCTGGCGTGGTTCAATCTTGCCTCGGTGCGCATGCTAGCCGGCCGGTTCGAGGAGGCCATCGCCGGGTTTCGCCACGCCATCGCCGAGGATCCCGCCGGTGCCCTCGCCCATGTCCAACTCGCCGAGATGCTGTTGCGGCTGGGGGAGGTCGAGGCGGCATCCGAGGCCTTCCGGTGGGGGTTGAGGCTGGATCCGGCTGCTCCGAATGCAGGGGATGGGTTGGCCCGTTGCGCACGCTACCGCGCCATGGCTGCCGCCGCCGCCGCCACGCAGGCAGGCGGCGTCGCGATACGCGGCCCTTTCGAGAGCGCAACGGGGTACGGCTATTTCTGTCAGCGCCTCATCCGGGCGTTACAGGCAAGGCAGGTTCCGCTGGAGGCCATCGGGATCAAGGGGCTGGAATCCTGGCCGGGGGGCGGGCTCGACCGGCCCGTTCCGGCTCGGGCGGTGGTGAACTGCCTCATCCCCCTGGCGGTGGAGCGTGTGCCGGGCCATGCCACCGTGACCTTTTCCATGTTCGAGGCGACACGCATCCCGCCGGCTTGGCGGCGGATGAGCGAGTTCAGCGACCTGATCGTCGTGCCGACCGAGTCCTCGCGCCTCGCCTGGGTGGAGCAGGGCTTTCCCGAGGACCGTCTGCGCGTCTGTCCACTCGGCGTCGATCCCGCGGAGCCGGGGAACGCGCCGGTCCTGGTCGCTCCCGGCGGGCGGCTGGTGTCGAGCTACCGGCACCGCTTCCTCAACGTCTCGGACTTCAACCCGCGCAAGAACATCGACGGGCTGCTGCGGGTCTGGTTGCGCGCCACCGCGTCCACGGACGAAGCGGTGCTCATCCTGAAGCTTGGCCGTAGCCTCGGCCCGGCCGCGCGGGCGGAACTCGGCAAGCTGGTGCGGGGGGCGGAGCAGGCAGTCGGCCGGCGGCTGGCGGAGGCCGCGCCGGTGGTGCTGATCGACCGGCTGCTCGACGACGAGGAGATGACGGGACTCCTCCGCGCCGCCACCCATTACTGGAGCCTGTCGCATGGGGAGGGCTGGGACTTGCCCATGACCACGGCCGGGGCCATGGGGCTGGGGTTGATCGCGCCCGCCCACTCCGCCTATCTCGCCTATCTCGACGCGGAAAGCGCGCGGCTCATTCCCTCGTCCGCCGCACCCGCCCGCGTGCCGGGGCAGAAGGAGTTCTACCCGCCCTTCCATGGGCTGGACTGGTGGGTGCCGGACGAGACGGCGGCCGCCGCCATCCTGGCGGGAATCATCAGGGGAGGGGATCGCCTGCCGTCCGCCCGCGACCGTCTGGCGCGCTTCACCTGGGAGCACTCGGCCGACCGGCTGCTGGCCATCCTTGACGAGGCGGGGATGCGCTGATGGGAACGGAGGAGGCCTTTGCCACCGCGCTGGCGGAGCATGAGGGCGGCCGGCTCGCCGCGGCGGAGGCCGGTTACCGTGCCGTGCTCGCGCAGGAGCCCGCTCATCCGCAGGCCAACAACAACCTGGCCGTCTTGCTGCGCCGGGCGCAGTGCTGGCAGGAGGCCGCCGATTGCCTTCGCACGGCCGTGGCTGGCTGGCCGGAGGATGCGGGCGTGCGGAGCAATCTCGCCTGCACGCTTGGCGACCACGGGCGCGTCGTCGAGGCGATGGCCGCCATGCGCGTCGCGCTTGCGCTCAGCCCGGAGGCTCCCGGTTCCTGGTTCAACGCCGGAAACCTGCTCAAATCGGCGCAATATCCCGAGGGCGCCAAGGCAGCTTACCGGAGGGCGATCCGCCTCGATCCCGACATGGGCGAGGCGCTGAGCAATCTCGGCGACTGTCAGCGCGAAGACGGAGCACTGACGCAGGCGGTGGAAAGCTATCTGGCGGCAATCCGGGCGCGGCCGGATCTGCCGCAGCCCTTCGTCAACCTGGGCGAGGCGCTGAAGGAACAGGGGCGCATTTCGGAGGCGATCGGAATTCTCCAGAAGGGGCTGGAGCATCACCCGGATATAGCGTTGATGCGCTCCAACCTGCTGCTGACCCTCCATTACTCGCCCTGGATTCCGCCCGAGGTCATCGCCCGCGCGCACCGGCATTGGAGCGAGCGTCATGCGCGGTCGCTTTTCGATGGTGCCAAGCGCTTCGCCAACGATCGCGATCCGGACCGGCGCCTGCGGGTCGGCTACGTGTCTCCGGACTTCTGCCATCACGCCTGCGCCCACTTTATCGAGCCGCTGCTGCGCGAGCATGATCGGGGCGTGGTGGAGGTCCTCTGCTACGCCACCGCGCGGCGGCGCGACGACATGACCTTGCGGATGGAGGCCCTGGCTGCCGGATGGCGCTCGCTCTCCGATCTCGACGACGCAGCCGCGGCGGCGCTGATCGAGCGGGACGACATCGACATCCTCGTCGACTTGGCCGGCCATACGGCGGGCGGGCGGCCCCTGCTGTTCGCGCGGCGGCCGGCGCCGGTGCAGGTCACGTGGCTCGGCTATCCCGACACGACCGGAATGCCGGTGGTGGATTGCCGGCTGACCGATGCCATCGCGGACCCGCCGGGCGGAACCGACGGCTGGCATGCCGAGCGGCTGGTCCGGTTGCCGCGCGGCTTTCTCGCCTTCCAGCCGCCCGCCGGCGCCGGACCGATTGCGGACCCGCCGGCGCTTGCCAATGGCTTCGTCACCTTCGGATCCTTCAACAGCCTGGCCAAGGTGACGCCGGAGGTGGTGCGGGTATGGTCCGCCCTGCTGGCGCGGGTGCCGTCCGCACGGCTGTTGTTGAAAAGCCGGGGTTTCGAAGACACGGCGGTGCGGAGCGCAGTCGTTCAGGACTTCGCCCGCCGGGGCGTGCGGCCCGAGCGGATCGAGCTCCTGGCGCCGGTGGAGTCCGTCGCCGATCACCTGCGGATCTACGACCGGCTGGACGTGGCACTCGACCCATTTCCCTACAACGGCACGACCACGACGTGCGAGGCCCTGTGGATGGGAGTTCCGGTGGTCACGCTCGTGGGGCGTCATCATGTGGCGCGGGTGGGCGCAAGTCTGCTGGCCCGGTGCGGGCTGGAGGAATTGGTCGGGCAGGATGAAGCCGGCTATGTCGAGGCGGCGGCAGAATTGGCCGGCGACCTCCCCCGGCTCTGCGGGCTGCGCCGGGGCATGCGGGCGCGGCTGGAGGGCTCGGCATTTCTCGATCACTGTGGCTTCGCGCGGTCGGTGGAAGAGGCATACCGAAACATGTGGCGCGATTGGACGTCTGACGGTCGTCCCTAAGCGCGTCACCTCATGCGTTACCGCGCCGCCGTACAACCAAGAATCAATGGTTGGCTCGTTGTCCATCCTGGTCCGGAAGCCGCTGCTCTGGGGCAGCTATACCCGCGGCGAGCGCGACTAATTGAATGACATTTACAAAAACTCAATCGCGATAGTGCAATCACACAATATTTTTATTGGTATCCGGCCTCGAAAATCTGAGATTAATTATTTGTTAACCAATGCTAACAACTTGTTGACGGATATCTTTGTCACAAATCGACTGATTTTCTTCTTGGACTTCCTTGAAGCTGTCCCCTTAGGTTGCTATTGCCCGCCTATTCGCAAATAGAAGTTATGCATCTTCAGGTTATGCCAATGGGCGGGCTTTGGCGCGTGGTGCAATTCCTGAGACCGTGATCTTAAAGCTTCCTCGCGGGAAGCGAGCAGATGGGGACTGTTATGGCTGCCGGTGCGACTCTGACCCTGAGCGCGGGTACCGACTATCTTTTCTCCAAGACGGAGACCTGGTCCGGGATCAAGGGGTTCGGCACGCGTGGCGTGGTGCTGGAATCCCGAGGATACACCATTGCGGTCACCAACCTGGACCACATCACCGGTGGCAGAACCCCTCCCGGCAGCGTCGCCAAGGATGTCATCACGCTGGCGGGCGCGGGCGGCAACACCATCACCGTCTCGGGGTTGGAGACGCTGATCGGCAGTGGCGGCACCGACCGGGTCCTTGGCACCGCGACCGGCACGACCATGGCGGTGGAGTCGATCGAGACCTTCATTGGCGCCAGCAGCGGCACCAACCTGATCGTCCTGACGAACGACGCCGGCAACACGATGTCGGTGGCCTATCTGAAATCGCTCGTCGGTAGCGCTGGCAAGGACGTCATCAACTTCGGTGCCAACGGCCAGCTGGGAACCACCACCGCCGTCATGTCGGTCGAGACATTGATCGGCACCTCGGGCGACGACCTCATAGCTACCATCGCGGCGGGCAGCAACACCGTCCATGTGAGAAACATCGAGATGTTTCTCGGCAGCGCCTCGGCTACGGTCGCGGACACCGTGCTGCTCGGCCCATCGGGCAGCACCATCGGCGCAAGCTACATCGAGACGCTGATCGGCAGCAGCGCCAACGATGTCTTCACGATGGGCTACAAGATCGGCACTGCCAATTTTGCATCTGGCGGCGGCACCACCTCCGTGTCGATGATCGACACCATCGTCGGTGGCACCGGTTCCCGCAACACGATTATTCTGAGGGATGTCGGCACCACCGTCACGGTCGCCAGCCTGAACACGCTGATCGGCGGCGGCGGCAAGGATGTCGTCAACATGACGTTCCGGGATGGAACGCCGATCATCGGCGTGGGTCCCATCGCCTGGAACACCGTCGGCAACACCATGCAGGTGGAAGCGCTCGAGACGGTGATCGGCACCGCCGGCGAAGACGCGCTCATGGTGATCGGGAACACCGGCATCACGATGAGCGTCACGGCGATCGAGACGATCATCGGCCGGGGAGGTGCCGAAACGGTGCAGTTGGGCGCCGGCGGCAACACCGTCAAGGTCGCCTCCCTGGAAACGCTGATCGGCAGCGACGGCATAGACGTCGTGTCCGTAACCGGCGCCAGCGCCGTCAACGGCATGACCACGATGGTGTCGGCGGTCGAGACGCTGATCGGCGGCGCCGGCAACGACGTGGTGTGGCTCACCGAAAACTCGGGCACCGTCTATGTGTCCGGAATCGATACCGTCTTCGTGGGCGGTCAGGCCATGGAAATCGGCAACGCCGACCGGGTGCTGGTGTTCCCGCTCGCAGTGTCCGCGCCCTCGGCCCCCGGTCTCAGCCCCGGCTCCGATACCGGCACGCCGGGCGATTCCAAGACGAACACGACCCTGCCGACCCTGACCGGCACGGCCGCGGCGGGCAGCGTCGTCAATCTCTATGGCAACGGCATCGCGCTGGGCAGCGGAACCGCCAATGGATCCGGCCAGTGGGCGGTCACGGCGACCACGGCGCTCGCCGACGGCACCTGGACGATGACGGCGAAGAGCGTCTCCTCCGGCATGGAGAGCGCGGCGTCGGGCGAGTTTCTGCTGACCATCGACGCGACGGCGCCGACCGCGCCGACCCTGTCCTACACGCCGGGCTCGGACAGCGGCCGCTCGTCCTCGGACGGCATCACCAACGTCACGACGCCGACCGTGACTGGCACGGCCGAGGCGGGAAGCACGGTCACCCTGTATCTCGACGGGGTAAGCGTCGGAACCACGACCGCCAGCGGCGTCGGCGCCTGGACGATCACCACGCCGACGGTCTCCCAAGGCAGCCACACCCTGACTGCGCGTGCGGTGGACACCGCCGGCAACACGAGCAATGCCTCGACCGCCCTCACGCTCACGGTGGACAGCACGGTTGCGGCCCCCACCGGCATCGCGCTGGCGACGGCGAGCGATACCGGAATTCTCGGCGACAACCTCACCGCCGTGAACACCCCGACCGTCGGCGGCACGGCGGAGGCCAATGCCGTCGTCAGCCTGTACAAGGACTCCAGCACCCTTCTCGGCAGCGCGACCGCCGACGGGAGCGGCGTCTGGCGGGTGACGCTGGGCGCGCTGGGCGAAGGCGCGCACACCCTCACCGCGCGCGCGGTCGATCTGGCTGGCAACAGCAGCAACACCTCGACCCCGTTCACCATCACCATCGACACCACGCCGCCGACCGCTCCCTCCGCCCCGTCGCTGACGGCGTTGTCGGACAGCGGCAGCTCCTCCACCGACCGGCTGACGAACGTCAAGACGCCGACCTTCACCGGCACGGCCGAAGCGAACAGCGTCATCGACCTTCTGGTTTCCGGCAGCGTGGTGGGCACGGGCACCGCCGACGGCTCGGGCGCCTGGACCGTGACTGCCAGCAGCCCGCTTGCGGACGGCAACTGGTCCTTCTCCACCCGCTCGCGCGATGCGGCCGGGAACACGCGCGACGGCGTGGGGAGCCTGAACGTCACCATCGACAGCACGGCGGACGCGCCGGGCGGCCTGAAGCTGACCGCCGCCACCGACAGCGGCCGCAGCACGACCGACGGCCTCACCAACCTTATCTCGCCCACCGTCGCCGGCACCGCGGCGGCCGGCAGCACCGTGACGCTCTACGACGGCGCACTGGCGCTCGGAACGGCGACGGCCAACAGCCAGGGCAATTGGGAAATCGCCACCAGCGGCCTCGCCGTCGGCGCACACACGCTGACGGCCAAGGCCGTCGATGCCGCAGGCAACACCAGCCTTCCTTCCGCCGCCTTCACCGTCACGGTGGACACCAGCGCCTCCGCTCCGACCGGCTTGGCTCTGGCGACCGCCTCGGACACCGGCGTCACGGGAGACGCGAGGACGAACCTCACGACCCCCTCGGTCACGGGTATGGCCGAGGCCTCCAGCATCGTCCTTCTCTACGAAGGCGCGACCCTGCTCGGCCAAGCCACGGCGGGGGCCGACGGCAGCTGGACGGTCGCGTCCTCCGCGCTGACCGGCGACATCCACACCCTGACCGCCCGCGCCGTCGATCAGGCCGGCAACACCTCCGCCGCGAGCGGCGGCCTCGTCGTCAACATCGACCTGACGGCGCCGAACGCGCCGGGCGCGCTGGTTCTGAATTCGGACAGCGGCACGCCGAACGACAACCGGACCCGGATCATCACGCCGGTGATCACGGGCACGGCCGAGGCCGGCAGCACCGTGCGGCTGTATGAAGGCGGCACCCTGCTCGGGACGGGCACGGCCGACCTTTCCACGGGGGCCTGGACGATCACCTCCTCCAGCCTGGGGGAGGGGGCCCACGCGCTGACCGCGCGGGCGGTGGACACCGCCGGCAACACGGGCGCCGCCTCCGCCGCCCTCGCCATCACGATCGACCAGACCTCGGCCACGCCGGGCGCCCTGGCGCTGAGCAGCGCCACCAACAGCGGCAGCCTGGCCGACACCCTGACCAACGCTCTCGCCCCGACCATCACCGGTACGGCCGAGGCTGGCGCCACGGTCACGCTCTATGGCGGCGGTTCGAGCGCCAGCGCGACGGCAGACGGTTCCGGCCATTGGTCCGCCACGATCACTGGCCTCGGCGAGGGCAACCACACCCTGACCGCCAGCGCCGTGGACGTGGCCGGCAACACCAGCCAGCCGTCCGCCGGCCTTGTCGTCAGCATCGACCGGACCGGACCGGGGCTTTCGGCGCCGACGGCTGACACAGCCGGGCCTTCCGGCCAGTTCACCCCGATCCTTTCGGGCACCGCCGAGGCCAACAGCGTCGTGACCCTGTACGACGGCGCCGTCGGAGCGGCGGTGCTCGGGGTCGTGACCGTGGACAACACCGGCTTGTGGTCGATCACCACGCCGGAACTCGGCGGCGGCACCCACACGATGACCGCGCGCGCGCTGGACGCGGCCGGCAACGAGACCATCACGACCACGGCGCTGTCAGTGACCGGGCGTGTCGGCGTGCCCGGCGGCCTGCAACTCGTCTCCGATTCCGGCGTGGCCAACGACGGGATCACCAATGTGGTCTCGCCGATCCTGACAGGAACCGCGCTTGCGGGCTCGACGGTCTCCCTCTACAGCGGTCTGACGCTGATGGGCTCCGGCACCGCCGATGGCAGCGGCCTGTGGACCATCACCTCGACGGGGACGCTGACGGCCGGAAGCGCCAACACGCTTTATGCCAGGATCGATGCCTATGGGACGGTCCTCACCTCCTCGGGCCTGACGGTCACCATCGACACCACGGCGCCCGATCAGCCGGGGGCGCTGGCGCTGCAGGCCGGTTCGGACAGCGGCTCCGCCGGCAACGACCGCATCACCAACCTCGAAGCGGTCACCGTCACCGGCACCGCCGAGGCGCGCAGCGTCGTCACCCTGTACGGCAACGATGGGACCACGGCGCTCGGCACGGCCACCGCCTCCGACAGCGGGACATGGTCGCTCGGCACGGGCTCGCTGGCGGCCGGCGTCCACACGCTCACTGCCCGTGCGGTGGACATCGCCGGCAACACCGGCGCCGCGTCCAGCGGCCTAGTCGTCACCATCGACCGCACAGCCGACGCCCCGACCGGCCTCGCCCTGGCGAGCGGATCCGACACGGGCCTGGCGGGCGATGCGATCACCAGCGTCCTTGCCCCGACCATCACCGGGACCGCAGAGGCCAACGGCACCGTCTCGCTTTACAACGGCGCCAATCTCGTCGGCACCGCCACCGTGGACGGCACCGGCAACTGGTCTGTGACCGCCTCCGCGCTCGGCAACGGCACGCACAGCCTGACCGCGCGCGTCGTCGATGTCGTCGGCAACACCAGCAACGCCTCCTCGGCCTTCGTGATCACCATCGACGCCTCCGCGCCCGACGCGCCGGGCGGGCTTTCGATCGACCCGGCCAACGACAGCGGCGTTCGCGACAACGTCACGAACATTCGTGCGCAGACCGTCACCGGAACCGCGGAAGCCGGCGCAACCGTCGTCCTGTATGACGGCGCCACCGCTCTGGGTACGCAGGTGGCCACGGGCGGGGTGTGGACGATCGGGACAGGCACGCTCGCCGAAGGCGGGCACACGCTGACGGCGCGGGCCGTCGACGCGGCCGGCAACACGGGGGCCGCCTCGGCGGCGCTGACCGTCACCATCGACCTGTCGACCCCGGCCCCGAGCGCCATGGCCCTGACCGCGGCGTCGGACACCGGCTACAGCGCCACGGACCGCATCACCAACGCCACGACGCTGTCGCTGACCGGCTCCGCCGAGGCGAACAGCTCCGTCACCCTCTATGACGGGATTGCCGGCAGCCTGATGCCGCTGGCAACGCTGGTCGCGGACGGCAACGGCGCCTGGTCCTACACCGGAACCGCGTTCGCCGAGGGCACGCATACCCTCACCGCCACGGCGGTGGATCCCAGCGGCAACACGTCGAGCGGCGCCGGCACGCTGGTGGTGACGGTCGACCTGACCGTCGACGCGCCCGGCGCGCCGGCCCTGGCCCCCGCATCGGACACCGGCATATCGGGCGACGGGAAGACCCGCCTGCTCGCCCCCACCTTCACCGGCACGGTGGAGAGCGACGCGGTGGTGTCCCTGTACGACGGCGGCAATTTCGTCGGCATGGGCACGGCCAATGGCTCGGGCGTCTACTCCATCGAGACGCCGCTGAGCAACGGGGCACACACGATCACGGCGCGCGTCGTCGACGCCGCCGGCAACGCCACGGCCGCCGCCTCGGCCCCCTTGGTCATCAGCATCGATGCCGTCGCCCCCGACGCGCCGTCGGCGCCGGTGTTGGATTCGGGATCCGACAGCAGCACGCAGGGCGACTTCATCACGTCGGTCGCCACGCCGACCGTGACCGGCACGGCAGAGGCGCTCAGCACCGTCCACCTTTACAGCGGCGGCGTCAGCGTCGGGACGGTCACCGCCGACGGGACGGGCGCCTGGACGATCACCGCCGGCAGCCTGTCCGACGGCGTCAACACGCTGACCGTCCGGTCCGTGGACGACGCGGGCAACACCAGCAGCGCCTCGGGTTCGCTTCTGCTGACCATCGACACCACGCCCCCGACCCCGGGCGGCCTGGCCTTGACAGCGGCCACGGACAGCGGCCGCGTCGGCACCGACGCAGTCACGTCGGTGACGGCGCCGGTCATCACCGGCACCGCCCAGGCCGGCAGCGTCGTCACGCTCTACGACACCGACGGAAGCACCCTGCTGGGCAGCGCGACGGTGAACAGCCTCGGCCAATGGTCCGTCGCCAGCCCGACGCTGACCGAGGGGCTGCACACGCTGTCCGCCCACGCGGTGGATCCGGCCGGCAACACGGCGGTCGTGGCGGCGGCCCTCGTCATCAACGTCGACCTTACCGTCCTGCCGTCGTCGGCACCCAGCCTGACCTCCGGCTCCGACACCGGTCTGCCGAACGACCTGCTCACCAACGACACCACCCCTACGGTAAGCGGAAGCGCCGAGGCGAACAGCGTCATCACCCTCTACGCCGGTGCCACGCTCGTCGGTACGGGAACCGCCGATGGGTCGGGGAACTGGTCGGTGACCACCGGCACGCTGATCAACGGCAACCACACGCTGGTTGCCCGCGTCACGGATCTGGCCGGCAACAACACCGCCGCAGCGTCCGCTCCGCTGATCGTCACCATCGACACCGAAAACCTCACGATGTCGAACCTGGCCCTCGCGCCCGGGGACGACACCGGCGTGTCCGCCAGCGACGGGCTGACGAAGCTCGCAACGCCGACGATCGTCGGCACGGCGGAAAGCTTCAGCGTCGTCACCCTGTATGAAGGAAATGCCAGCGTCGGCTCGGCAACGGCGGACGCGGCCGGTGCCTTCTCGCTCACCACGAACGCCTTGTCGCAGGGCAACCACTCCCTGACCGCGCTCAGCGTCGACCGGGCCGGCAACACCTCCACGGTGTCGAGCAGCATCGTGCTGTCGGTCGACCTGTCCACCCCGCAGCCCAGCCTGCTCATGGCCGTTGCGTCCGACAGCGGCATCTCGAACAGCGACCGCATCACCAACAACCAGATTCTGCCGCTGAGCGGCACGGCCGAGGCGGACAGCACCGTCGTCCTGTACGACGGCCTGACCGCGTTCGGCACCGTCGTCGCCGACAGCCTCGGCGGCTGGTCGCTGCTGTCCCCGTCGCTGGCAGCGGGCAGCCACAGCCTGACCGCCGAGGCGACCGACCTCGCGGGGAACCGCTCGACCTCCACGGTTCTCGTCGTCACCGTCGACACCGTTGCGGCAGTGCCCTCCCTGGACCTGTCGGCCGCGAGCGACACCGGGATCGCCGGCGACCGCATCACGAACGACTCCACGCCCGATTTCACGGGCACCACGGAGGCCGGCGGGTTCGTCTCGCTTTACGAAGGCAACACGCTGCGCGGCACGACGACCGCCGACGGCGCCGGTCTGTGGACCATCACCAGCAGCCAGATGGGCAACGGTCCGCACACGCTGACCGCGCGCGGCATGGACGCCGCCGGCAACACCAGCGTCCTGTCCTCGCCGGTGGTGATCACCATCGATACGGTCGTGCCGAACGCGCCGACCGGCGTCACGCTCGCGCCCGGCTCCGACAGCGGGACGTCGAACACCGACCGCCTCACCAACATCGCGACCCCAACGCTGTCCGGCTCGGCCGAGGCGAACAGCACGATCACGCTCTACAGCGGTGCCACGGCCGTCGGCACGGCGACCGCCGGCGGCGGGGGAGCCTGGACCATCACCGCGGCGTCGCTGGCCGACGGCGTGAACACCCTCACGGTGAAGGCGACCGACGCCGCCGGCAACACCAGTGCCGCCAGTTCGCCGCTGACCGTCACCATCGACACCGTCCAGGCGGCACCCGGCACCCCGGTCCTGGGCGCCGCCTACGACAGCGGAACCTCCAGCACGGACGGCATCACCAGGATCGTCAACCCGACGATCACCGGCACGGGCGAGGCGGGCAGCGTCGTCACCCTGTACGACGGCGGCGTAAGCTACGGCTCCGCCACCGTGAACGGGCTGGGCGTCTGGTCGGTCGCCACCGGCACACTGGTCCCAGGCACCCGGACCCTCACCGCCAGCGCAATCGACCGCGCCGGCAACAGTTCGGTCGCTTCCGCCGGGCTGGTCATCACGATCGACACTTCGGCGGCGGCGCCGGGAACGCCGTCGCTCGTCGTCGACAGCGGCGCCTCCAGCACCGACCGTCTGATCAACACCGGTTCGCCGACCCTCACCGGCACGGCCGAGGCGAACGGCCTCGTTCGGCTCTATGACGGCTCCAACCTCATCGGATCCGGGACGGCGAATGGTTCTGGCATCTGGACGATCGCGGCCAGCGGGCTCGGCGCGGGTGCGCACACGCTGTCGGCCCGGATGGTCGATGCCGCCGGCAACACCAGCGATCCGTCCACGGCGCTGACCATCACCGTGGACACCACGGCGCCCAGCGCGCCGGGGACCCCGTCGCTCAGCGCCGGTTCGAACAGCGGATCCACGTCCGACCGCATCACCTCGGTCTTCACGCCGACCCTCACCGGTTCGGCCGAGGCGAACAGCATCGTCACGCTGTACGACGGCACGACGGCTCTCGGCACGGTGACGGCCGACGGCAGCGGCGCTTGGTCGACCACCACGCCGTCGCTGGCCGATGGCGCACACACGCTGTCCGTGGTCGCGCTCGATCCGGCCGGCAACACCAGCGCCGCGTCCACGGCGCTGACGGTCACCATCGACACCACGGCGGCGGCCCCGACGGGCCTCGCCCTGGCCACCGTCTCCGACACCGGCTTCCGGGGCGACAACCTGACCTCCGCCACCACTCCGACCATCACCGGCCGGGCGGAGGCGGGGAGCGTCGTTACCCTGATGAAAGGATCGACGCCTCTCGGCACCGGCACCGCCGACAGCACGGGCGCTTGGTCGATCACCAGTTCCCTTCTGGAGGGCGGCACCGGAACGGCGCATTCGCTGTTCGCCACCATCGTCGACGTGGCGGGCAACACCAGCTCCGCGTCGGCGTCGCTGACCTTCACCATCGATACCGTGCCGGATGCGGTTTCGATCGAGCTTGCCCAGTCTTCGGACACCGGGTCCTCCAACAGCGACCGGATCACCTCCGACACCATGCCGACGCTCAGGGGCACGGTGGGAACGGACAATACGGGCACGGTCGGTCCGGGCCGGCTTGTCACAATCTCGAGCGTGTTCAACGGTGGAGCGTCCCAAGACATCGGAACGGTGAGGGCAGACGCCATCACGGGCGCCTGGAGCTTCACGCCGTCGAGCTCTCTCGCCGCGGGTGTCTACAACTTCGGGATATCCTCCTTCGACAACGCGGGGAACTCCGGCGTCAACGGCGTCACGGTGACCATCGACCTCACCGCCGACGCGCCCGGCGGGCTCGCTCTCGCCACCGGATCGGACAGCGGCCGGGACACGACCGACAAGAAGACGAACGTCGCGACACCCACCATCACCGGCACCGCCGAAGCCGGCAGCACCGTCACGCTCTACGACAATGGCGGCTCCATCGGGACGGTCACGGCAAGCCAACTCGGCACCTGGTCCTTCACCACGCCGACGCGGGCCGACGGCGCCCACACCTTCACGGCCAGAGCCGTGGACGTCACCAACAACACCAGTGAACTTTCCTCCGCCCTGGTCGTCACCATCAGCACGCAGGCCGCCGCGCCGAGCGGTCTTGTCCTGACGACCGACTCCGGCAGCAGCGCGACCGACCGCCAGACCAACGTGGCGTCGCCGACGATCAGCGGCACGGCGGAAGCCTCCAACATCGTCATGCTGTATGACGGCTCGGCGCTGGTCGGCATGTCGACGGCGGGTGTCGACGGCAACTGGACGGTCCAGGCCATCGGACTGGCCGACGGCGAGCGCACCCTGACGGCGACGACCATCGACCAGTTCGGCAACACCAGCGCCGCCTCGGCCGCCCTGCTCGTCACCATCGACACCACCGCGCCCCAGCCCTCGTCGCTCTTCCTGACGGCGGGCTCCAACAGCGGCTCGACCACCGACCTCGTGACCAACGTTGCGACGCCGGTCCTGACCGGGACGGCGGAGGCGGGCAGCGTGGTCATGCTGTACAACGGCGCCACACTGCTGAACACGACGACGTCCGATGTCGCCGGCGCCTGGACGATGAGCTCGGCGTCGTTGAGCGAGGGCACGCACAGCCTGACCGTCATCTCCCGCGATGTGGCGGGCAACACCGGTGCGGCTTCTGCACCGCTCGTCGTCACCATCGATCTCACCTCCACCACGCCCACGGGGCTGGCGCTTGGCACCGGCTTCGACAGCGGCTCGTCGGCAAGCGACCGCGTCACGAAGGTCGCCACGCCCACAGTTCTGGGCGTTGCGGAGGCGAACAGCGTCGTCACGCTGCATGACGGTGTGAGCGGCCAGGGCATCGGCACCGCCACCGCCGACGGAACCGGCGTCTGGTCCATCGACGTCGCCTCGACGCTTTCCGGCGGCACGCATTCGCTGACGGCGACCGCCGTCGATGTGGCGGGCAACACCAGCGCCGCCGGCGTGCTCGTCGTCACCATCGACACTGCGGCAACCGTTCCGACCGCGCCGGTTCTGACGGCGGACTCCGACCTCGGCAGCTCGAACAGCGACCGGCTGACATCCGACAGCACCCCGACGGTGAGCGGAAGCGCCGAGGCCAACAGCGTCATCACCCTGTACGACGGCAGCGTCTTCGTCGGGCTGGGAACCGCCGGCAGTAACGGTCTGTGGTCGGTGACGGCCGGCGCCCTGACGGAGGGCGCGCACACGCTCACCGTGCGGGCGACAGACGTGGCTGGGAACACCAGCGACGCCTCGGGCGAACTCGTCGTGACCATCGACCTGGCGACGGCCGTCCGCTCGATCATGCGGGCAAGCGGAAGCGCGGCGGCCAACAGCGTCGTCAACCTTTACGAGGGCGTGAACCCCGCCGGGGAAGGCATCACCTTCTTCGGGTCGGCGACGGCCGACGCCAACGGCCTGTGGACCCTGCTGGCAAGCGACCTGGGCGTGGCCGACTATACCTTGACCGCGGTGGCGCCCGGCGCGAACAGCGGCACGGCAGGGCCGTCCGCTCCGCTCGTGACCATCGATGTCGTGACGCCCGTCCGCTCGATGCTGCTGGCCCAGGCGTCCGACACGGGCAGCGGGCGCGACGACCTGCTGTCCAACGACACCACGCCGACGCTGATCGGCATGGTCGAGGCGGACAGCGTGGTCACGCTGTACGACGGCAACCTCGCGGTGGGCACCACGACGGCCGATGGCACCGGCGCCTGGACGATCACCTCGACGACGCTGGGCTCCGGCCTTCGCCAGCTTTCGGTCACGGCGGTCGACCGGGCCGGGAACACGGCCACCTCCGCGTCGGGGCTGGCGGTGACGATCGACACCACCGCGCCGTCGGCGCCCGCCGTCCCGGCGCTGAGTCCCGACAGCAACAGCGGCCGCCTCAACAATCTCGTGACCAACGTCCGGCAACCGGTGCTGACCGGCAACGCCGAGGCGAACGCGCATATCCTGCTGTACGCAAACGGCGCGCTGGTGGGCGAGACCGACGCGGACGCGTCCGGGAACTGGTCGGGCGGCACCTCGACGCTGAGCCTCGGCGCCCAGACCATGACCGTCAGGGCCGTGGATGCGGCGGGCAACACCTCGTCGGCAAGCAGCGGCCTGACGCTGACCATCACGCCGGAAAGCGCCGCCCCGACGGGCATCGGGTTGGCCCCGGCGTCCGACAGCGGCGTCCAGGCCGACCGGCTGACCAACGTCCGGACTCCGACCATCACCGGATCGGCGGTGGCGAACAGCGTGGTGACGCTGTACGACTACATCACCGTCGTCGGGACCGGAACGGCGGACGGCAACGGCCTCTGGTCGATCACCACCGGAAGCCTGAGCGGGTCGAGCTACACCTTCACCGCCACGGCCCTGGACTCCGACGGGGTCGAATCGCCGCTTTCGGCGCCCTTCTTCTTCAGCATCGACACCACCGCGCCCACGGCGCCGAGCAACCTCGACCTTGCCAACGACGACGACACTCTGACGAACAACGCCACGCCGCCGATCACCGGTTCGGCGGAGGCGGGCAGCACGGTGCTGCTGTACGACGGCACTCTCCTCGTCGGCTCGGCCACCGTCGGCGGCGGTGGCTTGTGGACGGTCAGCCCGTCCTCGGCGCTGTCCGACGCGGCGCACAGCCTTACCGTCCGTGCGGTCGATATCGCCGGCAACACCTCCGCGGCGTCCAGTGCGCTGACGGTGACCGTCGACACTGTCGCGGCGCCCCCCGGCGCCCTCGACCTGACGACGGACAGCGGCGCCAGCAGCACCGACAACCTGACCAACATCGCCACGCCGACCATCGTTGGCACGGCGGAGGCGGGCAATAGGGCCGTGCTGTACGATGGCGGCACCGCAGTCGGGACGGCCACTGCCGGAGGCGGCGGGCTTTGGACGATCGCGGCCTCCGGGTTGTCCGACGCGGTGCACACGCTCACCGCCAAGGCCTTCGATGCGGCCGGCAACACCTCGGCGGCGTCCGGCGGGCTGATCGTCACCATCGACACCGCCGTGGCGGCACCGACCGGCCTCGGCCTCGCCAACGACCTGGACGCGCTGACCAACACCAGCACGCCGACGATCACCGGCACCGCGGAGGCGGGCAGCACCATCGTCCTGTACGAAGGGGCGCTCTCCCTCGGGACAGTCACGGCTCATTCGACCACCGGCGCCTGGAGCCTCTCCCCGGCCTCGCTGAGCGAGGGTGCCCACACGCTGAGCGCGACGGCGGTCGATCCGGCCGGCAACAGTTCTGCCGCGTCCAGCGCGTTCATCGTGACCGTCGATACGGTGGCGCCGACGCTTCTGACGGCGCTCTCCGTCAACGGAAACCTGCTGACCCTGACCTTTGCCGAGGCGGTGAGCCTCGCGGCGGCCCCCCATCAGACCACCGGCATGAGTGTCATGGTCGACGGAACGCCCCGCGCCATCAACGCCGCCTCCGGCACGGCGAGCAACACCGTGACCCTGACGCTCGCGTCTGCCGTGTCTCATGGACAGGCCGTGACCTTCAGCTACGATGCGGCGCTGTCCGGCAGCGCCCTGTCCGACCAGGCGGGCAACGAGATGGCTAGCCTCGTCGGGCAGGCGATCGCCAATGCCACTCCCTCGCCGCCCCCGCCACCACCTCCGCCGCCGACGACGGTGGTGGACGGCGTGCCGCTGACGACGACGACGGGTACGGACGGCATCGGCCGTCCCACGGAAACCGTGGTGATCGCTCCGGTCACTGAGAACCGGACCGACACGGACGCCAAGACCAGCCTGGCGGATGTGCCGTTGGCTGGAACCGGTACCAACCCGCTGTTGGAGGCCAGCCTGCCGACGGGCGTCGGCATGACCTCCACCGGCACCACCTCCGGCCTGACGCTGGGCGAACTCGCCAACGCCTTCTCCAGCCAGTTGGGCAGGCTGGGCACCGACGCGCCGACCAATTCGACCGTGCCCAACGCCGGCCTCACCCAGCTGCTGCCGTCCACCAGCACGGTGACGCTGCGGAGCGTTACGCCCACCATCGCTTCGGGGCAGGCACCGACCACGCCGATCACCATCACCGGCTCGGCGCCGGCCGGTCAGGCCTCGGCCGTGCTGCTGGACGCGCGCCAGCTTCCGGCCGGTTCGATCGTGAACCTGCAGAATGTCGATTACGCCGTCATCACCGGCGCGGTCATGGTGGGTGGCGGTGCCGGTTCGAACGTGGCGATCGGCGACGGCGCCAACCAGACCATCATCCTGGGCGCCGATGACGACACGTTGCGTGGCGGTGGCGGCGATGACGTGATTGGCAGCCGGGAGGGCCGGGACCTGCTCTATGGCGATGCCGGCAACGACACGGTGTTCGGCGGGCTCGGCTACGACCGTCTGTCGGGCGGTACCGGCGACGATCTGCTGCGCGGCGATGAAGGCGTCGATGCGGTGCGGGTGGAGGCGAACTTCGCCGATGTGCTGATCGCCCACGGCGCATACGGCTCGCTGACGATGGGCCACGCCACTCTGGGTATCGATCGGATGGAGAGCGTGGAGATCCTGCGCTTCAACGACCGGGTGGTCCTGGTCAACGCGCCCACCGGCATCGTTGGCGACACCGGTGCCTCGCAGATCAGCGAGACGCTGTACCTCGCCCGCAATCCGGACGTGGCGCAGGCGGTGGCGCGCGGCGAGTTCGCCAGCGGCATGGACCATTACCAGCGGTTCGGCGCAGCGGAAGGCCGTCTGAAACCGGTGGCGCTCGACGAGGCCTTCTACCTGTCCCAGAACGCGGATGTCGCCAGGGCGGTCGCCGCCGGGCAGTTCACCAGCGGCCTTCAGCATTATCTGCTCCGTGGGGAAAAGGAAGGCCGCGATCCCAACGCGCTGTTCGATACGACCTGGTATCTGGAGCACAACGCCGACGTCGTGGCCGCCCTTCAGGCGGGCACCATCGACAGCGCCTATGAGCATTACGAGACGTTCGGCTGGAAGGAGGGCCGTACGCCGTCCGCCTGGATGGACACCAAGGCTTATCTGGCAGCCAACCCGGACGTCGTGGCGGCCAGGGTGGATCCGATGACCCACTACCTGAACTTCGGCACCCGCGAGGGGCGGACGATCATCGCGGTGGACAGCGGCTTGTGGCTGAGCTGAGGCCGATCGGGTCAGGAAGAAGGAAGCGACCGCTCCTTGTCGGGAGCGGCCTTCCCGGCGGGGCGGGGCGGTGTTCCGCCCTGCCGTCCGCGGGTGCACCATCGCGGGGGATCACGCAGGCGAGGTGATCATGCAACCAGGTCATGCAGGGCGTCTGCAACGCGCCGTATGACGGCAGTCCAGTCTCCCGGCGCGGTCTGTCGGAAGAGCCGCATCGTCGGGTACCATGGCGTGTCGTCCCGGTCCTGAAGCCAGCGCCAGCAGCCGTCATAGCGCGACATGACCCAGACCGGCTTTCCCAGCGCTCCGACGAGATGGGCGACCGAGGTGTCGACCGTGATCACGAGATCGAGGCGCATCACCAGGGCCGCCGTGTCCGCGAAATCGGTAACTGCGCCCATCGGATCGTGGATGTCCATCCCCGCCGGCGGATCGGCGAGCTGCGCTGCCGGCCCGCCCATCTGCAGGTTCACGAAGCGCAGGTTCGGCACGCCAGCCAGGGGCGCCAGATCGCGCAGGGTCATGCTGCGCCGCCGGTCGGTCAGGTTCGCGCGCAGCAGGTTCGGGCGGGGGTCTCCCGACCACACCAACCCAACCCGCAATCCGGTTCCCGGCAGGGGCTGGGCTAGCCATTTGCCGATCGCCTCGGCGGGCGGGTAGAGATAGGGGATGCCGCCGGGTATCGTGTCCAGCTCGGTGCCGAGCAGCCGCGGCAGGCTCATCAGCGGACAATGGAACTCCGGCTTCGGGAAGGGGTCCGTCAGCGCATGAACCGCATCCACGCCGGGCATGCCGGCGACCAGCCGCTTCAGCGCCGGCTGGACCGCCAGCACCACGCGCCCGCCCTGCGCCGCGACCAGCGGGGCGTAGCGGACGAAATGCAGGGTATCGCCGTGTCCCTGTTCGGCGTGCAGCAGGATGGTGGCGCCGTTCAGCGGCTCGCCACGCCACGCCCGCAACTGCCCGTTCACCGTCGGCAGCTGGCCGGTCTCCCAGCGCGCCTCGTAATGATCCCAGCCCTCCTTGAGCCGGCCGGCTTTGAGCAGGGCCAGCGACAGGTTGAAGCGAGCGTCGGGATGCTTCGGTTCGGCGGCGAGCGTGCGGTGGAACAGGCGCTCCGCCTCATCCAATTGGCCAAGGTCGAGGTTGACGATGCCGAGATTGTTCAGCGCCGACACATGCGCTTGATTGATCTGCAGGGCTCGCCGGCACAGCGTCGCCGCCTCGGCGAAGTCATCGCCGTTCTTGGCCTGGGAACGCTGGACATAGCCGAGGTTGGCATAGGGATCGGGGTGGTCCGGCTTGAGCGCCACGGAGCGGCGGCAGAAGCCGATGGCGCCCGGACCGTCGTTCAACTCCCACACCGCGCTGGCGAGGTTGTTCCACGCGCCCGGATGATCGGGGGACAGGCGCAGGGCCCGGCGGTAGGCCGTAGCGGCTTGCGCATGGTTCTTCTCCCGCGAGGAGGTCGCGCCGAGATTGACGTAGGCTTGTACCGTCGCCGGTTCCAGCGCCACTGCCGCCCGATAGGCGGCGCCGGCGTCGGCCAGCCGTCCCGAAAGCAGGCGGGAATCGGCAACGGCCAGGAGTTCGCTCCCGGTGGCCGAGCGCAGGCGGCAGAAGCGCTCCAGCAGGGCTGACGCATTGTCGCCCGGCAGGGGCAGCCTGTAGAGGTTGGCAAGCGATTCTGGATAGGCCGGGTTGAGCGTAAGCGCCAGGCGGTACTGCTCTCGCGCCTCGTGTGGTCGGCCGAGCGCGCGCAACGCTTCACCAAGGCTGTTGCGGTAGTAGGCCTGCGCCGTGTCGACCACCAGCGCACGGCGCAGCCAGCGGCTGGCTACCTCCGCCGCCCCGGCTTGCAGCGCTGTCACGCCAAGCAGGTGGAGGACGTCGCCATGCGACGGCTCGGCGGAAAGAATAGACCGGTACAGATTTCCCGCTGCAGCATCCCCGGCCTTATGCCGAGCCACCGCGGAGGCGAGCATCGACCTTACGTCGGGCAGCGTGGCCTCTGCGCCTTTCCCGACTTCAGGTTTGCAGGCCAGTTGGCCCATGTCCTCACCTCATCTTCGTGGCGTCAGGAAGTCTGCTGAAATACATAACGCTTTCCGGCGCCAAGGCCAGTATCGCTCAGACCCTGAATTTGCCTGAGAGTGGGTGGACGGGGCACTATCATAAGGACTGAAATGATCTTGCCCCGGCTCGGCGGACACCTCAGCTAGGCTCCGAGTGGAGCGTCCATATGCCGTTCATGTCGGCCGCCATGGTCAGGTTCCAATCCACGCCCTCGCGGGGAGGGCGACGCTCGGTCTTCGGCGCCTTGCCGCCTTCCGACAGGTTTCAATCCACGCCCTCGCGGGGAGGGCGACTTCTTCCGCAGCCGGGCCGACGGGAGCAGCACGTTTCAATCCACGCCCTCGCGGGGAGGGCGACTTCGCGCAGGGGTTCCGTGTGCAGTTCGACGCGAAGTTTCAATCCACACCCTCGCGGGGAGGGCGACCAGACTGGTCGCCAGGGCGACCGCGCCGCCAATGTTTCAATCCACGCCCTCGCGGGGAGGGCGACGGCCGCTACGACAACACCGTGTATCGCGAAGGGACGTTTCAATCCACGCCCTCGCGGGGAGGGCGACCGAGGGTGGCGGCGAGATCGAAGGTCAGTTCGGAGTTTCAATCCACGCCCTCGCGGGGAGGGCGACCGCGGGCTCTGCTCGCCACGGGCTGCGGCAAGTCGGGTTTCAATCCACGCCCTCGCGGGGAGGGCGACGGTCACGAACAGCGGACCGTGGACGCTCTGGCGAAGTTTCAATCCACGCCCTCGCGGGGAGGGCGACCAGGCCGCCGCTCTCATGCCCCACCTGTGCGATGTTTCAATCCACGCCCTCGCGGGGAGGGCGACCATTCGCCGAACGCGTGGTGACGGAGACGATGCCGTTTCAATCCACGCCCTCGCGGGGAGGGCGACGCGCACCATCCGCTTACCGGGGCCACGACGCACAGGTTTCAATCCACGCCCTCGCGGGGAGGGCGACATCTTACCCGTAGCCAAAACGTTTTCCTGCAACTGTTTCAATCCACGCCCTCGCGGGGAGGGCGACGGTCGGCGTCAGCGCGGTTCAGGTATCCGGTGATGTTTCAATCCACGCCCTCGCGGGGAGGGCGACCGTCCGGGTCCATGCCGGACGGGACCGGGCGCTTCAGTTTCAATCCACGCCCTCGCGGGGAGGGCGACCCGGTGACATTGGGCTGGCCGTCGCTGTTGTAGGGTTTCAATCCACGCCCTCGCGGGGAGGGCGACGTCGCGGCTGATGTCGCCGTTGCCCTGGGAAATGAGTTTCAATCCACGCCCTCGCGGGGAGGGCGACGTCGCGGCTGATGTCGCCGTTGCCCTGGGAAATGAGTTTCAATCCACGCCCTCGCGGGGAGGGCGACGCCGCTTCCTTGGACAGGCGGGCGCACAGCCGCTCGTTTCAATCCACGCCCTCGCGGGGAGGGCGACGGCCTGCTTCAGCGCGTCCCATTCCTGCTGCGTGTTTCAATCCACGCCCTCGCGGGGAGGGCGACAGCCAGAGCTTAAGCTTTTGTAGTTCCATCGAAAATAGACCCCGTTGCGCGAATCCGTCTTTTCGACGCCGGGCAGACGGCATGGAAACCTCCGTATGGCGTTCGATGTGTTGGAATTCCTGCGTCTATCGGCCGTGCGAACCCTCTGGCAGATCCATGGGGGCTTGGGGTTCGCGCAACTCCAAGAGCGCTGGTAGGGTAGGTGGCCACCATCGCGCGAGGTTGTCATGGACTGGTACGCCCATACGCTGCCTGATCGGCCCAAGACGGAATGGGAACCGTTGCGCAAGCATCTGGAACTCGTCGCCCGGGTTGCGCACGGCTTCGGTGCCCGTCTGCTGGCGGACGGGTCGGCGGCAGCCTTCGCGCGAACGCTGGGCTTGCTGCACGACGCGGGGAAATATGCTCAGGCTTTTCAGGAGTACCTGTCAACGCCGAACGGCAAGCGGGGACAGGTGGACCACTCCACCGCCGGCGCCGTCTATGCGCTGGAGCGGTACAAGGACCACGCCGGCTGGATGCTCGCCTATGCGTTGGCCGGGCACCATGCCGGGCTGCCGGACGGCGGGGCGGGGGAACGCGGCAGCCTGCAGAAACGGATCGCGGAGTCGCCCTCGGCGGCGGCGGCGCGGGCCGGGTTCATGGCAGAGGTTGCGCCATTGCTGCCGGAGGACCTGCCGCCGGTGACCTTCGGCGATGGCTTCCAGGCGTCGCTGTTCGTGCGCATGCTGTTCTCCTGCCTGACCGATGCGGACGCGCTGGCGACCGAAAGCTTTGCCGATCCGGAACTGGCGGCGGAGCGCGGCCACGCACCGGATCCGGACGCGCTGGCGGCGGCGCTCGACCGCTATCTGGCGGACAAGATGGCGGAAGCCAAGGCCGAGGGCGCCAGTCCCGTCAACCGCATCCGGGAGGAGGTGCTGGACTGCTGCCGCGCCGCCGCGCTGAAGCCGCCCGGGGTGTTCTCCCTGGCCGTGCCGACGGGGGGTGGCAAGACGCTGTCCTCGCTGTCCTTCGCGTTGGCCCATCTGCGCCACCACCGCGAGCGCGGCCTGCGGCGGGTGATCTACGTGATCCCCTATCTGAGCATCATCGAGCAGACCGCCCAGGAGTTCCGCGACCGTGTCTTCGTCGGCCCGCCCGGCGCGGTGGTGGAGCATCACTGCGCCTACCGCCCGCCCCAGGACGCAGGCGGCCAGGAGGCGGAGGAGGGCAGTGGTCCCGACCGGCACAAGCTGGCGGCGGAGAACTGGGACGCGCCGGTCGTCGTCACCACGGCGGTGCAGTTCTTCGAATCCTTCTTCGCCGGCCGGCCGTCGCGCTGCCGCAAGCTGCACAACGTCGCGGGTTCGGTGATCGTGCTGGACGAGGCGCAACTGCTGCCGGTGCCGCATCTGCGCCCCTGCCTGGCCGTGCTGCGCGAGCTGGTGGAGCGCTATGGCTGCACGGTGCTGCTGTGTACGGCGACGCAGCCGGCGCTCGGCAAGGACCGGCCACTGGACTTCGGGCTTCCCGGCATCACCCCCATCGTTGAACAGCCCGAACGCCTGCACCATGCCATGAGGCGGGTCCGTGTGGAGCATGCCGGCCCCCTCGACGACGAGGCGCTGGCCGACCGCCTTGCCCGGGCGCGGCAGGCGCTGTGCGTGGTGGACACCCGGCCGCATGCCGCCGACCTTTTCCTGCTGCTGAAAGGCCGCAAGGTGGAGGGCCTGCGCCATCTGTCCGCCGCCATGTGCGCCGAACACCGCACCGCCGTGCTGGACGCCATCCGCGACGACCTGAAGCACGGCAGGCCGTGCCGGGTCGTCTCCACCCAGCTTGTCGAAGCCGGGGTGGACGTCAGCTTTCCACTGGTGCTGCGGGCGATGGCCGGGCTTGACTCGGTGGCGCAGAGCGCCGGGCGCTGCAACCGGCATGGCGAACTGGGGGAGGGGGCGCTGGGCTCCGTTCTGGTGTTCGAGACGGAGCGCGCCTTGAAGCTGGCCGACCTGAACCGCCGCCGCGACAAGGCGCGCGAGGTGCTGTATGGCCGCGATTGGGACGATGCGCTGGATCCGGCGGTGCTGGAGGCTTATTTCCGCGCCCTGTACGCCACGGGACGACGGGGGCGGAGCAGCAATGGCCGCGACCCCTTCGACGTCTGCGGCGGGTGGGCGGCCTTCGGTGGGGCAGGGCGGGTGGACGCCTTGCCGTTCCGCGAGGTGGCGGAGCGGTTCCGGCTGATCGACGACGACCAGATGGCGGTGATCACGCCCCGCACGGATGCGGCCCGCGGTTGGGTCGCCGCCCTGCGCACGGCGGAACGTCCGGCGGCGCTGGCCCGCAAGCTGCAACGTCACACGGTGTCACTGCCCCGGTCGAGGGCGTTGCGCCTGCTCGCCGCAGGGACGGTGCAGGCGGTGGGTCCGGACAGGCAGTTCCTCGTGCTTGCGGATGGAGATGCGTACGACGACGCCCTTGGTCTGCGAGCGCGGGATCCGCGAGAGCGAGACGAAGAGAGCAACATTATCTGATGAATACATAAGCATTCACTTGCGGTGGCTTTGTTGACAACTCTCAAATCTATGGAATCCTGGAAGCGTAAACTTGACGGGTACATAACATCCCTATTACATGAAGATTGTTCAGCCCCGACTTATCTTGGGACTGATGGATTGAAACATGTATTAGGGTTGCGTGATCGTCAGGTTAAGCCTCTCGGACTGGTTCCGGAGGCTTTTCCATGGAGAAGAAAATGCGTTTTGAGAAAACGTGGCGCATTACTGACCAGAACAGGACTGAAGAAGGTCGACTTGTTTTGGAAACGGCATCTTCGCAGCCCGGAACCAATTCCGATGGAAAATTTTGGGTTGTCATCGCCCGTTTGATCGACCGGTTCCTCGTGTGGAGAGGTGAACCTTGACGTGATGTGGACGGTAAAAGATTTTGGAGCACTCCAGTGCGGTCTGATTCGAGACCGTAAAAGAAATCGATCCCACAACCCGTCACATCCTGGCTGCGGCATTTTCGCCGCTCGGTTGACATGTTCTGATTACACGTCCAATCCTTGATTGTCCCTTGCAGTGCCAGGGTAAGCAGAACCATGTCCCAAGGCATTCGAGTTCACGTCTGGGGTGAGCGCGCCCTGTTTTCCCGCCCGGAGATGAAGGCGGAGCGCGTGTCCTACGACGTCATCACTCCGTCCGCCGCGCGCGGGGTGCTGGAGGCGATCCATTGGAAGCCGGCGATCCGCTGGGTCATCGACCGCATCCATGTGCTGAAGCCGATCCGTTTCGACACCATCCGGCGCAACGAGGTGGGGTCCAAGGCATCCTACGCCACCGCGCGCCAGGGCATGGCGGGCGGCGCGGCTCCGGCGCTGTATGCCGAGGAGGAGCGGCAGCAGCGGGCCAGCGTCCTGCTGCGCAATGTCGGCTATGTCATCGACGCGCATTTCGAGATGACGGCCAAGGCAGGCGCGGCAGACAATCCCGGCAAGCATGCCGAGATGGCCCGCCGCCGGATCGCGCGCGGCCAATGCGTCTGGCAGCCCTGCCTCGGCTGCCGCGAGTTCCCCGCCTGGTTCGCCCCGGTCGACGGCATGCCCGAGATCGCGGAGGAACTGCGCGGCACGCGCGACCTGGGCTGGATGCTGCACGACATGGATCATGATGAAAGTTCATCGATCAATGGTCAGCACCGCTGCACGGATCAATGTGTCCCGCACTTCTTCCGCGCCACCATGGTCGACGGGGTGATCGAGGTGCCGCCGCTTCACCGCGCCGGGGGTGGGCGATGATCGTCACCGAGCTGTTCCGCTATTACGAGCGGCTGCGCGATGCCGGCGAACTGCCGCCTTACGGCTTTTCCAGCGAGAAGGTCACGGGCTGCGTCGTGCTGCATCCCGACGGCGGCGTCCTCACCGTCGAGGACATGCGCCAGGACGTTGCCGCCGGCAAGAAGATGGTGAAGCGGCCCCTGATGATCGACGCGCCGCAGCCGCCGCGCCGGACGGTGGCGATCCTGCCGGGCTTCCTGTGCGATTCCGCCGCCTATCTGTTCGGGGTGGCGGAGGGCGACAAGCGGGCGCGGGCGCTGGACCAGTTCGCCGCATCCCGGGCGCGGCACGAGGCGGTGCTGGCCGGCATCGCCCATCCCGCCGCCCGCGCCGTTCTGGACTTCTTCCGGAACTGGGAGCCGGGGCGGATGCCGCCGGCATCGGATCCGGAGATCCTGTCGGGCTGGCTGGTGTTCCGCCTGCGCAACGAAGAGGATTTCATCCACGACCTGCCGGAGATCCGCGCCGCCTGGGAACGGACCCTGCTGGCGGAGGAGGAGGGCGCGGCCGTCGGCCAGTGCCTCGCCACCGGGGAGGAGGGGCAGCCCATCGCCCGCATCCACCCCGCCGTGAAAGGCGTGCCGGGCGCGCAGACCGCCGGGGCGGCGCTGGTCTCTTTCAACGACGACGCCTACACCTCCTACGGCAAGACGCAGAATTTCAACGCGCCGATGTCCACGCGGGTGGCGCACGGCTATACGGCGGTGCTGAACCATCTGCTGGCCCAGCGGGGCACGCGGCACATCGTTATCGGCGAGGTTTCCGTCCTGTTCTGGACCGACCGGCCCACCCGGTTCGAGACGGATGTCGGCCTCGTCTTCGGCCGGCCGGAGGAACGGGCGGAGGAACGGGCGGAGGACAAGGATCTGGCCCGCGAGATCGGCGCGGCGCTCGACCGGCTGGCGAAGGGCCGCGACGGGCTGTTCCCGGAGGAGGTCGGGGCGCGCTTCTTCGTGCTCGGCCTGTCGGGCAACGCCGCGCGGCTGGCGGTGCGCTTCTGGGTGGCCGACGGGCTGGGTGCCATGGCCGACCGGCTGGCGCAGCATTTCCGCGACTTGGACCTGATCACCCAGTGGGACAACCAGCCCCGCCGCCCCACCGTCTGGGCGCTCGCCAACGAGACCAAGGCCAAGTACCGCCGCGATGGCGACCATGCCCGCCCCGATCCGAACGACAAGGGCTTGGCCAAGCTGCAGGGCGACCTGCTGCGCGCGGTGCTGGGCGGCGGTGCGTACCCGGCCAGCCTGCCGGTCGTCCTGCTCGACCGCATCCGCGCCGACCACACGATCAACCACCCGCGCATGGCGCTGCTGAAGGCGGTGCTGGTGCGCCGCCGGCGGCTCGCCGGCCTTGGGCAAGAGGGGGACAGCCTCGTGAGCCTCGATCCGAACCGCACCGACCCCGGCTATCGGCTGGGCCGCCTGTTCGCGGTGCTGGAACGCATCCAGCAGGCCGCCGCCGACGGGCGCGACCTGAACGCCACCATCCGCGACAAGCACATCGGCGCCGCGTCCGCCACGCCGCGCGCCGCCTTCCCGTTCCTGCTGGAACTGGCGCAGAAGCATCTGAAGAAGGTGCGCGGGAGCAAGCCCGGCCTCGCCCGCGTGCTGGACTTGGCCGTGCAGGACATCCAGGGGCCGTTGACCGACTTTCCGCCGACGCTGGACCTGGAGCAGCGCGGGCTGTTCTTCCTCGGCTATTACCACGAGCGCGCCGACCGCAAGACCGGCAAGGGCGCCGCCGCCGGTGCCGATCCCGACTCCACCGACATCGATCTCGCCGGCAATGATGGCGTGCCGGTCGTCACCATCCCCCTTCCGGAGTGAGCCGCCATGGGCATCCACGAGTCCCGCATCGAGTTCGTCTATCTGTTCGACGTGCGCAACGGCAACCCGAACGGCGATCCGGACGCCGGCAACATGCCGCGCCTGGACCCGGAAACCGGGCGCGGGCTGGTCACCGACGTGTGCCTGAAGCGCAAAATCCGCAATTTCATCGAGCTGACCCGCGGCGGCGAGCCGGGCTACGAGATCTATGTCCGGGAAAAGGCGGTGCTGAACCAGCAGCACGCCCGCGCCTATCAGGCCGCGGGGATCAAGCCCGAGACGAAGAAGCTGCCGAAGGGCGATGGCGCCGCCGCGGTGACGGGATGGATGTGCCGGAATTTCTTCGACATCCGCACCTTCGGCGCGGTGATGACGACGGACACCAATTGCGGGCAGGTGCGCGGTCCGGTGCAGTTGACCTTCGCGGAAAGCATCGACGCCATCGTTCCGACCGAGGTCGCCGTCACCCGCATGGCGGTGACGACGGACGCGGAGGCCGAGAAGCAGCATGGCGACAACCGCACCATGGGCCGCAAATACATCGTGCCCTATGGCCTGTATGCGGCGCGCGGCTTCATCTCCCCGCATCTGGCGAGGCAGACCGGCTTTTCCGACGTCGACCTGGAGGCGTTCTTCCAGGCGCTGCTGCTGATGTTCGACCATGACCGCTCGGCGGCGCGCGGCGAGATGGCTGCGCGCCGGCTGGTGGTGTTCCGCCATCGCTCCCCCCTGGGCGAGGCGCCGGCGCACACGCTGCTGGACCGGGTGAAGGTGCAGTTGAAGGACGGCATCACCGCCCCGCGCCGGTTCGACGACTACACCGTCACCATCACGCGCGACGGCCTGCCCGACGGCGTGGAGATCGAGGAGCGGCTGTAGCGGATGGAGGAGCCGGTTCCAGTTCCGGCCTCCGTCGCGGACGCCGACTCCGCCCTGGTGCCGCTGTCGGCCTTGCAGCATCTGGTCTTCTGCCCGCGCCAATGCGCGCTGATCCATCTGGAGGGCGCCTGGGCGGAGAACCTGCTGACCGCCGAGGGCCGCGTGCTGCACGAACGGGTGGACGAGGCCGCCGGCGAGACCCGGCGCGGGGTGGGCATCGCCCGCGGCTTGGCGTTGCGCAGCCTGCGGCTGGGGCTGGTCGGCAAGGCCGACGTGGTGGAATTCCACGCCCGCCGCTCCGGTTCGCCGCAGCCCTATCCGGTGGAGTACAAGCGCGGCAAGCCCAAGCCCCATGATGCCGACCGCGTTCAGCTCTGCGCCCAGGCGCTGTGCCTTGAGGAGATGCTGGGCATCCCGGTGCCGCGTGGCGCCCTGTTCTACGGCGAACCCCGCCGGCGCCAGGAGGTCGCCTTCGACGACGCCCTGCGCGCCCGGACGGAGGATGCGGCGAGGGCGGTGAACGCCCTGCTGGCCGGCGGGGCGACGCCGCCGCCGGAACCGGGGGCGAAGTGCCGGTCCTGCTCGCTGGAAGCCTTCTGCCTGCCGAGGACGTCCGCCGGACGCTCCGCCGCCGGCTGGCTCGCCCGTGCCCTTCGGGAGGACGAACACCCGTGAAACGCCTGCTCAACACGCTCTACGTCACCACTCCCGGCAGCTATCTGTCGAAGGAGGGCGAGGCGATCGAGGTGCGGCGCGAGGACGGCGCGCGCACGATGGTGCCGCTGCTGGCGCTGGAGGGGGTGGTGGCGTTCGGCGCCGTCGGCGCCAGCCCCTACATCCTGGGCCATTGCGCCGAACAGGGCGTCTGCGTGGCGTTTCTGACCGAGAACGGCCGCTTCCTGGCCCGGGTCGAGGGACCGGTGTCCGGCAATGTCCTGCTGCGTCGCGCCCAGTACCGGGCCGCCGACGATCCGCAGCGCGCCGCCGCCGTCACCCGCAACATGCTGGCCGGCAAGCTCGCCAACCAGCGTACCGTCCTGCGCCGCCACCGTCGCGACCATGACGATCCCGGCGGTGCGCTGGGGGATGCGGAGGATGGGCTGAGCCGCGCCCTGACGCAGCTCGACCGGCCGCGGGATCCCGTGAGCGACCCGGCGGGGGAAGTGGACCGGCTGCGCGGGGTCGAGGGCGATGCCGCCGCCTGTTACTTCGCGGCGTTCGGCGCCATGATCCGGCGCGACGGCGAGGCGTGGCGCATCCGGGGGCGCAGTCGCCGGCCGCCGCTCGACCGGGTGAACTGCCTGCTGTCCTTCGTCTATACGCTGCTGACGCATGACGTGCGCGGTGCGCTGGAGACGGTGGGACTGGATCCCCAAGTGGGCTTTCTGCATGCCGACCGTCCCGGCCGCCCGTCGCTGGCGCTCGATCTGGTGGAGGAATTCCGCGCGCCTTTCGCGGACCGTCTGGTGCTGACGCTGATCAACCGGCAGGAACTGGCGCCGGAGGATTTCGAGGTTGGGGAGACCGGCGCGGTGACCCTGACCGGCGACGCGCGCAAGGCGGTGCTGGTGGCCTACCAGAAGCGCAAGAAGGAGGAGCTGACCCACCCGTTCCTGAACGAAAAGCTGCCGTTCGGGCTGATGTGGCACGCCCAGGCCCGGCTGCTGGCGCGGCATCTGCGGGGGGACCTGGACGCCTATCCGCCGTTCCTGTGGAAGTGAGCGCAAAGCCGTGCTGGTGCTGGTTTGCTATGACGTATCCACCGAGACCCCCGCTGGCCGGCGGCGTCTGCGCCGTGTGGCGAGGGCCTGCCAGGACCATGGCGTGCGCGTTCAGTTCTCTGTGTTCGAATGCACGGTGGATCCGGCACAATGGACTGCACTCCGCGCCCGGCTGCTTGACCTGATCGATCCTGAGACGGACAGCCTTCGGTTCTATCTGCTGGGTTCGTCGGCACGGCACAAGGTGGAGCATGTCGGCAGCCGCCCGCCGACCGACCTGGACGAACCCCTGATAGTGTGACCCGCCCGGCTGTTGCGCGAACCCCAAGCGGCCATGGCCCCTCTGGGAGGTTCGCGCGCTCAGCTATCCCTTGAAACCTTCCGGAATCCTGAAGGACCGGGCTGGAAACGCCGGGCGTCGTCGACCGGATTTTTTAGGGTTCGCGGAACCATGCCGGTTTTCCAAGCTTGATCAGCCAATTATGCTGGGGCTGCGGGGGCGTGGATTGAAACCCGACGGGACGAAGGCCGTTAAGGTCTTCAACGGGTCGCCCTCCGTGCGGGGGCGTGGATTGAAACGTCCATGGGGGAGCGCCGAGCGCGTCGAGACGGACGTCGCCCTCCGTGCGGGGGCGTGGATTGAAACAGCGGCTCGGGCATGGCCGCGTCACGCTCGGCTCGTCGCCCTCCGTGCGGGGGCGTGGATTGAAACTTCCTCCGCGGCAACGGGGTGGATGGCGCAAAGCGTCGCCCTCCATGCGGGGGCGTGGATTGAAACATCGGCCGCCCGGCGCTGGATACTCTGGGCGAAGGCGAGTCCGTAGACCTTGAAGTGTCGCCCTCCGGGGGCGTGGATTGTAGCCACCAAGGCACCTGCCATTGCGCGTCGACCACAGGGTGCCCTTCGCCTGTGAGCATGACGTGGTGCAGGGGCTTTTCTTTCGATTGCATATCGGAAATGGCAGAATTTTTGAAGCTCTGAGAGCCGCAGCTGGCCGTGCAGGGTTCTCCGGTTCTATTCGTCGGCGCGACCGCGCCTCCTCCCCGAACCAGCACCGGGGCAGCGGCGTCGCTGCGGACCGCCCGCTCCAGGCCCGCTCCAGGCCCGCTCCAGGCCCGGTGCTGTCTCGGGGAGGAGGCGCGAGTCGCCTAAGAGCCCGTCCAAGAAGAAGTTGAATCGAATGAATCGGTTATGATTCAACTTCGCCTCCAGGATGGAGGCAAGGATGTGGACGCCAGAGACACGAGAGCGCCATGACCGCAGCAGGCTGCGCTTGAACTGCCCCCCTGAACCCGCTCCAGCCCCTATTTGAGGGATGGGCAAAACAGGAGGAAGGAATGGCCCGTCGAAAGCGGCATACCCCCGAGCAGATCATCAGCATGCTGCGCGCCATCGAGGTGGCCGTAGCGCAAGGGCGCACGGTCGCGGAGACCTGCCGCGAGCACGCCATCTCGGAGCAGACTTACTACCGCTGGCGCGCCGAGTTCGGCGGCCTGAAGCTGGATCAGGCCAAGCGGCTCAAGGAATTGGAACGCGAGAACCAGCGTCTGCGCAAGGCAGTGGCCGACCTCACGCTGGACAAGCTGATCCTGCAGGAGGCGGCGCGGGGAAACATCTGAGCCCCGAGCGGCGCCGCGCCTGCGTCGCGCAGGTCCAGCAGACCCTTGGCGTCTCCGAACGCCGGGCCTGCCGGGTGCTTGGCCAGGCACGCTCGACCCAGCGTCATGCATCCGTTGTTCCGGCCGACGAGGATGCGCTCACGGCGGCCATCTTGCGGCTGGCCGGTCAGTATGGCCGCTACGGCTACCGGCGCATCACCGCCCTGCTGCGTCAGGCGGGCTGGCGGGTGAACCACAAGCGGGTCGAGCGGATCTGGCGCCGTGAGGGGCTGAAGGTCCCCAAGAAGCAGCCCAAGCGTGGCCGGCTGTGGCTGAACGACGGCTCGTGCGTGCGTCTGCGCCCGAGTTGGCCGAACCACGTCTGGGCCTATGATTTCGTCACCGACCGCACCCACGACGGCCGGAGCTTTCGCATGCTCACCATCATCGACGAGTTCACCCGCGAGTGCCTGGCCATCGACGTCGCCCGTCAGCTCACCTCGGACGACGTCCTGCACCGGCTGGCTGAGCTGTTGGTCGACCGTGGTCCACCCGACTTCATCCGCTCCGACAACGGGCCGGAATTCGCCGCCACGGCGGTGCGCGAGTGGCTGGCGCAGGTCGGCGTGAAGACGCTGTTCATCGAGCCGGGCAGCCCATGGGAGAACGGCTACAACGAGAGCTTCAATGGCAAGCTACGCGACGAGCTGCTCGCGCGGGAGATCTTCTACACGTTGCCCGAGGCGCAGGTGCTCATCGAGTGCTGGCGCGTCGCCTACAACACCGTGCGTCCGCACAGCGCGCTCGGCTACCGCCCACCGGCGCCCGCCGCGGTGGTACCGGCTCCTGTCCAGCCCGGCTCCGCTACGCTCCGCCGGACTGGACAGGAGCCGCCGGGCGGTGTTTGGCTAACATAGTCTCTGGTGTCCCACGTGGGGGCAGGTCAGCCCCATATCAGATCATCGCCATCATCACCATAAAGGCTGTCATTTCCTGCATCTCCCTCGATGGTGTCGTTCCCACCATTTCCATAGATGGCGTCCGCAGAGGCCGTTCCGACGAGACTATGAGCATAATCGTCATCAAAAATCGGGGTCATGATACCTTCTCCAATGTTTATCAGAAAACAACTAGCAAATTTCAGAAATCAAAAAGTCTGTCAATACCGGTAAATGAATAATCTATAAAAGAACAAGGCATTATATGTATGCGCTCGCGCAGCTCCAGATGCGATAACTTTAACTTCGGATGTTAATTATTAGAAACCTAACTAATCTATTTGGACGAATTTAATTTTCCTTAACCTTTTCCGATTAGTTTTGAATGATCGGCATCGCGCGTTCATTCGCTTGAGCAGGGCGCCTGCCCTGCAAGGAGGTTGGGATGAACATCTTTTCAGCAACCACCAAGGCCGCTCAGTCGGCGGTCACGGCGACGTGGAAACCGGTCTCGAGCGAAGGCGGTCCTGGGGACAATGGCGCTGCGGTGCTCGGCGCGCTAAAACAAGCTCAGAGTGATCAGGTCTCGGTCAGCAAGCTTGGCCAAGCCTTGACGGGGGTTGCTGCCGAAGCCTTCAACCATTTGAACGGTAAGGCGAAGGGATTCCTGGAGAAACTTGTCAATTCCGGCAAGATCAGCGCGGATGACGTGGCGTTGGGGCTACGTTCGGCTGCCAGTGAAGCGACCTTCAACCGGTATGTTGCCGAGCGTCCCCAGGATGAGGAGGACAAGCGGCGGCTTGCCGCGTCGAACGCAGTCTCCGACCGGATGCAGACCTATCTGGGCGGGCTTGAAACCGCACGCGTCGCTTTCGGCGCGGCTCGGGACCAACTGCACGAACAGCAGGCTGCTGGTATGCTGTCCGAGACCGGAATGCAGGAGCAATTGGTTCCCCTGCAGGCTGGCTTCGACGCTGCTGCCCAGGAAATCGATTCTCAGTACGGCAAAGCGGAGCGCGACGTTGATTTGGCCGGTTTGGGTGAGAACGGCGGTTTCGCGAAAAATGTGAACGGATTCAATGCCGCCATGGGCATCGGCACGGACAAGGATGGCTTCATCAGTCCGACCTCGTCGGAGGGGAAGGCGGCGGGCGCCAAGCTATTCCAACTCGGCTTCGGTCCGGAGATGTTCGGTTCGGCCTTTGACGACTTCGCCGCGACGGTGGATGTGCCGGGCATCGGCCGCAAATCTTCTTCGACGGCTTCGCAAGCAGCGCCATCCGCTCCGACCGAGTCTGCCTCCCCCGCAAGCATCGCCCCAACGGGTGCCGCTGATTCGGCATCCTCGGTGGCCTCCCCGCCATCGGCGGGGCTCAAGCCGACCAACGCCGATCCGGGCAAGGCGAAAGCTGCTCTCTCGATGCTGCAAAATGCCCTGGAGAGTAATGGTGCTGGGAAGAACGCTGGCGGCATCCTGGTCGCCACCACTGACGAAGAGGCGGATGTCGGCATCGCATCGTTGATGGAAACGTTGAAGGCTGGAGGACCGTCGTCCTCTCCATCCGTTAAAATCGACAGCTGAGGGACATTGGTGGTCGAAGCGGAGGCCAAGGATCTTGGCCCTCCGTCACCATCGACGGGACGGACGGTAGCCACCGACCTGCGCGATACCCAGGCGCGCCGGTCGGAATGCATGGAGAAGTCGACGGCTGCCTGCAGGCGCCTGGCCCGCCGCGTCTTCCGGGAAAAGTGAGTGCTGTGCGCGCGGGCTAACCCGGATCATTCACCAGGGCTGAAGCTGGGGCGGCGGGCGCGAGGATAAGCCGCTGAATTCGTGTATGATTCTGGTGCTGAAAGGCACCGTCAAGTCCAGGGTAGTGGGGCGGAAGGGGGGCGGGTATAGGGTTTGCCATGACGACGCCCCGTGATCCCCGCTATGCCGGCTACCGCTTCCCCGCCGAGGTGATCGCGACGGCGGTGTGGCTTTACTTTCGCTTTCCACTGAGCCTGCGAATGGTGGAGGAGATGCTGGCGGCGCGGGGCATCGTCGTCAGCCACGAGACGGTCCGGCAGTGGGGCCTCAAGTTCGGCCGCGAGATCGCGGATCGGTTGCGCCGACGAGCGCCACGACGGGGCGACAAGTGGCACCTCGACGAGGTCGTCCTGACCATCGCTGGCAAGAAGCATTACCTGTGGCGGGCGGTGGACCGCGACGGCCACGTGCTTGATGTCCTGGTCCAGAGCCGGCGCGATGCCAAGGCTGCCAAGCGCTTGCTGCGCAAGTTGCTGAAAAAGCAGGGCTGCGCGCCCCGCGTGATGGTCACGGACAAGCTGAAGTCTTACGCTGCGGCCAAGCGGGACGTCATGCCCGGCGTCGAGCACCGGCAACACAAGGGCATCAACAACCGTGCCGAGAACTCGCACCAACCAACCCGCCGACGCGAGAGGCAGATGAAGCGCTTCAAGTCACCCCGGCAGGTGCAGCGGTTTCTGTCCATCCACGACCCGATCGCTAATCTCTTCCACCTCCGCCGAGACCACCGCCCCGCCTCCGACTACCGAACCGCCCGCGCCCAGGCCTTCGCACCTGGGGCGAGGTTGCTGGCGCGCTGCTGGCCGCCGCATGAACGCTTGGTCCCTGGCGTCCGCCGGCAAACCTTGTCCTCCCGAATCATCAGCCTCAACGAGTTGACGGTGCCAGGGCGAGCGCACCGGCCGTGATCAGCGACAGGAACAACAGCGTCGGCAGGCTGCCGGAGGGCAGAACGCGATCGTAGACCTGCATCATGTAGAGTGATGAGGCCAGCATCAGGACGTTGATCAGCAGGCTGAATCCCGTTGCCCAGATCAAGGGGGTCCGGCAATGGGACAGGAGGCCCGGTCTGTCCGTCAAGTCGGCGTTATCCTGAGGGGTGGGCACGGCAGCTGTCACGCATTCAGCCATCGTGGGGAGCGCGGGGTTCGGCCTTCTGTGCAGCCTTCGTGTCTGCGGCACCAGTCTTCAGTGCCTGGAGCAAGCTGTTGGCCGCAACGGTCGTCGATTCGGTATCGGCTGACTTAAAGCCGTTGAACGGGCTTGCCTGTTGTGACGCCGTGCGGGCTGTGAGCGCCGATTGCAGCATCGACAAGGCTGCTGCGGCATTGGAGCGGTCGGTGGCAGGACGCGGTTCGGCCGTGCCCGCGCCGGCTGTGGAAGTCGGCGGCGTATCGGCTTGCGAGGCGGCAGGTGGGGGCACCTGGCCCGCGGTAGCAGGCGGTTCAGCGCCGGCCGCATAGCGTGTGAAGGCGGACTGGTAGACCGACGCATCGAAGCCCAGCGACGTCAGCTTGTCATAAGCCTTGAACTCTTTCGACTGGGTGTCGTTCGTCGGCAGTTGATCCGCGCCCTGTTGGTCGGCATATCGGTCACGTCGGCTCGAGATGACAAAGCCCATGCTTTGCCCCATCTCTTCAAGAGGGTTTTCGCCATCGGCGTCCTTCGCCTGGGATGCCTCGAAAGCCTTGCCTGCCTGCCTGATCTGCCCGGCATACTCCGCATCCGAGATCTGACCGTTGCCGTGGGCATTGTCGAGAGCCGACATGGCGGCAAGCGCGCGGTCGCCGGCCCGCCCCCGCTCGCCCACCTGCCGGCTCAGGTCCGCCATTCTCTGGCCCGCCTGCGCTTCGGCTGCGGTCGCCGGGGACTGCGTCATGTACCGGTCGAATCCCGCCGTTTTGGCAAGATGATTCAGGCCGTCGACAACTTCGTCGGCACTCATCTTGCCTGAAGTCACCAGCTCTTCCAGCATTCCACGGGCCTTCGGGTCGAGGTACTGGAAAGCATCAGCCGCGGGACCTTTCAGCGCCTTGGCGAGCTTTCCCACAGACACGCTGTCGCCGGTCGGGGTGCCGGTGCCGGCCGAAACAGAGGGTACCAGGGAAGAGACCGCCGCATCCGCAGTTCGTCGAGTTCCACCTACTGAAGACAACGGTATGGGGGAGCGCCCGATATGTTCGATAGCCATGGTCATTTCCCCGTCTTACGGTTGATAATCCGTTCCAACAGATTCCTTTCACAAGGTTGCTAACGAAAAGTTAAAACCCTGCGGTCTAAAAACAAATGGTCTCCAGTTCAAGGAGAAAGAGCAGGAAAATAGAGATTGAATAGTTCGAAAGCTAAGTAATTTATAATGAAGTCCTTGTAACCATGCATTCTTTCGCATGAAAACACGAGAAAAGGTTTGAAACCAAAGTAAATTGAGAGAAAATCACTCTGTGCAACTTATTTGCCGTAAGTTATAAGCGTCACTACCGTCGCAATGGCGCGGCATTTGATCAGGCAATGAATTTTACAACCGGAAAGGCACCCGATGACGACGTGGTTTGGCGGTCCCGGGAACGATGTTCATGATGCTCTCCCGGATGAGACTACGCTCTACGGCGGCGCAGGTGATGACGATCTGCTTGGAACAACCAGCGCAGACCTCATCTCCGGCGACGATGGAAATGACACGCTGTATGGATGGAGCGGGAACGACACAATTTATGGCGGAACTGGGTCGGACCTTCTTTACGGCCATAATGAAAATGATCTGCTGGTGGGGGAGGCTGGAAACGACACGCTTGTTGGCGGTAACAACAACGATACTCTCTACGGCAGCGCTGGAAACGACCTGATCTATGGTGACGGCGGGGATGCTCTGGGACAGGATGTCCTGGCCGGCGGGGCTGGAAGCGACACTTTGCACGGCGGGTCTTACAACGACACCTATCTGTTCTCGTTCAATGCCGATGGGCAGGATTACATTTCCGATAGTTCAGGGGAGTACGACACTCTGAACATCGGCGGAGTGACAAATATCTCCAACCTCGAATTCCATCGAGCGACTTATTACAGCTCCAACAACGATGCCAACGATCTCGTCATCCAACGAGTCGGGGACAGCCCCGTCAGCGAGTTCGTCTATGTCGATAACTACTGGAGCGGGACAGCTCCGGGCGCCGGTCGCGTGGAGTATCTTTACGTTGGCGGAACCAATTACTGGTTCAACAGCGTCACGCAAAACCTTTGAGCTTGAACGCTGACGAAGCATTTCGCCGCTCAAGCCAGTCCATTGGCGGTCATCTGTGCGATGGCTGCTTCAAAACATTCTTGAGGCGTGCCTGCCAAAGGAGCGATCTGTCGGACAGGCCGCCGAAAAACAAAGGGAACTGAAGAAAATGAACGTCATTCTGAAGGGTGCCATAGGGTTCGCGGTCGCCTTGTTCGTGTCGCTCGGGGCCGGCGCGGCCTCGGCGCAGTCCGTATCGACGATCACGCTGAAGGACAACACCACCGTGTCGCTGACCTATCAGACCAGCAGTTGTGTCGGCACCCTGAATCAGTCGTGGCCCTCCACGATCCTGGCGGGTTCGTCCGCGACCCGGGCGGCCACCAGCACGCTGACGTCGAACGGGTGCAGTGTCACCTATCAGCGGGCCGACAACGGCCGGTCCTGCCGCTTCGTCGCCACGCGGCTCCGCAGCTCGTTGACCGGCCCGTGGAATTATCCGACGGTCAACGCGACCGCCAGCAGCACCGGTATCACCTGCTCCTACACCATCACCAGCGTCAGCTCGAACGGCGACTGGGCCGTGACGCTCAACGTGAACTGATCGTAGCCGGGGCGTCCGGCCGCATCGCTTGGCGGTCGGATGCTTCGGACCGAAGAGACCAAGCGGGGCGTCCGAACGCCCCTCTATTCCGAGGAGGGATGTTGCGATGATGATCTCCGGCCAGAGCGCGGCAAGCACCGCTGTTGCGGTTAAAAGCGCCAAAATCTCTGCGGACGCACGCACGAATGGCGCGGCGTCCGGTGGGCCCAGCACCTCCGCCGGAGGGAGCGCGGTCAGGAAGGACTTCGCCACCGTCGCCAAGGACGCGCGCGCCGCGCTCGATGCGGTTTACCAGCAACGCGGCAAGACTATGGACATGCACACGTCCGGCAAGGATTGGGAGGCCGCCTTTCAGGGCATGGATCGTCGCGCACTCTATGCCGTTGCCAGCAACGCGGGCGGCCAGTTCAGCAAGGACGAGCAGGGGGCGGCCGACTTCCTGATGGGAAAGCAGGTGGAGCAAGCCCAGGGCATTGATTCCGCCAATCCCGCCAGCATCGCCGCCTTTCAGGGAAATCTCGCGAACGCGATGAAGGCCGGGGCCAAATTCCTCGACTCGGTCAGCGACGAAGAAAAGCAATCGGTGACCTGGGCCATGTCCCGCGCGTCGATGCAGCACGGCCATGAAGTGCTCGCGGAACGGGACGGGCAGCCGGTTGAGAACCTGGATAGCGACAATCCGCTGGTCAAGGTCATCAAGGCAGCGTTGAGCGCAGCAAAGGGCGACCCCGGGCGAGAGCAGAGCGAAGGCCGCGTGGACAGTCTGGAAAGCCTGAAGAGCCAGCCCTGGGCGAAGGGGCTCGAAGCGCAGATCGACCAGGCCCATCGCGCCTCGGCCAAACAGGGATCGCTGCTCGACAGCAAGGTGTGACGGAACCGCCAGGGTCGGCCAGGAGAAAACCGGTCAGGGTGGCGCGACCACGACCATATCGCCCGCACGCACGCCGTTGCGGATTTCCACGCCGGCCGGCGTCGCCTCACCGAGGGTGACGGGAACCTCCTCCTCCGCGCCGCTCGCCGGATCGCGCCGAAGCACCACGGGTCCTGACGCGCTTCGCCGCACCGCTTCGGGCGGAAGGACGATGTCGGCCGGGTTGTCGTGCAAGGTGACCGACAGGGCGGCCGACATGCCGATGCGCACGGGCGCGCGCTGCTCCTCCTTCAGCGACGGCAACTCCACGCGCAGGGCGAAGGAAGCGCCCGGCACCCCGTTCTCCGTCGGCGTCGCCTGATGCGCGACCCAGGCGAGGCGCCCATGCAGCGGGCCGCCTGGAAAGGCGTCGCCGGTCACCGCCACCAGCTGGCCGACGCGCAGGCGGTTTACGTCCATCTCATCCACGCGCGCCGTCACCGCCACGCTTTCCAGTTCGGCGATCAGAAGCAGGATCTGGTTCCCGGTCACGCTGCTGCCGGTCTCCACGGAGGTGGTGCCCGTCTGTGCGGCTGCGGGTGGCTTTAGCACCAGCCCGGTCACCGGCGCCGCCACCGTCGCGCGGCTGCGCTGTTCCTTCAAATCCGCGAGCCGGGCGGTGGCGGAGGCAAGATCCAACTCGGCCAGCCGCCGGGCCTCCGCTCCGCCGCGGCGGAGCAGGGCGTCCAGATCTTCGCGCACCGACGCCAGGGCGGCGGCCTGGGCTTCCGCCTGGTGGCGCAGATCCTCGTATTCCTGGCGAGGAATGATGCCCTGCTCGATCAGCGGTCTGGCGTCGCGCAGGCGCCGCTGCGCCTGGGCGGCGTCGCGTTCCACGCCGGCGACCTGACGGCGGGCGCGGGACACGTCGGCGCCGCGGGACCAGTCCGCAAGCTCCTCCACCCGCTGCGCCGCCTTCAGCACCGCGGCCTCGGCGTCACGCAGCCGCAGGTCCAATTCAAAGGAGTCCATGACGAACAACGTTTGGCCGCGTTCCACGCGCTGGCCGTACTCGAAGCGCTTATCCCGGACCATGCCGCCGAACGGCGCGATGACGTTCACCGTGCGGGCAGGCTCGATGGTGCCGACCAGAGAAAGCCGCGCCGTCACGGGCGTCGCCTGTGCTGTGACGGTGGCCCCAAATGTGGCCCGTGCCGCCGGCGTCGGACCGGGGGTGCCGCGCTCCGGAGACGGGCCAGTCGCGGTCGAGGCGGCCCAGCCGCCGATGGCGGAGGCCACGGCCAGTCCTAAGGCCATGATCAGGCTGATCTTCGGCGTTCCCGTCATGCCCGCAGGATCCTCATTCCCTACTCTCCCCGTAAGGCCTGGATGGGGTCGAGGCGGGACGCGCGCAGAGCCGGCAGGATGCCGAAGACCAGACCCACCAGGACCGACATGCCCAGCCCCAGCGGCAGGGCCGCCGCTGGCAGCGCGAATGACCACCCGGCGGAGTGCGCGTAGACCGCAGCCGCCGTGATGCCGAGCGCAGTGCCCAGAACCCCACCGCCCAGCGACAGCACCGACGCTTCCACCAGGAACATGCCCAGGATGTCGCGTGGCCGCGCGCCGAGCGCGAGGCGGATGCCGATCTCCCGCCGCCGCTCCACCACGCTCATCAGCATGACGTTCATCACCCCGACGCCGCCGACGATCAGCGAAATTCCCCCAACGGCCGAGAGCAGCAGCGTGTAGACCTGCATCTGCTCGGCCATGGCGGCGATCATCTGGCGGGCGCTCTGGATCACCACAGGGCGGGAATGGGGGACATCGGCGAAATGTGCAGCCACGGCATGCCGCACCGCGTCGTCGTCGGTGCCCGGTGCCATGCGGGCCACCAGCGCCGCGATTCCGGTATCCGCGGCGATGCGCCGCAGGCCGGGGAGGGGAACGAGCGCAGCGCCGTTCAGATCGACCGGAAGCAACGGGTTGGGGACCGTTTCCTCCAGGATGCCGACGACCGTATAGCGGTATCCGCCCAGTCGCAGGTCGTCGCCGACCGCCGGACCACTGCCATTCCGGCCGCCATTGCCGCCAAGCTTCCGTGCCAGTCCCCCGCCCAGCACCACGAAGGTTTGCGGTCCGTCGAATGTGGACAGGAACCGTCCTTCGGCCACGCGCAGACGCGCCACCGGCGCAAGGTCGCCGGTCACCCCGGCCACGCTTGCCACTGCGCGGGCGCGGCCGTGCGCCAATTCCATTCCGGTAACGGCGATGGGAGCGATCGCCACCAGTCCGGACCGCCCGAGCAGTGCCGCGGCGTCGCCCGGCATCAGCGGCGCCGGCCGGCCGGCTTGAGCGGTGTCCGCCTGGATCGCCAGCATGTCGGTGCCCATCGCCCGGAACTGGTCCAGCGCTTGCCGCTTGGCGGCGTCACCGATGGCGAGCATGGCGATGACCGCCGCCGTGCCGATCCCGATGCCCAGCAGCGCCAGCAAGGATCGCTGCTGCACCGCCCGAAGGTTGCCGAGCGCGTCGGCCACCAGGGCGTGCCACGGGCCGAGAGCTCCAACTTCTTCCTGCTCCGCCGCATCCGTTGCGGTCACGAGGGAGTTTGTCGGGGGCGAACCAGTCATGGTGCCGCCATCCGGAATGTCTCATCCTGCGGTGCGGCCACCCGGCCGTCCCGCACGGGGATGCGGCGCGGGCAGCGTGCGGCGATGGCCGGATCGTGCGTCACCAGAACGACGGTCACGCCAGTGTCGGCGTTCAGTGCGGCGAACAGGTCAATGATCCTCCGAGCCGACTCGCTGTCCAGGTTGCCGGTCGGCTCATCGGCCAGCAGCAGGCGGGGATTCCCGACGATGGCGCGAGCGACGGCGACGCGCTGCCGCTGGCCGCCGGACAGGGCGTCCGGCCGGTGATGCGCGCGGTCGGCCAGCCCCACCCGCTCCAGCGCCGCCATCGCCTGGTCGCGGCAGGAACGTGGGGAAAGGCCCCGGTACAGGAAAGGCAGCGCCACGTTGTCCAGGGCCGTCAGCCGGGGCAGCAGGTGGAATGACTGGAAGACGAAACCGATGCAGCGGTTGCGCAACCGAGCGCGCCGGTCCACCGGCGCCGCACCCACGTCTTCGCCGTCGAGCAGGACGCGGCCGGCGTCCGGTCGATCCAGCAGCCCCAGCAGGTTGAGCAGCGTCGATTTACCCGACCCTGACGTCCCGGTGATCGCACAGATCTCGCCGGCCCGGATGGCGAGCGACACGTCGCGCAGCACCGGGACCCGCGCCGCGCCGTCGCCATAGGTTTTGTGAACGCCCGTGAGGTCGAGCATGGGCACGCCGTCCCGCTTCGATGCACCGCCCGGAGGCTGTGCTGCTTCTAGCTTGTATGGTCGCAGGTTGCAAGCGCGGGTAGAGAAAGCTTCGCTGTTCCGCTAAACTTCTGCTCTTGTTGCAAAGCGGGCAGTGAAGGGCAGGGCGGAGTGAGCGCGGAGTTCGCAACGTGTGGGGGGCGTCTTGCGGTCGTGATAGCGCTGGCGGGCGCTGCGCTGGTCACCGCCACGCTCTGGACCGGCACCGTCCGGGCGCAGGCCGTGCCCTCGCGATCCTACGCGCAGCCCGGCATGCCCGTGCCAACGACCGCTTCGGGACCGGAATTGCCCATGACCTTGCCGGAGGCAGTCTATCTGGGCCTGCGGCAGAATCCGGCGGTGCGCGGCGCCTATCTGCAACGGGTGCTCGACAGCTTCAACCTGCGCGTTGCGGAGTCGCTGTTCTCGCCGAAGGGCGTCCTCGTCACGTCGGTCCTCGTCGACCGTACCGGCTCCAGCCGGAACGGCGAGTTGCGGACGACGCCCACGGTGCAGCTTCTGACCCCGCTGGGCACCACCATCAGCTTCGGCTGGGATGTCGGCCAGCAGGCGCGGCGCCAGACCGGGAACGGGCAGTCGGGCAACGGCATGCTGACCGGCGGCTCCGACCTGACCCTGACCGTCATCCAGCCCTTGCTGAGGGGCGCCGGACCCGATGTGGCGACGGCGCCGCTCCGTCAGGCCCGGCTGGAGGAGCGCTATAACCGGCTCCGCCTGAAGAGCACCGTCGCCGACACGGTGACCGAGATCGTCGGCGTCTACCACCAGTTCCTCCTGGCCCGCCAGCAGATCGCGCTTGCCCGCAACGCCTTGGACCGCGCCCGCGAGCTGGAGACGACCAATCGGGCGCTGATCCGTGCCGGCCGCATGGCGGAGGCTGAGCTGGTCCAGGCGCAGTCGACCGCCGTGAATCAGGAATTGGCGGTGCTGCAGGCCGAGAGCGCCTTCGACGCGGCGCGCCTGCGCCTGCTGGGCCTGCTGGTGCTCGACCTGAACACGCGGATCGTTCCGGCCGACCACCTGACGGCCGAGCCGGTTCGGGTCGAACTGGACACCGCGCGGACGCTCGCCTTCGAGAACCGTCCCGACTATCTGTCGCAGATGATCGCCGGTGAGGCCGCGAAGATCGGACTGGACGTCGCCCGGAACCAGCGCCTGTGGGACTTGGCGGTGGTCGCCGGGGTCAACCTGCCCGGCAGCGGCCGGACCGGGTTGCGCGCCACCGAACGCCTGCCAAGTACCAAAACCGACCTGCGGGCCGGCATCCAGTTGAGCATCCCCTTCAACAACCCAGCCATCGAGCAGCAGGAGGTCCAGGCCACTGTCGGCCTGCGGCAGGCCGAGTTGCAGCTCGACCAGCTGCGCATCCAGGTGGAGACGCAGGTGCACGACGGCGTGCGCGACCTGGAAGCCTCCTGGCGTCGTTACACGCTGAGCCGGCGTGCGCGCGAACTGGCGGAGCGGACGCTGGCGGTGGAGACGGTGAAGCTGCGCGCCGGGCGCTCAAGCAACTTCCAAGTCGTGGCGTTCCAGGATCAGCTGCGCGCCGCCGAGAGCGCAGAATTGGGCACGCTGATCGCCTATCTGGATAGCCTCGTGATTCTCGACCGGCTGCTTGGCACCACGCTGGACACCTGGCGCATCGAGCTGAGCAACACCGCCCCATGAGGTGATGCCGTGGCCCAGCCGAGATTTGATGCGGCAGTTCCCCGGTTCCAGTGGAGCTTCCGGGACACCGGCATCGCCTCTGCCAGCGAGTCCGCTCTAAAGTCGAACATCCGGGTGGAATGTGCAGTTTGCCGAAAACAATGAGGGAAATATTGGTAAGCGGCTGGGGAACGCCGCCTTGTTGGGGCTGAGGAAGTAAGAGTCTGTCTTGAAAGATTATTTCCTGGCGAGGCGCCGGAGCATCAGACGGATCATAGCGATGCGGATGAAGGCAACGGAGGTGCGGAGGTACTGCTCGTAGTGGCGTACGAGGCGGCGGCAGCGCGTGAGCCATGATAGCGTTCGCTCAACCAGCCAGCGTTTCGGGAGCACGACAAAGCCTTTGGCCTGATCGGAGCGCTTGACGATCTCCAGCCTCCAGTCGCCGGCATCCTTCACCTTGCTGGCCGCGACGTGCCCCTGGAAGCTGAACCGCCCCAGGTTTGCTGGAGGCCCCGTTTCCTGAGAGACTGGGGTCAACATGACGAAGCAAGCATCACCCAAATACGCCCCAGAATTGCGCGAGCGCGCGGTTCGGATGGTGTTCGAGCACGAAGGCGAGCATGCCTCGCAGTGGGCGGCGATCAGCTCGATTGCGGCGAAGATCGGCTGCAATCCCGAGACGCTGCGGAACTGGGTCCGGCAGGCCGAGCGTGACCAGGGCAAGCGACCCGGTCCGACAACGGACGAGCAGGAGCGGATCAAGGCGCTGGAACGTGAGGTGCGGGAACTGCGCCAGGCGAACGAGATCCTACGCAAGGCGTCGGCGTATTTCGCCCAGGCGGAGCTCGACCGCGCGTTCAAGAAATGATCGCCTTCATCGACGCGCACCGCGTCGTCTACGGGGTCGAGCCGATCTGCCGAGTGCTGCCGATCGCCCCGTCGACTTACCACGCCCATGCCGCCCTGAGGGCCGATCCGTCCAAGGCGCCGGCCCGCTCACGAAGCGACGCGGAGCTGAGTGTTGCTATCCGGCGGGTCTGGGACGCGAACTTCCAGGTTTATGGGGTGAGGAAAGTCTGGCGGCAGTTGCGGCGGGACGGCATCGATGTGGCCCGCTGCACGGTTGCCCGGCTGATGAAGCTGATGGGCCTGAAGGGGGCGACGCGTGGCAAAGCGGTGCGCACCACGATCAGCGACAAAGCCGCGCCCTGTCCCGCTGACCGGGTGAACCGCCAGTTCCAGGCGCCACGCCCGAATGCCTTGTGGGTGGCGGATTTCACGTACGTATCGACATGGCAGGGCTTCGTCTACGTGGCCTTTGTCATCGACGCCTTCGCGCGCCGCATCGTGGGCTGGCGGGTGTCCAGCACAGCCCACGCCGGCTTCGTTCTGGATGCGCTCGAACAGGCACTTCACGACCGCCGACCGGCCAAGGGCAGCGGCCTCATCCATCACTCCGACAGGGGATCGCAATACGTTGCCATTCGCTACACCGAGCGCCTGACCGATGCCGGCGTCGAACCCTCCGTGGGCAGCGTTGGCGCTTCCTACGATAACGCGTTGGCCGAGACCATCAACGGTCTCTACAAGACCGAGGTGATCCGGCGCCGCGGGGCATGGCGCACCTTGGAGGCTGTCGAGTTCGCCACCCTGGAATGGGTCGACTGGTTCAACCACCGGCGCCTCCTCGAACCCATCGGCAACATTCCTCCCGCCGAGGCCGAAGCGCGTTACTATGCCCAAACCGAGGACGTCGCCATCGCTGCGTGACTCAACATAAATGGCCTCCTGTCTAAGACGGTTCAGGTATTTTGAGGGTGGCGGGTGGCATTCCGCGGGCCTCCAGGGACAACAGATCCCGTTTCCCGGACTGGAGCCATCCGCTCATCGATTGTCATCCTGAACAGTTGATTG
>Ga0268287_100042_pt1 | contig 141634 bp, 147 predicted proteins | sample MetcocultureR3M_FD_191348 | JGI IMG/M metagenome (GOLD analysis project Ga0268287, IMG submission 191348) | Soil microbial communities from Anza Borrego Desert, Southern California, United States - Methanotrophic co-culture R3-M | ecosystem: Environmental > Terrestrial > Soil > Desert | place...
TACGGGAACCGATATATCGACCGGTGCTAAGCACCATTTATCGAGAGCTGGTTAGGCGCCGGACCTGGGTTGCGGCGCCTAGCCATCCTTTGGTCGGCGCTTTCGGCACTATGCGAGGATGGTAGGTGTTGAAAGACATTAATTATGTCCTTTCACTCCATGCTTTTTCAAAGGGTTCTTCAGCAGTGAAGACTCCTCCAAAAGTCCCAAAAGCCAACTTGTAGTGACCCAAACAAACAAGGCGTTCGAAAGTAGGGGATTTTGGAGCAGCCGAAATCGCTCCGCTTGTTAGCGAGGAGAGCATTAAAGGCAGTCAACCGTATCGGCTCGCGCTTGTGTACGGTTGGTCGTCGCATCGTGTGCTCTTTAGCGCGTGGAAGAAGTCGAAGCGGGAGCTGGCAACGATGGTCGGTCGGTGGGGAATGAATGCGCTGCCTGACTGCGACTGCATCGACGGAAATAGAGACGGCTCGGACGCGACGCTGAGACTTGAAAGGGATGTCCGCTAGGAAGCCAGCGCTCGCTGACCAGTCAGCCAAAGTTGCGGGAGCCGAAGGGAGCGAAGACTGCTCATCAAGCGCGCCGTCAAACCCATTGGCGGCTTGTTCAAAGCCTGTATGCCGAGTTGCTCAACCGAGGTATGTTGGCAGATCCTCCGGACCTGCAATTTCCCGCTTCGCGGATGGCATTATCCAGTCCGTCCGCAGCCGATCGGCGTCCTGTCGGGTAAAGATCAGCGCACAGTTTTTCCGCGTGGGGAATGCAGTGCTAATGCCCAAGGCCGTCAGCCGAGGAGTGAGACTTTGAGGCCGCGTCTCCAGCTCTGAGCACAATCGACCGAGGCTGATATACTTCTGGTCAAACGTCTTCAGTTGATCCAATGGGATCACCAGCTTTGGTTTGTTTGAACTCCTGCCTAAGTGGGGCAAAAGAACTCCAAGTTCACGGAGCAGGGTAATAGTGTCTCTGCTCACCCCTAGAAAAGCCTTGACGTCGTCAAGCGTCACTTCGTCCGGGAGTTGAGGAGCGGCGAACTCTGCCGGATCCACCAAAAGCCTGTCTTCAAGAAAGCCGCTCGCTTTCAAAGCCACTTTCGCCAAAGTTCCCTTGGCAACGCGGCTGACGATTTCTGCTTTCGTGAGATAGGTTGCGGAGGCGGCCAAACGAACGGAAAGCAGGCCATCGGCCGTCTGGCAAGTCACAGCCTTCCACAGTCGGTCCCTGAGCCGCTCCACGCTGGCCTTGCGGAAGAGCGCCTCCCTCGATTTCGACGTGAGGCCTGCGACTTGGGCGCGCTCTATCAGCCCGGCCCCGGCCAACCGCGGGACGAACGGGATCTCGCAGCCAAGAATCTCGCTCGCTGCGGCCGAGCGGATGGGTTCGCCTATCTGTTTCCGCATCCTGTTTACCGTGTTCCGATGAACCCGCGCCACGGCGCGCGCCGGCGCGCCGGGCTGAGTTTCACCCAGTTCGCGGAGGAGGTCGGTCATCTTCGGTCCCGAGATCCCAATCGCCTTGGCGGCTTGCAACGGTGTCAGCCACTGGGTTTCCTGGACGGGGCCGAATATCTCGTCCCCCGGCACAAATGGCACCGTAGCGATCGCGTGTTCGCGGATGAATGACTTTATTGGCTGGTACTCAGGATCCGGGCGACGGTCTTTGAGCGTCTCATATAATCTTCCGTACAGGACCCGGCCGCCTGCCCTCGCAGAGTGCCCAAGTGTTCCAAGTCTGTCGAGCAGCTCCCGCAGACCTGCATCGCCCGCACTTAGGACAGCGAATCCCTGATTGCATGCGGCGGCCAGGTCTTCGGTCGACAACGAAGCCGCTCGCTGTTCCTTTCCGAACATTGATGCCACTCCGAAGATGTCGCAGAGATCAAGTGCGATCCCGAAGGGAAGCTTGTCCAGAAGAACGCCGTGCCGCGTTAGTCCGACCGACCTATCCTTGATGAAGTACTCGAGGGGCCCGGGAAGCCGATCCACCATGTTCAGATATTGTCTGTCCAGCGCGGCAGATTGATCGTCGAGTATGGCATTGAAATCCCGCACTCCCTTTGAGTCGAATTTTTCGGGAAGAGACTCCAGGCGACAGCCATGATCCGGGCAGGCCTGAACAGCCTTGAACATCCAGATCGCCCGTCTGTAGCGCCTCGTTCCGGGGATCCGATCTTCAGACATTTCGTCGTCGTGAAAACATCGTGGACAGTAGCGGAAGGTGTTCTTGTAGGTCGCAGCCAACCGGATGGTATCGCCACGGTATCTCACCGTCTTCTCCTCATATCTGACGGTCGCGTGTCGGAGCATGTCCGCCGGCTTTCCGACGATCTCCGCGAGGCGGTTGACTTCGGCTTCGTCAGCCATCGATAGTCTGCTGAAATTGAGCCCCAGGTCACAACAGAAGGTAGACGACCTGTCGCGGCCGTTTGCCCTGGCGAGGCGCGAGACATAGCTGGTGAGAACTTCGTCCTGGAAAAGGGGAATCTGCAACAGTCCGGCCATTTCAGTCCTTGCCTTGTCCGATGGAAGCGATTGTTCCCCGGCAAGGGCCCCCTTTTGAGGCGCTTCTGCTGGCGACAATGCCCGATTGTACCGTGTCAATCTCTCCTGACTTCAATAGAGAGCCCGCTTGGGAGCGCGGGATGATGACGCGACCGACTTTTTCCGGTGCGAAGGCGGACCTGACACCTGCCTCGGACGCCCTCGTCTTCAAAACCGCCGGGGGTACCCCCGTCTCCCGCGCCAGGCGCGGAAGCGAAACATATCGGCTGTCGAAGTCATGGATGTCTGCCGCCCGGTATCGTGCGGTTGCCGGGAGATGGGTCGCTGTTCGGACGCGATAGACCTTGAGTCCGGCGAGGCGCGCTAGCTTCGCCATGTGGCGGGGACGCAGACCCAGGACGTCCGCTGCGTCCTCTTTGGTCAGACCGAGCCTGTCTGAATTGACGATCGCGGCAATGCTCTCCGGAGAAACCAGAATGCTGTCCGCGAGGGGACGTGAGCCGAGGAGAACCGCGGTGACGCCGCCGTCCGCCACCAGTCTAATCAGGTCTGCCTGGGCGAGACCCGTTCGGGTGGCGGCTTCGCGTAGCGGGATACCTTCTGGGCATGAAGTTGCGCCTGCGGCCTTCTCCAGCCGCAACTTGAGATCGAGGAGCTCGGCGGACGAATAGCGGGCCAATCCCTCTTCGTTTACTCCGTCGATGGCTTCAACGAGGTATCTTGGCCTGACGAGACCTTCCGAGATCATGCCGCGGAGAAGCGCCTGGTTGCATCCGAGTACGAGCATTGCCTGCTTGCGTGTAACCGTATCCCGCAAGAATTGCGTAATCCGCTTAGCGGCTTCAGCCGGGATGAATTCCGCCCGGTTGTTCCGCTGGTCCTTGAAATAGCCGAGGCGGGTCAACTCACCGCGAACCATTTTCAACCCGAGACCGCACTCCCTGGCAATCGCGCGGGAGCTAACAAAACGCGCATTGTCCACCGGGCCAAACACGGAAGCGCCCGGAAGAAGAGCCTTTGTCGCCACGGTATGCTCGCGGATCAATCCCCGCACCCGGCCGTAGTCGGATCCCGGATAGCCTTGAAGAAGGGCCTCATACAGGCGACCATAGAGAGCGCCGCCCCCGCTGGCGGCATCAACCGCGGTATCCAGGCTGATCCGGTCGAGGGCCGCCCGAAGGCCGTGTTCTCCTGCTTTCAGATAGTCGAAAGCGGTGTCGGACGCTTTTAGTAGCTGGTCATCGCTAAGTCCGGAGGTCTTGATCTTCTTGCCGAAAGCGAGTGCCGCCCCGAACATCTCGCAAAGTTCGATACATACGGAAAGCGGCAGCGTGTCGAGGAGATCGCCGTGGCCGGAGTGGCCTGCGAGCCGTTCGGTAATAAACCGTTCGAACGATGTTTGTTGCCTGGCGACGATAGCCGAAGACAGCGATGAGACCTCACTGGCGTAGTAATCAAGGAGCTGGCAGAAGTCGTGCCGGATGTATGGCGGAGCTTCGTCCACGACCTCGGCCAGTTCGCACGCGTGCGTTCCGCATGTCCTGACGGCGGCAAGCAGCCAGGACATGCGCAGGTAGCGCCGCGTACCGGGTATCCGCGACGGGTCTCGTTCATCATCAGCGAGGCAGGCCGGGCACAGACGGAGCCTCCTGCGCTTGAGCGACTTTCCGTGGAAACGAGCACCGGAGATATCGAACCAGTTGTTTTCCAGAAGTTTTACGGAGCGGGGGAGAACAGCTTCGGCCTCATATCCCAGTAGTTCCGCTAGCTTTCCGACTTCCCCTGTGTCTCCGTTGTTGATCTGCGTTAGCCGGATCCCCAGGTCCAGGCAGAATGCGCGCGAAGACTGTCGCCCGTTTGCGCGCGCCATCCTTGAAACGAAGCTCGTAAAAGGTTCGTCTGGAAAGAACCGGACTCGGGTCAGGCCAGTCATGCTCAGTCCGCCATGCCCGACTGATCGCGCGTCAACATACCCTTCTCCGTCACCTCCCGCTGGATGCGGGGCCAGTCATCCACCACGAAGACGTTGGAGTCGGCGGCGCAGTCGGAAAGCCGTGTATAACCGTCCATGAAATGGCGAAAGAGCAGGGAACCGGGAGCGCGGTTGTCCCAGATGGCGGCTTCGACGGAAAGCTTGATCAACTGGATCGTCATCCCCATCCGCCATAACCCGGCGTGACCAAGGCGCATAAGGAATTCCCGGTTCAGCGGAAAACCGACGTCGAGTCCGCAGGTCTCCGCGAGGAGGTTGACCGTCTTGCGAAGCTGGACCAGGCTCTTGTCGTCAGGCTCCATATCCCCCACGCGCAGGATTTGGGCGCGACGCTGCATTTGTCCGTCGGCGTCACGGTCGATGAATTCGAGCATCTCGGGAACGCCCGCGAGAATGAGCCAGACAGGCCACGACTGATCCTGCATCAGCGATTTTACGGTATCCGTGGTGTGGGTGACGCCCTTGGCGGAGGGGGCCTTCAACACGTGCTGGAACTCGTCGAGAAAAATAACCCGGTACTGCTTGCGGCGAAGGGTGCTACGGACCAGGTTCCAGACCTCTGTTTCCGAGAGTTTCCGCTGCAGCGGATACCCCGCACGGCGCAGAATCTCCTCGCCAAGGGCCTTCATTGTGCAACCAGGTGGAGTGCGGACGCTTAAGCATAGCTCGAGCGTGTTACCATATTGATCGACGTACGCTGCGAACGCGGGGTGAGCCCTGAGGCGCTGCTTGATCGTTGTGCTCTTGCCTGCGCCCGATTTCCCGGTAACAACGAGGGCATAACCCTCGTCTTCGTTTCCGGCCAACACGTGGCTCAGCATGCGGTTGAGCTCCTCGTCCAGGAGGTCGTCATACTTCGTAGGAAGATGGACCGACTGGAGCTCGCGGATCTGCTCCGCTCGCTTAAGAACTTGAGGATCCACCTTTGTCCTAAGATGCTCAAGGCCATCGGATCGTTTCTGTGCAACATTATTCATCGGTCAGCTTCCTCTTCTCCACGCGCAACGGGCTATCGTCATCCGGAAGATCGTCGCCGCCCGGTGCCACGGGTGGCTCGTCAGTCGGTCCCGCTTCATGCAGACGCTCAGGCTCGGCCTGCTCCTTGCGGCGTTTCTTCGCGACCGGCGCTGTGACGGGCTTGAAATCCTCCGGTGGCAGGTGTTCGCCGGGCTCCGGCGCGAACGCATCGTCCGCAGGCGGCGCAGCGTTCGCGAGATGATCCTCCGACTCGTCGCTCGAGCCGTAGTCGAAGTCATGCCTCTGGCTGAATTTGAAGGTTGCAAAGTCCTTGCGTTCGAAATGCCGGATATCCATGGCGGTCAGCTCCGGAGCGGCGATCATCCGCGCCTTCCGCGTGGCTGCGGACACATCCCGGACCGCAGCCATGGCACCCTTTACCGTTTCATCGGAGTGCCGCACGCGATCGCCGTGCCGCGCTTTGATGTACCTGACGGTCTCGACCCAATCCAGGATCGCGGTGTTCTTGAACCCTTCGTGAACGGCGGGGACGGTAAACCACTCGTTCCTGTACGGTTCCTTGACCGAGATGGCCGAGATGTCCTCGGCGTTAATACGGATGGTCACTGTTTCCTCGAAGTTCTGCTTTCGCAACTCGCGGAGATCGTTCGAGACGTACCGGATACCGAGGATTTCGATTCCTCCGTTCTGGATCCTGCGCCGGTCCGTGATGGCGAAGATGTCACGGTATTCCTCCGCCGACGGTGGGCCTTTCACCTCACCCTTGGCTTTGTGCGATCCTTCGTACCATGCGGCCAACGGTGTCAGTCCGTATAGACCCCGCTGGACGGTGTTATGGTAGCAATCGACGATCAGGCGAACGAGCAGGTTTGACAGTTCCTCGTGCGTGATATGTGCGTGCTTCTTCGCGTCGTACTCATCTCTGAGCAGTACGTTGGAGAATGTCTGACCCGCGAACAAGTGGACGTAACGCTGGTTCAGCGTCCTGAAGAAGCGCTCGACACGGCCGCGCAAGTGCGGGTGTTTGGAGGGCGGGATCAGATGGCGGCCCGTGAGGGCCATGGCCGCGGCCTGGAATTCGGGCGAGATGTATGAGGCTCCCGCATCCGTATGGATCGCTTCGGGCGTCCCGCATTGCGGCCAGTTCGTCTGGGAACCAGAGAGGGCAGACTCCTTCTCCTTGTTCCGAGCGACCATCGCGAGCGTCGAGACGGCCGAATTCCCGTTCGGGTCCGCGTAAAGAAGGCGCATGCCGAGGACTGACCGCGAATAGGCATCGAGCGCCACTGAGAGCCAGGCGCGCTTCTTCTTCTCGATCTTCGTCTGCACGTGCGGGTGCAACTGGTCCCAGATCCCGTTGCGCACCAGCAGTCGGACGAGGTCCATCTTGTGTTCGTCCATTTCCACAACTTCAAGGGGTCTGGTAACCTGTAGGCCCTTCTGGCTGAAGTTGTACTTCCGGTTGATGCGCTCCTTGTTGGTCGTCCGGCCGAGTTCGTTCTCGTAATCGCCGAGATCGTTGATGATACGCTGGAAAGTCCGGAGTGATGGAAGCCTAATCCGCTTTTCCTCTGGTCGTTCCCGGTTGTCCTCAACCATCTGGGCGTAGCAATCCTTCATCGTCGGACGCTGCGTGCTCTGGTATTTCAGTGCGAACTTCTGATGATACTCGAGCTCTGCCCTCGTAAACGTGCTGGTGTGGGTCTTCCGGCCGCGGTGACGGGGCATCAGAGATACCGGGTCCAGCCCGCCGTCAACGAACTGCCTGACCAGCCTCCGGAACTGGCGCGGTCCGACGAGCGTCTTGTCCCGGTACCTCACGTCCGTCTTGCCGCCGCGCAACTGGCGGACGATCGCGGCATTCTCAGTCTCGAATTTCAGAATGAACTTGGAGATGCTGCTGTCGGAACGCGTCACTACCTCTCCCGTTTCGTAGACATCGGCTTCCGCGGCGAGGAATTCGCTCACCATTCGCGCGCGGAGGATAACGTCAGGCGGGAGTTCGAAGATCTTGGTAGTACTCTGTGCCTTGCGCTTGAGTTGGTTCTTGACGGTAAGATAGCCGCTCTCGATCTCGATCAGATTGAGCGACACCAGGCGGCTTACCTCCTCCCAGTGAAAAGCCTGGGTTGCCGGATGCAGGCCCTTGTCGACATCGTCGATCGACTGCAGGGCGACAATATCACCCTGTTCGGCCGCGTACGTGTAGTAGCGTCCTCTGTAGAGGACGCGGTCGTCCCTGGTGATGCCATAGCGCGTATAACTTGCGACTGCCGTCTGCGCGTTTGACTTAGGCATGGCTCTACCTCCGGACGATGGCCAAGTCCGAGATCTCGGACATCGTCATGTGATGTGCGTTGGGGTGATCGTGGATGACGAGGCCGCGGTCGATGAGCGACCAGACCGCCGTCCAGCAGGCGGAAACGTTGATGTGCTCGGGCAGCGAGCGAAGCAGCTGGAAGGCCTTGGCCTCTCCGCCGAGATTGATCAGGGTTTTCAGGACATGCTCGTTGTTCTTTTCGTTGGTCAGCTCCCGTGCCCGCAAGATCTGCTTCGCCCGGTAAACAAGCGGTTTCGAAATCTCCTTTTCCGTCAGCAGCTTGATGGCGGTAGCGTGCTTTTTCAACTCGTGGTTACGAATGTGTTCCAGGATGACCATCAGCTTGGCGGCGTTTTCGGTGTTGCGCACCGCATACAACGTACGGCACCCGTTGATGAAGTCGACGCAGAGATCGGCGTAGTGTGTCTTTACTTTCCCTTCCTGCCGATACTCGATGCGATATTGCGTACGGATACCGACAACATCGCGGCGAGCCATGAACACGGTCATGGCGTCGGCCTCGAGGCCGCTCTCGAGACGGTGGCTGGTGTTCGTGATGGGGCACTTCTGGTTCACGTGAGCAGATGCGGTGCTCATGCGTTCCTCCTTGGGCTTCTGGCCGGGTTTGACTTTCGGCGTAAGCGTTCGGTCGGCGCGTCCGGATTCCGGATAGGAACGACGCGGGCTTTTGCTCAGCCCGCTATCACCAAGCCCCCGGCGGTGGTCTCGCCGCGGCCCTCCTTGGCAGCATCGGGTTGCGCATACGCGGTCGTCTCCGCGTGAGGGATGTCGAAGATATCGAACCCCTTGCGACGCGCGTGCATGATCTGGAGGGCGTAATCGATGTTCATGGTAGTCCTTTCCCGCGCTCGCGCGCGTTCCCGAAATCCCGGGCAAGGGATCGTTCAGTTAGGAAAGTTACCGGGTCTTGCGATTACCCGGTGACTACGCTGGCCAGGCGTATGAGGTCCGGCAGGAATGGGAAGGGTTCGACGAGGGCAGCACTTGCCCGGCGACGATGAAGGCAGCCGATCGCATGGACGGCGCGAATGATACCGCCCACCGCCGTGTCGCGGTTACCATCGGTATCGCCTGTCTGTCGGAATTGAAGATGAACCATAATGCGCCCCCGGCTCGATTGCCTGCTCTGCAGGGAAGGGGCTGGCCGCGACCTCAGTCGCGGCAAAACATACCGTGTCAGAGGGTGTCGTGGCGGCTCGCCCGTGTCCCTATTCGTATGTTCATCGCGTTCATTGCGTGGTTCCTTGTTGAACGGTGTCGCGTGTACCGATCTCGGACTGTCGGGTCAAGCGCAGTACCGCAATATAGATTCAATGATCTGCTAAGTGTTGATCCAACGGTAAACAAGATCGGAAAGCAATATAACCTATTTGACTAAATAAAATGAGGTAAAATTAGGTTGGCCATTCCGCTGCGGAGCCAGGCAGGTACGGGATAGACGATCCACCTGCGACACTGGCCGCGAAGGGACAAAGGAACGCACCTCGCGGGCACGCGGAGGATTTGATCGTTACCACTACGCGCATCAATCCGTGGCGCAGGTGCCCGCTGAGGCGTCGCCGCCGGGCAGGTGGCAGCTCCGCAGCATCCTCGCGGTAGCAGACCGGGACTCAGACTACGTCTGTCGTCTGCGGAGCTATCGTGAATGATTGCCGCGTGGTCATATTCGGTGTCGAGTTGATGCGGCGACTTCCCTGTTGCCGGACGCGTTTTTCCGGGCAACACTTTTCTCAGTAGCAAAATGTAGGGCCTATCCCCCGGTCGAAGAGTCGGCACAGGGCCTGCCTGCTGGTCTTCCGGCTCTGGACTAACTGGAAAGTAGATATGATTACACGCCAACCGCTATATTGCCTTTCAAAGTTCTCTCAGGCTTGCCACGGGTCGACAACCAGAGCCGGATCCGATCACGAATACGAAGGGCAGCTCGTTTTCGCCGGTCCCGACGCGGCCATCGAGATAGCCGGAGAGATTATCCAGGGCTACGTGAACGGAGAGCCGTCGCATCCACAGGGGCAGCTTGCGGCACTGATCGACAATTACGACCGGTCGATCATTGAAGGTGCTAAGTCGTTGCGGCGCGTGGCCACGGACACCGTCATTCTCGCTGGCAAGTGGCACCATGTTGACTTTGATCAGGCCCCGCGGTTCGAGGCCTATCTGGTGCATGTCGTAACCGAGGAGGGGGTGATCGAGACACGAGCATATCGATCCGAGATCTTCGACTGGGACGACCCGGAGATGACTGACGGCAGGGGTTTCGGCGTCATCCTACGTAGCGACCCCGCAGACCACGCCACTGCGTTGATGGCGGCGGCAGAACGGTGGCTCCGGCGGGGTGACGATTACACTGACGCAGCCAGCGGCCTCGCAGCTCTCGAGGGTGTCATCTGGTTCCCCGAAAACTGCGACCTGCCCATTGTCGTGTCTTTCTTAACCGAAAGCGATGCACTTGAGGCCGGGGGGAGCGCACCGCGATTTTCGAGGAGGGGAGGAAAGATCGGGGACGGAACCGTGACTTCGGCCCTTCGTGTCAAATCGGAGGAGATGCCGGAAACCGGACAATTCCGCGGCGTGCAGGTCATTCGCAAAACCCACAGGCCGACAGAACTCACCTTGGATGAGGTTTTCAGTTCCACCGACGCGCTCGGTTACTGGTCGCAAACCTGGGACCAGGTTTCTGAGCCTTACTCCATGTTCAATTTCCCGACACGCGCAATTGGGCGAGGTGATATGGTTCTCAGAAAAGCCGATGTCGCCGATGCGCATCGGCTAATGGCGGACTACGCCAGCGAATGGGAAGAAGTTAAGGGTCTGACGAGTTGGGATTCGAAAAGCGGCACATATAAGCCGTCCAAAACCCGGTTTCGGATCTTGGCTGTAGGGTCTGTCCCAGGGGTGCCGCAGGAGCCGCTCTAAATAAACGCAGGCCCGATAGCCGTGTAGAGGAAGCGACTACCAATAGCGGCCATGCCACTTTAGCGGCTCCATAGCAACCGTCAGCGAATTAACCGATTCGAGTATGGCCGACATTGAGGACCTGTTCGATGTGGACGACTACATCGACCTCTTCAACGGTGCGTTCGGGAAAAAGATCAAAAAATCGGAATTGAAAGGCTCTGATCCGATCGTTGTTCAGGTCGCGAGAGCCGTCTGTGTTTCGGCGTGGAATATTGGACGCCGATAAGGGGTCAACATTCCGAGCCGATTGACAGCGGGCATCGTGTTCTTTGTGCTGGGAACACCGACCGCATCGCAGAACGGCGCTCGAGCGTGGGCGGGCGGTCGGCCGAATCTGGTAAACGTCGCGGTCACGCGAGCAAAGACGACCTTGTACGTCATCGGAAATCGCGCGAACTGGAAGTTAGCAGGACACTTTTCGACGCTGGACCGCTTTCTACCGCAGGCTTGACCGAAATGCCAAAATTACCCCTGTCAGTTGGTCCCACGCGCGTTTCCAGCACCATAGGCCGGGGTCACTTAGTAGCCTGGGGTGGTTCCCGGCTGGCTTGCAGGTCGTTCATCTTCCTCAATCCCAGCATTAGGCCATATCCGTATACCCTCAGCCCTGAGGTCGGATATGACCGTCAGCGCGAGGTCGGCATCCATTTGTAGTTTTGTCGCTGCCGTACGCAACTCTTCCTTATCGAGGAGTCTGTTCAGCACCCAGGCCATTTTTCGTGCGATATCCGCCCCGTATGCCGCTTCCGCTTTGCTTACGCCTTCCGCTGGCACTCCACCATGGGCGTCAACCAGGCACCCCAGATCAAGAGCGTCGCGGTATCCTACGGCGCGATCCATGCACCGATCCGCATTCGCCAACAGTTTCTCTGTAAACATATCGTTGGTCGATAGGATCGGCACCCGAAGGTCCGGGTCGCGCCAGCCCCCGAGATCGACACGTGCTTCGCGCACAATCTCAAATTTGATGGGTTGTTCCCTATATTCGAGCAGCATCCGTATGCCGTAGGCATCGGCTTTCACATCCCGAACGAGATTTACTTCCGCGGGAAAGACCGCTCTGATGCTTTTTTCGAAAAAGGCGTTGCGAAGGTCGCGATAGCCATCTTTGTCGGCGCAAAGAAAATCAAGATCGAGAGACTGTCTGTATTCGTCGTGCTTGAGGACAATCGCAGTTCCGCCACCGAAATAGCATTTCGAGCGTTCAAGAAAATCGGCGTCCATTGATGTTAGGACTTCCGCGATCTTTTCGTGTTCTGGGCGTTTGAAAACCATGTTCAATCCTGCAAAGAGATTGCAGGAGAATGCCTACACTTCAACGAAAGGATCAAGCCTCGGCTTAGGCCGCCAACATATGCCCGTGACCGTATTCATCGGTCAGTTCTTGGATGAGGAGACGTTCCTTGTCCGTCAGGAAGTCCTGATCGACAAAACGCCAGTTTCGCTCGTAAAGAGCAAAGACCTCTTCCGCCGCGATTGGACGCGCCGGATCGCGATTCCAGACGAGCGTCTTCAGCTCGGGGAATTCAGCGGGTACAATCTCTGGTCCAAAGTGCATCGTCATGTCCTTTTCATATCAGAAAAGTCCGTATGCATCAAATAGTTCCTCAGGCCCTAAGGTCCTCGGTCCCGTTTCCGATACATATGCACGGTCGGCCGCCTGAACAACCCTGCGATCTAGTCTCGACCCTTTCACATATTTTGCCAGTCGCCTTGCCTTCGTCCTTAGTCGGCGGCTAGCTAGCCTTCAGCACTGGAGGCAGGAATGCGATCCCGCGACTGGATTTGCAAAGAAGAGCGACGGCCCTCGTAGACATGATCGAGGTTTCGCCATTCTACTCGCTCAGGAAACTTTCGCCCTCGAAAGCGGCATGCTGGTCACCACCTGCCGTCGATCTTCATTCGTTAGCGAGGACGGGGAGTTCAAATCCCGGGCCATCGAGATCATTTGCCGAAAGGGGGCGGAGCTACGGGCATTCGCGAAATTCCGGGAATGGGATACATGTGATGGCTATTTTTCGGGTGGTTCGGATTTCATCATGTCGGCCGACATGATCAGCCAAGCCGACGTCAGTCTCGCGATTTGCCCGCCCCAGGTATTGACGAAGGCCGGGTCAGTCGAGGCTGGTCGATGCTCGCCTTGATCTTGATGCGGCGTCCGAGCGGTTTGAAGCCGATCTCGTCGAGGGCGGACCCAAGTGATGCCGCGGGAGCTTTCTTTGCTCTGTTCCCACGCTTCGACGGCCTGGCCATCTTGCACTCCTCTTTAGCAAGCCCGCAATCTGAACCCGACGGGACTGCCCGGCAAGGCCCAATCACCGCCGTCCAAAAAAATCAACCGAGCCGGTCACTTAGCGGACAGACCTTAGAGTCCTGATTCATTTCATAATTCCCAAAATTGCTTGTTAGTGTCGTCTAAAAAACCCTATTGCGGCCGGCTTGACTCTGCCTTGTGAACGGAACAAAAGAAGAACATAAACCGTTTTGAGGACATGAAGTCCTAATGCAACGCGAACCGAGGAGGGTCGTGAACGATGTCGCATGCCCGCAATTCTCGGGTTGTCGAAGAACTCCGAGACCGCATCGCGCATCTTGAAGGCAGCGCATCGAAGAAGGCCATGGTCTTGCCATTCGGCGTCCGTGAGATCGACGAGCGGCTTCCCGGGGGCGGGCTGGCATATGGCGCGCTTCACGAGTTCGCGGGCGGTGGCGCTGGCACGGTGGACGGCGCGGCAGCAGCTTTGTTCACGGCAGGCATTGCAGCGAGATCGAAGGGGAAAGTCCTCTGGTGCCTGACCCGGCCCGATCTGTTCTTTCCGGCGATCTCTCAGGCGGGCCTCCATCCGGACCGCGTGATCTTTTGCGAAGCCGACAAGGAAGAGGATGTCCTGGCATCCATGGAAGAAGGGCTGTCATTCGGCGGCTTGGGCGCGGTCGTAGGCGAGCTTGTCCGCCTGCCCATGACCGCTTCCCGCCGTCTCCAGCTCGCCGCCGAAAAGACGGGCACGCTGGGTCTGGTCGTCCGCAGATGGCGGCGGCAGACGGAGGCGTCAGACTACGGCAACCCAACCGCATCGACCACGCGATGGCGGGTGACCGTGTTGCCGTCAGAACCGTTGCCAGTGGCCGGGGTGGGAAGGGCGCGATGGCTGGCGGAATTGATGAGAGTGAAAGCAGGCGAGTGTGCTGAGTTTGAAATAGGAGCCTGTGATGCCAAGGGTCGTGTGTGTTTACTTCCCGTATCTGGCGACCGACAGGATCAGACGACATGGCGAGGGAGCCGTGCCAGCTGATCAGCCTCTTGTCGCGATTTCGAGGTCGGGTTCAAAGCGCTGGGTGTCGGCAGCCGATACTGCCGCTCGCAAGGTCGGCCTTCGTGTGGGCATGCCCGCCAGCAAAGCGCAGGCCGTGATCGCAAATCTTACGATGATCGACGCCGACCCGGCCGCTGATGCCGCCGCACTCGAGCGGTTGGCTCTCTGGGCGCTCAGGCAATACAGCCCTGTCGTCGCGGTGGATGGCACGGACGGCATAGTCCTCGACACGGAAGGCGCGGACCATCTTAGGGGAGGCGAGGAGATGCTGATCTCCGGCCTCGTGAATATGCTGAGGGCCAAAGGCCTGACCGCTCGGGCCGCGGTGTCCGACACCTGGGGTGCGTCCCATGCGATCACCAGGCTTGTGTCTGCGGAGACGACGGTCGTTCCCATGGGCGCTGTCTCGAAGGCGGTCGTCGGATTGGCAATCCATTGCCTACGCCTGCCGCCTGACACGATTCAGGGTCTGCGGGTTCTCGGCGTCGAGACCGTTGGCGAACTGTCGGCCATGCCACGCGCGCCGCTGACGCTACGTTTTGGCCCGGAAGTCGGGCGGCGGCTTGACCAGCTCTTCGGCCGGGTGGCCGAACCGATCGAACCGCTTCGCACTCCGGAACTCGTCGAGGTATCGCAAAGTTTCCAGGAGCCGATTGGCGCGGCCGAGACCATCGCGAAGTACATCCGCAAGCTGGTTGCGGAGCTGACCTCCAAACTCGAAGCGCGAGGCCTCGGTGTTCGGAGGTCGGACTTGGTCATCCATCGCGTGGACAACACGAGGCAGTCTATCCGTGCTGGCCTTCAGAAGCCCGTCCGCGATCCAGCCCGGTTGTCGAAGTTGATCTGCGACCAAATCGAAAAAATTGACCCCGGGTTCGGGATCGAGAAGATGGTTCTCGTGGCCGTGATGACCGAGCCGCTCGAGGAGAAGCAGATCGCTTCGTCGCTCGTCGAGGAGCAGGTAGTGGACGTGACACCTCTCATCGATATCCTGGGCAATCGCGGCCAGCGCCTGTACCGCATGACGCCCGTAGCCTCGGACGTTCCCGAACGTTCCGTGATGAGGATCGCGCCGACGGCGGACGAAACCGGAGCCGACTGGGCCGTCAAATGGCCTCGTCCGTCGCGACTGCTGGCCAATCCGGAACAGATCGAGACAATGGCCGTCCTGCCGGACCAGCCTCCTGTTATCGTGACGTGGCGTGGAAAACGAAGGCGCATCGTCCGCGCGGACGGACCGGAGCGCATCTTCGGAGAATGGTGGCTTCGGCCCAAGGAAATGGAAGCCGTCCGCGACTACTTCGTCGTCGAGGACGAGCAAGGCGAGCGCCTGTGGGTTTTTCGCGCTGGTGACGGCGTCGATACCGCGACCGGATCGCACAAGTGGTTTCTGCACGGGGTCTTCGGATGAGATACGCCGAACTCCAGGTCACGACGCATTTCAGCTTTCTCCGCGGAGCTAGCTCCGCCGACGAGCTGTTCGCCACTGCGGCCGCCATGGGCATCGATGCCCTGGGTGTAGCGGACAGGAATTCGCTGGCCGGGATTGTGCGGGCGTGGGAAGCAGCGAAGACGACCGGGGTCCGGCTGGTCGTTGGCTGCCGTCTCGATCTGACGGACGGCATGTCGATCATGGTCTACCCGACGGACCGACCTGCCTACTCAAGGCTCACCCGCCTGCTGTCGCTTGGAAAGAGCAGGGGCGGCAAAGGAAAATGCATTCTCAACCTGTCCGATGTCGAGGCCTACAGCGATGGCCTGATAGCCATCCTGGTTCCCGACGAAGCCGACGACATCTATGCGGCCCAACTTAGGAAGGTGGCCGCGATCTTTGGCGACAGGGCTTACGTGAGCCTCTGCCTTCGCCGTCGCCCGAACGACCGCCTGAGAGTCCACAATCTTTCGAACTTGGCCACCCGACACAAGGTGAAGACGGTCATCACGAACGACGTCCTCTTCCATGATCCCTCACGCAGGCAGCTGCAGGATATCGTGACCTGCATTCGGACTCACACGACTATCGACAGCGTCGGCTTCGACCGCGAGCGTCACGCCGACCGCTTCCTCAAAGCCCCTGAGGAAATGCACCGCCTGTTCGCGGACTACCCTGAAGCGCTGGCAAGAACGAGGGAGATAGTAGATCGTTGCAAGTTCGACATGTCGGAGCTTCAGTATCAGTATCCCGAGGAGGCAATCGTTCCAGGTCTCGATGCCCAACAGTCCCTCACCAAGTTTACGTGGGAATGTGCGGCCGACCGCTACCCCGAGGGAATTCCCGACAAGGTCCGCAAAGCCATTCTTCACGAGCTCGATCTGATCAGGGTCATGAAGTACGCGCCATATTTCTTGACCGTTTACAGCATCGTTCGTTTCGCGAGGTCGAAAGACATTCTCTGTCAGGGCAGGGGCAGCGCTGCAAACAGCGCTGTCTGTTATTGCCTTGGCATCACGTCCATCAATCCCGAGACCTCGGGCCTGCTGTTCGAACGCTTTGTCTCGATGGAACGCAACGAGCCACCGGACATCGACGTCGACTTCGAACACAACAGGCGCGAAGAAGTCATCCAGTGGATTTACGAGACCTACGGGCATTCACGATCGGCCCTCTGTTCCACCGTTACACGCTACCGCGCCAAGGGAGCGCTGCGCGACGTCGGTAAGGCCCTGGGACTGCCCGAAGACCTCATCACCCAGTTGTCGTCTGGCGTCTGGGGATGGTCGGAAGGCGTCGGCGAGAAGCAGCTAAAAGAGAACAACATGAACACGGCGGACTACCGCCTCAAACTGGCGCTGGACCTCGCCGGGCAGCTGATGGGCGCGCCCCGGCATCTCGGCCAGCACCCGGGCGGGTTTGTCCTCACCCAGGACAGGCTCGACGACCTAGTGCCGATCGAGCCGGCCAGCATGAAAGACAGGCAGGTCGTCGAGTGGGACAAGGATGACATCGAAGCCCTGAAATTCATGAAGGTCGATGTCCTCGCCCTCGGAATGCTTTCGTGCATGGCCCGTTCATTTGAACTTCTCGCCGAGCACAAGAACGAGCCGATGGGCTTGGCCGATATCCCCCAGGAGGATGCGAGGACCTACGCCATGATCCGGAAGGCCGACACGCTCGGGACGTTCCAGATCGAGAGCCGAGCCCAGATGGCGATGCTGCCGCGCCTAAAGCCGAGGACTTTCTATGACTTGGTCGTCCAGGTCGCGATCGTAAGGCCGGGGCCAATACAGGGCGACATGGTTCACCCATACCTTCGCCGTCGGGAGGGCAAGGAGAAGGTAGAATATCCGACGCCTGAACTTGAGGCTGTCCTCGGGAAAACGCTCGGAGTGCCGCTTTTTCAGGAGAGCGCCATGAAGGTCGCGATGGTGTGCGCGGGCTTCTCGGCAGGCGAGGCAGACCAACTGAGGCGGGCCATGGCCACCTTCAAATTCACGGGCGGGGTGAGCAAGTTCAAGGACAAGCTCGTCGATGGGATGGTCAAGAACGGCTACACCCGCGAGTTCGCCGAGAAGACGTTCACGCAGCTTGAAGGCTTCGGAAGCTACGGTTTCCCGGAGAGCCATGCAGCATCCTTCGCCCTCATCGCGTATGCGAGCTCGTGGGTGAAATGCCACCATCCCGATGTCTTCTGCGCTGCGTTGATCAACAGCCAGCCGATGGGCTTCTACAGCGTCGCGCAGATCGTCACCGATGCCCGTCAGCATGGAGTCGAGGTCAGGCCCGTCTGCGTGAATGCGTCACGCTGGGACTGCACGATGGAGCGGATCGGGAATTCGAACAGGTTCGCCGTCCGCCTTGGGATGCGCGTCGTCAAGGGACTGGCGGAGATCGACGCCGCCCGCATCGTTCTTACCCGTGCCGACCAGCCCTTCGAATCTGCCGATGACATGTGGCGGCGCTCCGGCGTGCCGACTGCTGCGCTCGTAAAGCTTGCGAACGCGGATGCGTTCTTGCCGTCGTTGGGCCTGGAACGTCGGCAGGCTCTCTGGGACATCAAAGCCCTCCGCGACGAGCCGCTCGAGCTGTGGGCGGCCGCCGCCGAGCGCGAGGCGCAGACCGTGGCAGAGATGCAGGAGCCGGAAGTCTCGCTGAAATCCATGACCGAGGGCAGGGAAGTCGTCGAGGACTATACGAACACGGGGCTGACACTGCGCGCCCACCCGATGTCGTTCCTCCGGTCGGACCTGAAAGCGAAGTGCATTGTCACGTGTGCCGAGGCCATGGGCGAGCGGGACGGGAGGTGGCTCTGGACGGCGGGATTGGTCCTCGTTCGTCAGCGGCCCGGGTCCGCAAAAGGCGTCATGTTCCTAACGCTCGAGGACGAGACGGGGATCGTCAACGCCGTCGTCTGGCCATCTCTATTCGAGCGCCAGCGACGGATATTGATGACGGCGTCGATGATGGGCATTCATGGCAAAATCCAGCGGGAAGGCGAGGTCGTGCATCTCGTCGCCCAGCGGCTCTTCGACTTCTCGTCCGACCTGTCGAGCCTCGGTGATCGCGGCGGCGATTTCCCGCTGCCGCATGGTCGTGGTGACCAGGTCAAACACGGAGGCGGCCCCGATCCGCGCGATAATCCCAAGCCAGCAGTGCAGGCAAGGGACATCTATATCCCTGACCTGCATATCGATACGTTGAAAGTCAAATCGAGGAACTTTCACTAGACCGCTTCGCGCCATCAGTGGACATCCTGTCGCGTGCTCGCAAAATCCTGCTGCCCTTATCGCAACGATGTCGTGGATCGCGGTTCTAGAAAATTCGTTCAGATCAGCGAAAGCTCTGGGGCAGCGGCCCCTCCTTCAGAACCTTCGGGCAAGAAAGTGTAATGTCCAACGCCCCCGCTCAGAACCTCGGACTTGCAATGAGGGATGTGTTCGGACATCCGCTCACTCGAACAATTGCGACACCGACACTTGTCGGATGCGCCGTTCGTCCGAGGTGAAGCATAGAAGCATCCGCTTGTCTCCAAGCACCCAGCGATCGTTTTTCAAACTTCCACCGCTGCTCCATTCCGGCTCCCCGAACTTTGCCCGCGCCTGCTCCCGGGTCATGGTCATATCGAGATCGAACGGCGTTCCATCGATCGGTCTTCCTGCTTCCTCAGGAAGAACGAAGAATGTACGCAGAACCAACTCCCCTTCCGCAAAGCGCGTCCCGTTCGGCAACTCGCTTCCGAGAGTAAAGAGCAGTTCAATCTGTTGACCCGGGACCTCGACGTTCGTTTCCTTCTCGCCGCGTGGCGGCCGCTTGAGCGGGAGCGTCGCACCCAGCGACTTCAAGTAGTCCACGACCGCTGCGTCGGTTTCCGACTTTCCCAGCAATGCCAGCGCGCCCTTATAGATTGTCATGCAACAGCTCCAATGCCTACTTGCGACGATTGCCATGAGATCGGTACCGGGACGCCGCGAAGACCCTGTCAATAATGAGCAACGACGATTGGGACAAGTGGCTCAAGAAGATGATCCGGAACAATTGAAGGCAGGTGAAAACATGAGGCAGATCGACTGTTTACCCAAACTGAATTGCACGGAAAACTGGCCGAATCTTGCCGGAAAGGTAGCTCGCCGAAAGCCGGATGATGGCGGTCGATCACCTCGCCCGAACAGGAATCGACGCCTCCCCAGAAACTGAGCTCGGTGTCGCTGAATTCAACCTGTCCGGCGGCCTAGCCACGGACAAGCGCTTTGCCGAGATACGTCTTCGGAGCTTCGGGGCCCATAACAGCCTTCAGCGTGAACTAACTTTGGAACATACAGCGAAGCCAGAGATTCCCTACTGAAGATCAGCAGCCGAAAGGGGCACGCTCTATGCAACGACGAGATAGGTCTAACCCTTGGTGATTCACGGCTGGGAACCAGACCCCTATGCAATGGCGCTTACAGGCGCGGGGCTTCTCATCGCATTGGTAGCATGGCTACCGCTGGCTCTCCGCCGACTTCCGCTCTCGCTTCCCATCGTTTGCTTGGCCATTGGCGGCCTGATCTACACGTCGCCGTATCTGAAGTTGGACCCATCACCAGGTGCACACCCCTACGCCACCGAACGTTTGACGGAGTTCGTGGTTCTTGTCGCGTTGATGGGCGCAGGCCTGAAGATTGACCGCCGGTTCTCATTCAAAGGGTGGGGAACCACTTGGCGGCTGTTGTTGATCACGATGCCGATGAGCATCATCGCGATAGCGTTCATTGGCACGACCATCCTTGGTTTAGGTGCGGTGGCTGCACTGCTTCTAGCAGCAAGCCTTGCGCCGACCGATCCTGTTCTTGCGGCTGACATTCAGGTTGCCGGGCCCCTTGAAGGGGGCGAAGACACTGTTCGCTTCGCGCTGACGTCAGAGGCGGGCCTGAACGACGGGCTTGCGTTTCCTTTCGTGCATCTGGCCATCGTTTTAAGTCTTGCGGCTGCAACAGGGGAGCCCTGGTTCGCTCGTTGGCTTACCTTGCATGTCCTCTGGGAGGTGATTGCGGGCATTGGCTGCGGCTGGCTTGTCGGCCGTGTGTTTGGCTGGGCGACCTTCAAGATGCCTGGCGATACGTTGGCAAAGACAGGCGACGGATTGGTAGCCATAGCAGCTACCTTCGTGTCGTATGGCCTGTCCGAGCTGCTGCACTGCTATGGCTTCTTCGCAGTCTTCGTTACCGCGTTGACACTGCGTAACTCCCATCGCGACCACGACTTCCAGCGCGACATGCACGACATCACCGAGCAGATCGAGCGCATCGCGATGATGCTCCTGCTGCTCGCTTTTGGCGGCGCTATCGTCAATGGCTTGCTGTCCAGTATCGGTTGGGTAGAGATTGTCGCCGTCCTGCTCATATTGCTGGTCGTTCGACCTGTAACCGGCCTGCTTGCGCTTCTTGGAGTCCGCGCGACGCTCACCGAGAAAATCACCATCGCCTTTTTCGGCATCCGAGGTGTTGGTTCATTCTACTATCTCGCTTATGGTCTCAATCATGGGCGGTTCCAGGATGGCGACCGGTTGTGGGTCATCCTGTCGCTCGTCGTCCTCGTCTCGATCCTAATGCACGGGCTCACTGTGACGCCTGCGATGCGTTGGCTGGATCGACGGCACGGCCGTGAAGCTGAATAAAGCTCATTCGAGCCAAGGGAACACGCCGAACATGTAAAGTGCGACGATCACAAGATCGACTATCCCACCGGGACACTCGAAAGATCGAAATCGGCGACCCTTCTCATCGATCGCGATTTCCAAGCGCCAAATCTGGACCTGCGTATGCATAGATGTCTCGGGCTTGGTAATTCAGAAAGGGAACGATCATGCGTACGTCTTATCGGTTACCTGTCGGGCGTGGTGGATGACCAAATCTAGCGAAGGAACCCATCGCGTCCGAACTCCTCCCATCCGGAGAGATTTGCGGAACCTTCGTCGGAAATCGTCTGCTCAGGGGGCGAAGTTTTCGCCCGTTGCTTCAACGAACGAGTAAGTTTTGCCTTGTAGGCGGCCCGTCGCCTGTTATCGGCTGCCGCTGTCGCGTCAACTTCCCGCCACTCCTCAACGATACCCCGGTCGAGAATGTCTTCGACCACCTTGGGGTCAAAGACGTGGAACGTGATCCTTTTAGCCCGGCCACGGAGCTTCACCGTTCGCGTTCCCGCACTGGGAAGCCGACCGTCGGCGAGCCAGCGGTGCCTCTCACTTGTTTTGATCGTCAGGATGTCCTGTATTTCACGCGGGATGACGGGCATGCTATCGACGTCTTCCAGCGCTCTGGAAACAATGGTCGAAGCGGCTTGAAACTCGGTCTTCGCGTTCGCGGACATCGACAGGATCAGCTCGTTGCCTTCGAGTATGAGCGATTTTTTCGACGTGGCTGGGAGCCGAGCGCGCATCTCGAGAAGTATTCCTTTCGCTCGGACAGACGAACCCAACGTCACAGCGGGGGTCAGTCTCCATGTCCTGAGGAACTCGATCTCGTTCTTTTCGTGCTTCGGCATGAAGCTTAGATGGGTTCTGCACCTAGTCACATCAACGTGCGTCACGTCAGCAAATCATTCGGGGGCGATGACGCTGTCGGTCTCAGCGCAAGCGCGGAATGCCGAATGCTCGCCGGGGAGATCGGACGTCTTCGCATCCTCTGTAACGGTGCCGGAGACTAGCTCGCGTTGTTCTCATTCCGTTCCTATGTTATCAACACCACGCGTTTCCGTGGGACCAGTCGATGTCACGCCTGTATGCGATAGCTCGGACAATGGAAGAGGTCGTCACCCACTTCGGCGTTGACATTCCGACTCCGGTCGAGGTTCCAAGCGAAACGATTGAAGGTTCGCAAGGCCTGATCGTCATCGAGAAGGACGGTCTTTGTCTGCTCAAGTCAATCCCCTGGGGATTCCCGCGACAGACCCGCGAGATGCGCAAAGACGGCGAACCGCCAGGCCGCATTGGTCTCGTAGCCGATCTCACCAACCCGCTGTGGGATCGTATCGTCGTCGATCCTCGATATCGGTGCCTCATCCCCCTGACGCACTTCGCGAACCCAGACGGCCCCAAGGGAGAGAAGACGAGAGCGTGGTTCTCGATGAACCGCCAGCCGTTGATGGCCTGGGCGGGATTCTGCAAGAACACGCCCGATTTCGGACCCGTGTTCGCGGGAATGACCATGACCGCGAACGAGAAGATCAGACCGTTCAACGATCGCATGCCTGTCCTCCTGAAGCCCGAAGAATACGATCGCTGGCTTCACGGCTCGATTCAGGATGTGATCGCGATCCAGTTTCGCGATCCTCCGCCGTCGGAGGACTTCGAAATCCTCCACACGCGGGACCGCTGGCAAAGCGGGACGCCGCCAGGGAAAGCCTTGCCGCGCCGCTCCAGCGACGCCATGTTCTAGGAACTATCCGGGAGACAACGCATGTGTAACCTGTACACCGTCCGAAAGTCCGCCGCCGAAGTAGCCGCCCATTTTCGCGTACCGAACCCGATGGCGTCCAATTCGCCGGAGGAGGTGTACCCGGGGACCCCTGGGATGGTCGTCACGGAAAACGAAGGCGTGCGGGAACTGCGGTCGATGGTGTGGGGCTTTCCGATGCGTTTCGCGACCATGAAACCGGACGCGAAGCCAAAGCCCGTCAACAACATCGCTGACTTGACCAAGGGTACATGGGTCGGTCTGGCCCGCAAACCGCAATGGCGCTGCCTGATCCCCGTGACAGGGTTTGCCGAAGCCGAAGGCGAGAAGGGGAGGATGACGAGGACATGGTTCTCCCACAGGGACGACCCGATCTTTGCCTGGGCTGGCCTATGGAAGGTAAGCGATGAATGGGGTCCTGTGTATTCAGGCGTCATGACCGACGCGAACGAAGCGATCCTACCCGTTCACAACCGTATGCCCGTTCTCCTTCATCGCGACGAGTACGACCAATGGCTCCACGGCAGTTTCGAGGAAACGCTGACATTTCAGAAACGGGCGTTTCCGGCGGAACTCGTGGTGATGGAGCGGACGAGCGAGCTCTGGTCAAAGAAGAAGATGGCGACGGAAACTCCTCTACTCCTATGACATGACCGTTTGATCCCGCGCTCCAGCTTGCTTTCCGTTGGCCCTCCTGCGGCTGGCTTTAACGTTAGGAACGACTTCGCGATGCACGAGTTATCTTCAGCCGGCCGTGGAGGAGACCGAGATGGTAGACAAGGAACAGGAGCAGCGTGAGCGGGCATACAAGATTTGGGAAGACGAGGGTCGCCCGGATGGTTTCCATGACCAACATTGGAAGCGTGCCGAAGAACAGCACGAACTCGCGGAGCAGGAGGTTCAGGAGGTGACGAAGGTCAACCAGGAAGCCGACGACAAGTTCGCGAAGGACGACACCGAAGGCACATCGGCCGCAGACATCAAGCCACCGTCGGCTGTAAGCCCAGATTGATGGTTAGTTCGAAGCGCCGCAGCCGCGGCGCGACCGGAGCGATCATAAGCACTGAGCGGTGAGGCAATGGCGTGAACGACCGCCTTCCATTGAAGTGAGAGAACGAAATGACCGACGACTGGCGAGCTGACTTGCGGCTCGATCTCGAACCTCGTGGATAAGGCCGTGGTGAAAGGCGCGAAGCAGATCGAAGTCTTTGCCGCCGTAGACGTGGAACTCGCACGCCTCCGGGCTGCGAACGACCGCGACCCGGACCCGGCAGAAGACACCTCTCAGGAAATGGTGGAGGAACCAGCCAACGACTGGCCTGCTGCAGAGCGATAGAGCCGAGCCACGCGGCTCGCAGAACAGTCGCTATCCAGTCAAAACGCTGGGGAAGTCCATGTTCGATGCGAGCCGCGCCGATCTCAGCCACAGAGGCAACGGGCAGAGTGCGGTTTCGGTTCCGCTCGGTGGCGGGCGCAAACATCCAACACTTCTTCCCGACATCGTTCAGGTCTCTCCGCTCCTCGGTCGCCACTGACCGTTCAACGACCACGACTTGTGAGGAGCGATCGGCCGCTTGAGCATGCCTTTTGAATGCTCCCTGTCATCGAGTTCCTTCAGCGCGTTGATGACATCCGAGTATTTGATCACCTTGGGAAGACCTGGGGGCTGACGGAGAAGCGGCGACGATTCGACCGCATACAAGTCTGACGCCCAGGATGCGAGAATCGCTCGTTTCTGGCTTGTCGAAATCAGCGAGATGAGGACTTCCGACGGACTACGGAAGTGACGGTACGGGTGAAGGATGTGCGAAACCGAGAGCGCGTCGGCATCACCGTCGGCAGGATTTGCAAGCGAGCTTTCAATCATCGTTCTTGTCTCCGAAAACTTCTGCCAATCAAGAAATCCAAGAGGACAAAACCTGATTTAGTTAAGTGATAACAAGGCACAAGATGGCGAACCCAAGCCCGTAAAAAATCCTTGCTGGCCCTCTTGAAGAGGCAAACTTGCAAAACCAAATCGATGTTATCGGTCGCCTAGACAGGGGCCGACGAACCCGGGGACGCAGGTTTCCGCGCGTCTCCAGTCCATGTTGCTTTACGGAGGATATGGTTATGAGAACCGAACTTGATTTCGCACCACTCTATCGGTCCAGCATCGGCTTTGACCGCGTCTTCAATCTTCTCAACAACGCGCAGCGCCTCCAGTCCGTCGATCTCTGGCCGCCGTACGACATCGTCAAGCTCGGCGATGCCGAATACGCCATCACCATGGCTGTCGCAGGCTTTGGCCAGGGCGACCTCGACGTGACCCAGGAGCGCAACGTCCTGATCATCAAGGGTGGCAAGGCGCAGAAGCAGGAAGGCGAATATCTACATCGCGGCATCGGAGGCCAGTCGTTCGAGCGTCGTTTCGAACTCGCAGACCACGTCCGCGTCGAAACCGCATCGCTTTCCGACGGTCTCTTGCGCATTGTGCTCAAGCAGGAAGTTCCGGAAGCGATGAAGCCGCGCCGTATCGAGATCGGCGGCACAGCACAGTCGGGCGAGCCGCTGCAGATCGAAGCCGACAAGCAGGTCGCGTAAGCTCGGCCGCGTCTTAATCGATAGAGGACATCACCCCTCTCTTCAGGGTATCAGGCCCGCCAGCCGGGCGGGCCTTTCGGTCTACCTGCTTCGCGGCGTGACCATCCTCCTCTGGGCTCGGGCACCTGCCTTGATCGGCGAGCCAGGATGTCTTTTTCGAATATCCAGAGCTTGCCCTCGTGACCCTCGCCGCATGCGAGCTTGCCTTCCGCCATGTCACGGTACAGGTCGGCATAGCGCGCGAGGCGTTTGAGCGATGCCTCCGGTGGATCGGCGGTGGCGATCATCGCCTCCCGAGTTACGACGACGATCCAGACGGACGTGCCATCCGTCACTCCAAGGTGGCCGTTCTCCCCAAACAGAAAAGGCGCGGGTTCGCATAGTTCGATCTCGTGGACGTGGTCCATCTCTATCCCGCCTTTTTGCTCTTGAGTTCGTCGGCCAGGGACTTCTTCAGTGCGTCCATAATATTGATGACGTTGGATGCCGGAGTGGCGGTCTCCTTGCCTCTGGTCGACTTCTTCACAGACCTGAGCGCCTTCTTCTTTTCGGCGATGAGCTTGAGGAGGCTCTCCTGGATAGGGTCGCTCGCCATCTCGGGCGACCACCGCGCCGCCTTCTGCTTGATAAGTTTTTGGACCAGCGGCACCAGATCGGGATCGCCCTCGTCATCGATGTCCTCGAAGTAGTTTTCCTCGGGACGCACCTCATCGCCGAACCGCAGTGACCACAGAACGATACCTTCGTCGCGGGGCTCGAGCACGACAGCGCGCTCCCGACGGCCGATGACGAGCTTCGACACCCCGACGACCTTGTCGGCTTTCATCGCGTCCCGGATGACCGCGAACGCTTCGTTCCCGACGGCATCGTCGGGCATCAGATAATGAGGCTTTTCGAGGTAGACCCATTCGATGCTGTCGGCGGCTACGAACTTCTCGATATCGATCGTTTTCACGGTATCGAGCGCGACAGCATCCAGATCGTCGTCGGTAAGGACCACGTAGTCGTTCTCTCCGCGCGCGTAGCCTTTCGCTTCGTCTTCGTCTTTCACGGGCTTGCCAGTTACCGAGTCGATGTACCGGGAGACGACGCGGTTGCCCGTTTCCTTGTTGAGCGTGTGGAAGCGGACCTTTTCGCTTTCGCTGGTTGCAGGCGTCATGTTGACCGGACAGGTGACCAGCGAAAGCTTGAGATAGCCTTTCCAATAGGGGCGTGGTGCCATGACCTATCTCCTCAACTCGCTCTGCGTTGCGGAGCAACCTTTTAAGCGGGACGCTTCGCCGCCGTCCCCCGCGCTGCGCGCTCCCTCCCGGTGCCAGCGTTGGCATTGGCCGCAGTACGTTTCGGCTTCTCGTCGGCGGCCTTCGTCATGCCCGCGCTCTGGCGCAGGGCGGCGAGCAGGTCGTTCGGCTTGGATACCTCGACCTTCTTGCGCTTCGGAAGGGCCTTGCCCTCGATCTTCGCCTTAACTAATTCGGCGAGTGCGGCTTCATAGCGATCGTCGAAGGTCGCGGGATCGAATTCGCCCTTCTTGGTGCTGATGATATGCTTGGCCAGATCGAGCATCTCGCCCTCGATCTTAATCTTCGGCATCTCCTCGAAGGCCTTCTTGGATGAACGGACCTCGTAGTCGAAATTCAGCGTGGTCGCGATGAGACCCTTTCCGTGCGGGCGGATGAGTACAGTGCGCATGCGCCTGAAAAGGACCGTGCGGGCAATGGCGGCGACATTCGACTTCCGCATCCCGTCTCGAAGGGCGACGAATGCGTCCGAGCCAGTTCTGTCGCTGGGGGTCAAGTAGTACGGCTTGTCGAAGTAGACGTCGTCGATATCGGAGCAGGGGATGAAAGCCTCGATCTCCAAGGTCTTGTTACTCTCCGGGATGGTCGCGGCAACCTCCTCGGGATCGATGATGATGTACTGGCCGTTTTCGATCTCGAATCCTTTGGTCTGGGCTTCCTTGGGGACCGGGTCCTCGGTCTCGCTATCTACGAACACGCGGTTGACACGGTTTCCGGTTGCCGTGTTGATCGTGTTGAAAGTGATGCGGTCAGACGTAGATGCGGCGGTGTATAGCGCCACCCCGCACGCCACTTCTCCGAATTTCACGAACCCTTTCCATTGCGCACGCTGGCCTGCCATGACGCTGAACTCCGACTCGACTGATTCGCGACTCAATCGTTACGCAACCGATTCGTTCCGACTCAAAACGAATCACTTTTCAACGGGTTGAGCTCCTTGGTTGAATGATTCGTGGAGTTGCTCGCAGCGCGGGCCGCCCTTGCGGAAGGTCTGGACTGGTTCGAGCAGGAGACCTGTGTGGCAGGGCTGATCGGGAGAATTCCGAGGATGCCGCTTTACCGTCTACAGGCCTCCTGGCCACTATGACGTGGCGATGCGTCCCAAGCCAGTTTACCGCACGCTGCAGTTGGCACTGGTAGAACCACTAAACTTATACTAATAGTTGTGGTGGATAGCTATTGCGGCATCAAGGGGGAAGTCGATGCGCAGATTCCTGATCCTCGGATTTTCGATAATCGCAAGCATGTACCTATCGCCGGACACTGCACTGGCTTGGGGCAAGTTCGGACATCTCACCGTGTGCGAACTCGCCTATCGGAAATTGACCGATCCGGCGAAGGCGGAGCTGAACAGGCTCTTTCGCAAAGGCAAGGGCGGCATCGTCGTCGAAGGGAGGAACACGCTTCCCGACAGGACATACACTTCGTTCAACAGAGGATGCCTGGAGGAGGACGAGTTACCTCGAAAGAACGACATCGACCACTATGTGAATGTCGACCGTAAGACGAAGACCATCGACGCGAACACATGCCCTCTGGCGGACACCTGCGTATTCGCGGCCATAACGCGTGATTTCGACAACTTGAGAAACCGATCACTTCCCGACAGCGATCGTGTGTTCGCCCTGATGGCCCTCGGTCACTGGATCGGCGACATCCACCAGCCACTGCACGTCTCTTTCGCCGACGACCGCGGCGGCGGGTGGATCAAAATCGATCTCGAAGGGAAATGTGGGACTTCCAGGGAATCCAAACCCGACAACCTCCATGCCGTCTGGGACAAATGCCTGCTGGATGCGGGCATGTTCGAGCGGGTCCGCAAGAGGGATGATTTCAAGAAGACCTGGAGCAGGTTCACCATCACATACCGGGCAGCCGACACTTTGCTTTGGAATACCTCTTGGGCCGAGGAGAAGACGCTGGTCGGGCAGGACTACGCGAAGTGGGCGCAGGAATCCTACGTCTACACCATCCACCCCGACACGCTCTATTGCACGATGATCGGAGATGCCTGCGCATATTCAACGACGACGCTGACGCTTCCTAAAAAGGATCAGGCCCGGACGCAGGCCATCAGTCAGCAATACCTGGCTGACCACGAGGCGATAGCGCAAGAACGCGTCCGAAAGGCCGGCCTCAGGCTGGCGCACCTCATGAACCTTGCCCTCGATCCGGATTACACGACGCCGATAAAGAGCGAAGTGCAGAAGCCGTAAAACCGGGACCGCGGCGACGCCCGCGGCCCGTTTGTCCCTGCTATCTCAGCAAGTGGCGGCGGCCTGGTCCTTTCAGGCTCCAGCCGCCTGGAGGGTCCCATTTGACCGCGCATAGGGCGAAGGCTTCGCTCGTGCGGCATTCTGGGTCGCGAAAGATGCGACCAGAACGATGAGGCCGATGATGCTGGTTGACTTGTAGAAGCCGACCGCTGAAGGATTTTGAGGACTCTTTTCACCGGGCCATCTCGGGCATCCTCTAGGCATCAAAAGGAGAAGCCCGATGAACACCCAGGCGAAAATGGAAAGCTTCATGCACTCGACAGAACGGCCGACCGACATACCTACTCCCCCTCCGACGGATGTGGTGGCGTTATTCGTCAAATCGTCCCGCACCCTGAAGGGCTGGAAAATCTCGACACTGGCGAATTTCGCCAGTGTGTCGGTGTCTACGATCGAGCGGGTGGAGCGCGGGGAGAAGGTCGGGGAGGAGGCTCTCGACAAGATCGCGGTAGCGCTCGGGTATGACAAAGGTGCGTTCCACACCCCGCGGATACCGCTAGCGCCGGAAAAGGCCTTAGAGAGTTTGGTGGAGACCTACGGCCACTTGCAGGAAGTCCCCGTTTCGCCGTTGAATACCCAGCGGGCGATTAGGGAAGCCGCGCGATGCGACGGAATCCTGGTTCACAGTCCCGATGTACCCGAAACCTATGACTCCGATATCGCAAATCTGCGGGAATGGATTGATCTCGCCTCCTTCGTCCTCTGCGATGAAATCGAATGCTCTGACCCGGAGCCGTCACGGCGGAAACTTTACATCGACATCCTTGGCTTTGTCGGGGAAATGGAGCGCAGAGGATTGACGGTCCTAAGCGGCGTCATGAAGGTCGAGGAGCCTGGCAGTCGCAGTTTGCGGGTGGCAATCATCAGCGTAACGCCGAAGCTCAGTGATCCGGGAGCGATCAAGCGGACCTCGATCTTCGTAGACAGAAGGCTGATGTCACCATCCAACACGACCTTCGGCGACTTCGAGTGACGGACACCCTTGAAAACACGAGCCAGAAGTCACATTTCATAGCCATCACCCATTGTCGATGGCTTGCCGCAGTAACCCTGTCGCGCGCGATGCTGTCCGGGTCTGCAAAGGGCGCGCTCCAGAAATGGATCGAGCGCCCTTTGTGTTTTGCGGGCGAGATTATTGCGCTACACGGTTGAATTCCGGCCGCGCTACTCCTCGAACGCCCGTCCATCTACCGACTTGATGTAGCGTAGGATGGCAGTGACGCTGTCGAAGATGAACCGTGCCTCGTCCGGATCGACAAGGTTGGATTGTCGTGCGCCAGCGACTTATTGTTCCGAAGATCGTTCATCGCCTCAAAGATGCTGATCGAACTCTTGATGATGCGCTCGGACATCTGGGTCAGATTCCTCTGAGCGCCAAGTGCCTTTACATATCGGCCGACCCGCGAATGGAGCGGGTCGTCTAGACGCCGCGGTTTGTGTGGCGCGGAATGAGTGCGCTTCTTTATTCGGCAAGATCGAAAACGAGCTTGGCATTCGGGCTCTTGTCGCTGTAACCGACAACATTGCATCCCTCACGAACCGGAGCCTTGCCGAGGAGCGTCAGGTTTGCGCCCTGGTAGTGTCCGCCGACGAGATAGGGTGCCGGAGCGCAGCCCTTTTTGTACGTATAAGCGACGCCAGAAAACCATTCGTTCGGAACTTCCCATCCGCGGACGAGAACGGTGTCCTCCGCGATAGTACCAGTCAGCGATTTCTTGGGGTCTACGTACACGATGATGTGTTGCCTCTGGTGATTGAACATCACGGATCCATTGTGGCCGATGTGAGCGCCGTATGTCTCATCCTCTGGGCCGAGCTTGAACGTCTCCTTGACGGGAATGGTCTTGTACGGCCAGCCCATCGGGCACAGTTTTAGCCAAAGAGAACCGAATTCGGCACCGCGTTCGGCATCGGACATGCCAAGCCGCTTGCCTGTCTCTGCGTCTTTGACGCCGACATATCCGTAGTATTCATTGCCGCGAGTTTCCGGACCGTCAAAAACGTAGTGTTTTCCGCCGTTGGTCCACAGGTCACCGTTGTCGCAGTTTGCCGTTGCTTCGTAGACATGACCGGCAGACGACGCGAGCGCGTCGGCCACACAATCCTTTTGGCCTGGATACCAGTTTTCGCACCACGATGTCGCGGATTCCTTTGTGACCTTCGCTTTCAGCGTCGACCTCGTCCCGCCGTAGTCGGAGGCTTCGGTAATGATCGCTGTCGTTGTCTGACGGAAGAGCGGGTACTCGTCACCGATCGGTGCTGGCGGCATTGCAGGAATGGTAGAGGCGAGCAGAAGTAAAGAGACTGAAATTGACATAACCTCATCCAACGCATCACTTACGTGGTATTGATGTAACCTGTGGAAGTTGCAGGAGCTTTAAAGGCAGGGGAAACTCTGCCTTTTAGATTTTCCTGGTTAACTCAAACGGCGGAAGTCAGAACTGCCTCGTGCGCTCTTCACAGCGCCGCCGAAGTCGTTTTGCCTGGAACAGTAGGGGCTTTTGACCCTACCATCTGGCCAGGTGTAAAAGTGCGGACTGCTAGAGCTCGGGAACCGGGGCCGCCTCGCTAGTATTTTTTGCCTTAGCGGCATCGAGTCTTCCCTGCGCATCCCGAATGTCGGCTTCATAGTCGCTGGCGAGGTCTAGGTAGTTGACCATGCCCATCATAATCTCCTTGGCGATACCCGTCTGGTCGCCATCGACGGAGAACTGGATATAAAGCCCACAGAAATCCGCTCCCGCCTCCTTCGCTTTCTTGGCGGTGTAGTCGTCCAGTCCTACCGTCGCGGTACTCATACAGCCAAGCGGCCCATCAATCTTCTTTGCAGGGCCATCAATCGTATCGAATTTCCAGGAAGCGCTAATGTTGGTTTCGCTCTTGCTGAGGTAGGACGGCTCACCGTATTTCTTGACGGCGGCGGCATATACCGCTTCCGTCGAAGGCCGCTCGGATGGCCTGAATTGCAGTTGCCGCTGCACCGAGAACAACTTGTTCCCGCTTCCCACCCCCGTGAACACGAAGCTCATGCGTTCCTGTTCCATGTCATCGGGCTTGCTCAGGTCGCTGTAGAGCGTTTCGCCGTTTGCGACCCATTTGGTGCCACCCGGTCGGCTCCATTCTGTGAAGCGATGCCTCCCTTCGGGGCGTAGCTCGTTATACCTGGCGAGAACCTGATCGGCGTTCATGCCGAGTTTCATGCCTGCAATGTCAAATTCTGCCGCTTGCGCGGTCGCTGCGGCGCAAAGCAACGCAGCTATGATAATACCGATTTTCACTTGAGACTCCCGAGAACACGCTTTTTTTGTTGAATTCAGCGACTGCGGTTTGACCAGACCTGCCATGCGCTTCCGGCCAGAAGCAGAGCAAGCGCGAAGCAGCCACCTGCTAACGATACGCCGCCCATCGAAGAAAACCGCCGGGCGTTCGCTGATCCCATAATCATCGAAATTTGCCGGTTCGCATTGTCGATCTCGTTGAACCCATTCAGTAGAGTCACAACTGCATAGAGAACCATGCCGACGGTGATGACCAGACCGCAAATTTCAAGCGTGCGGATATGTGGCTGCGCTTGAGGCACAAACCGCCCTGCGAGCCCGGCCATGAAGGCAAATGGAAGGAGGAAAGCGATGCCGCCGAGGAATAGGGGTGAAGCAAGCGTCAGCCCGCCGCCAACCCCCATCATACGGACATTGATAATCGGGATCGCAACGGACACCAGCGAAAGCACTGTAAGCGCTGCTGGGACCAAAATTCCCTTGTTTTGAGCGGAATAAGAGTTTTCATGTACAGTCATTACAAGCAGCCCCTCATGATGGAAAAAGCAAAGAGAGCAATCGCCCTCGAGAGGCAAAATCGAGCCTATGTCTTAGATTCGCGGAAAGCCTGGAGGGGGATTCTACCCTCGTTGCAGCCTGTTTGCCGCATGGCGACACGTATAGTTAATGCCCGTTGACCGCCCTGAACGGCATCCTACTTATGATAGTGATGGTCGCTATCCCCACGGCTTGTCTGTCGGGTCCTTCAATCCCTGCATCCAATTCGGATCGGCTTCGGTTTCGTAGATTGACCTAGCGTAGTCGTTCTGCCCTCTTTTCCTTTTCAGCTATTTCCAAGTAGACCAGCCTGGCATTCGGTGAATCCATCGTGTCTTTATGCATAAGACGTCCCCTCGATCTTTCCCCCGCGCTCGATGCGGCCAATGAGTGCCGGATCTCCAGGCCGAACCAACCGCTCATGCGGTCGCTCGGCGTGTCGTAACGGATGTCGTTGTGGTCGTAGTTCACGATCTGGTTGGCAATACGGTCGATGCGGCGGACACGGTCGCAAACGGTCCCTGACGGACAAACAACGCATCGTAGCCTACGAAGAAGTCGGCGGCGGAGAGTCGCGGAGCGCGTGGCCTCCCGGTTCCGTGTCCACCCTCGCACTTTGGAGCGCTGCACAGCGAAAGTCTGTGGCAAGCTTCCGAACATCACGACCCCGACGATATTTGGGGCCGCATGACAACGGTTTGATAATCAATATGTGCTGTATAAGCGTATGAAAAGACCTGTAATTTTCTAACTAAACATATTCGGATATGAGTGCATTCAACGCGATCTCCCAAGAGCTTATCGACAGATGGTTGCAGACCGCTGCCGCGACCAGTCCGAAAGATCTCTATTCAGCAGTGGTCGGGCGTCTGAATATCAAGATGGCGCTCTCCGTCGTTTCGACTGTGGCAGACGATCCTTATGACTGGCGCTTCCGCCGGGTGAAGGACTTCGGCTTCAAGAGCCCCCTGTTGAACCAAATGAAGCAGCAGTTTCCCGATGCGGCGTTGCGCGACCTCGACCGACGCTTCATTGATGATGCGATCATAGGTGCCTATTCGCGGGCTCTGGAGGTGAAGCGCCCCGCGATTGACCTAGTGAGAACGAAGCTTCTGGGTGTCCGGATCGGCTACGAGCGCCTTATATTACCGCAGAAATGCGACGGAAAGCCCGGCTGGTGTATCAGCCTGGCCGAAGGGCGCTTCTTCGTTTCTCCCATACGGGAGGCTAAGACCGATATCACGGATGAAAATATCATCCAGCTCCTGATCGAGGGGCACAGCACAAAGGAAATCGCCGAGTTTCTGCATCTGTCGCCGAGGACGATCGAGCACCGGGTAGACAGGCTCAAGAACAGGTTCGAGGCGAAGAACCTGGTTCATCTGGTGGCGAAGCTCGTCGCCACCCAGGTCGGTCGCAGGGAGAAAGAGAGCAGCTAGGCTACTTCATCGCCTTCCGGCCGAGCCACAGCATCTTTCGCTCTTTACGGCGGCCGAGACTAAGTCGTTGGCCGAACTCCGTCGGCACGTCACCGGATGTTTTCCCTTATCCCGTTGTAGCAAGTCTCGGTTGGCCCAATGTCGTGCTTGCTCAGCGGTTTCCAGATGTCCCGGTCGAAGTCGAAGAACTCCACATAACATCTGCCAGCACCGTCATCTGCCCATTGGGCTGCCAGCAGTCGGCTGTCCCTCTGGAACTCCAGATCGAGATACATGTTGTCTTCGCCGCCGCGAGGGAAATTCATGGGCCGCCCGGTCCTGTTGTCTGCGACGATCGCGAAAGAACATCCTGTTCCGCATCCGATCTGGATCAGCGAGTAATGGCCCGCGAAATTCGGACCTTCCCGCATTCCGGCCCGTATACGCGTGCGGAAGGTGTTGAAGTCGCGATCTCTGCCCCTGAAGTCGGGAAGCCTGGTTTGACCCGATAACCCGCCACGTGCGGGGAAGGCTGCAGGGCTTGGCCGTACCGGAACTACGGAGCCGTCCTTTGCAGCGCTCGCGGGGGTGACCTGCCCGGCTCCGGTAGCGCATTGGTGCCACTCCATCTGATATCCGTAATCGCCTTCGCGGCCATAGCACCATCCGACTGCGGCTAGCTTGGAGTCCAACGCATCGCGGCGTCCGCACGCGCGTGCCGTCTCGGCGGAATCGCCCCTGCCGCCTCGGCAGGCGGTATTCTGCTCGTGCCACTGGGTGATCAGACGGGACGGTCGGGAGACGCCCCGGTCGATCACGGAGACCTTGCCGACTTCCGACAGGATCTTCCCTGTTTTCGGATCCCAAACCAACGTGAAGTCGGCGGTTCCCGATGACGCCCGATCGCCGCGGGCGCTCTGGGCGAACCATTCCACCGATCCATCGAGCTGGCAGGTATCCGTGCAATGAACGCTTTCCGATCCATGCCTGACGCTGTAGGCCCGTCTCGACCAGCGATCCGCGAACCTCCGTTTGTCGATCAGCACTTCCTCTCTCGTGGCTGACTTGCCGTAGAAATTCACCCTGTCGCCATACGCTGCGCCGAGGAAAGCGAACGCCTCCGCGTTCGGGAGTGACCAGGCATCGTGGTATCTGGTCATGAAGGCGAGCGCCTTCTGTTCGTCCGTGGCCGCCGTTTCCGCCGCCGTGACCACAGTCCGGGTCGATGGCGCGGACGCTGCAGGCCAATGTGATTTCGGGACTTCGATCTGTCCGCCAGACGTGACCTTGTAAGCCTGCATTTCACTCGCTGTCAGGTATCTCATGTCATCTTTCGCGATCGAAAGGCTCAGCTGAAGAAGTCGCGGATCCACTCCCATTTCGATCAGGTAGGTCATGATCTGGGCCGTGATCTCCTGGACCGCCGCCACCGCGGAATGGCCGTCAAGATTCCGCTCGGGCGAGAACGATGACTGATGCACCCCGATAGAACCCGGATCGGCCTGCCTGACCGTCCCTCCGACAAAAGCCAACGCGCAGGCCGACGCACACTGCGTGGCCCTTAGCTGGAAGGTTGAAAGTCCAAGCGACCTGATCGCCCGTCCATACGCCATCGCGGCGACGATATTGCCCCCGTTGCTGTCGAACGTGATTATCCTCGCTCCGCTCGCGGCAACCTCGCGCGACAGATGGTCCGGGCTATCGGATAGTTCGAAGTCGCCCTTTACGACGAGGACAGGAGGCCCGTTCTCCACCGGAATGTGCGCGAAGCTGATTTCGGCATGCGCACTTCCGGACCAGACGAACCAGGCTAACAACGCCCACAGCACAGTACGCACAACAAGTAGCCCCCAAGGTCCCCGCCGTACATATTATCGCGCGCGCCAACGCACGCAATTCATACTTCTGGGCAGGCCTGGAGACTGCATCAACCATGCATCACCCACGTATGCCAACTTTGACGGCCCGATTTCCGGCGTCCGCCGAAGCCGCGAGAAATTCAAGGACTAATCAGCGAACAGAATGCAGACGTAACGCGCACATCGATCTTTTGCGCAGGCCCCGGTGAATCTAGCGGCGCTGCAAACAGGGCGAATTTCTCTTGACAAAGCTCGTATGTTCTGCTTTTGTTCAGCTCATGTTAAAGATGGTCCTGAACCCGATACGAATACGTTGATCCGGCTCCGCCCAACGGGGCGGCGATCTCAATCGTGTTTCAAATCGAGGTTGGTCATGGGTACCATCAACGACACTGAAGCGGTCGCGGGTTCATTGGCCCGGGCGTCCTTCACGGTTTTCCATCCGGTTCATACCATCAGGTGCACGGGCGCACGGATCTATCGCTCCCAGGCAGCCCGCGACCTTGCCTGCCTTCTCGATGTCGACCGGGACGTTGTCTCCTGGGAATGCATGCCCAAGCCGCTGGAAGTCCGGGGACGTCCCCACGTACCCGACTTCGGGATGGTCGACCCGGATGGCAGGTTATGGTTGCTCGATGCGCCGGATCGCCACGGGGTGGTCGATGAGAAGGCAGTCGAATCCGCGGCAGCGGAGGCCGGGGGAAGCTACCGCCTTGTAAGCCGCCGCGAAGTGTATGGAGGCTATAGGCTGAAGAACGCCCGCGATCTGCTGCGGTACGGGGGCTACAACGCCCGACTAGGAGACCGGATCAGGCTCCTGGCAGCATTGGATGAACAAGGCTCGTTGACCCTCGCCGAATGCATGTGCGCCATCCGGGAAACGCAGCCAATCGCGGGGATCGCGGTCCTGATCCTTGGTGGTTTTATCGAAGTCGACCTCGATAGCGGGCCGCTGGGTCCGGAGACGGTGGTTAGGCGAATACGGGCGTAAGCAGAACTGCGCCGCATCCGTTTCCGTCACCAGTTTCATTGAGGTTCTGCCATGACAAAACTGCGCTCTAAAACAATGTTCGACCCCCAGAGGTCGCTGTCTGCAACAGTAGCGCTTTTCGGGCTTCGCGCGGCGACCAGGCCGTATGTCCGCGATCAGAGATCGCGTTTCGCGCTGGTCCTGATCGTGCCTGATCCAGAAGACACGCTGATCTATTTCCACGCCGCGAGAAGGCTGCTGGGAGAACAGGATTTCGAGCCTGGCAGCGGGTGCGTCATCGTCTTGTCAAGCGAGCTCAGGAGGAACGCGGCTGTCTGGTCTTCGCAGGATATCAGAACGGCTAGGCGGGGCTTGGTAATCTGCAAAAACGAAGCTGATGTAACTTCCGACTTGAGGCTCCTTGCAGACGAGATCATCCACCTGAAGGCACCTACGGTCCGACACTTTCAAGCGGCCTCCAGACAACTCGGTTTTCCCGAGCCCGACGCGGCGGACGGTGAATTCCTTGCGGGGTTATCGCTGACGGACGTGCAACTGGCCATGCGGCCCGGACAGCCGATCTCCCGCGGTCTCGCGCGTCTTCGGAAAGAGCGGCAGCCAATTCAGGATAAGCTGGATGTGAAAGAGGAGCTGCGGCCCAATCTCGAAGAGATGATGGGTTACGGAGAGGCACGGCACTGGGGCCTGCAGCTTGCTCGGGATCTCTCACAATATGGGCGCGGTGAGCTGGCCTGGGAGGAGGTCGACAGGGGGATCCTGTTGCACGGAGCGCCGGGATGCGGGAAAACGACTTTCGCGAGAGCGCTTTCGAATTCATGCCGGGTCCCGCTGGTGCTCGGATCAGCTGGAAGGTGGCAGGCGGCCGGGCACCTCGGCGACATGTTGAAGGCTATGCGCGCGGCTTTCCACGAAGCCGAAAATAAACGCCCATCCATCCTGTTCATCGACGAGTTCGACAGCTTCGGAGATCGCTCGACCAACGTGGATTGGGAACACGCCGATTACAAGCGCCAGGTCATCAACGCCCTTCTTGAGCTTCTCGACCCGGCAGACGGGCGCGAAGGTGTGGTCGTGATCGGAGCGACCAACAGCTTACGGCAGATCGACAAAGCCTTTTTGCGAGCGGGAAGGCTGGAGAAGGTGGTCGAGATTGACCTCCCGAGCGCCATCGACCGCATTCACATCCTGAGGTACCACCTTGGAGACCACATCCCGCTCGGGGATCTCAAGGACTATGCCGATGCGTCCGAGGGCTTCACCGGAGCGGATATCGAGATGCTGGCGAGGGAAGCGAAGCGCCGGGCGAGACTGCGAAATAAGGCGGTGACGATTACCGACGTGATCGCGTCGCTGCCGCCCCGGGAGGCGCTGGATAGAGCCACCAAGTACAGGTTGGCGGTTCACGAGGGCGGACATGCCCTTATGAGCGTCTTGCTGAAATGTGGGGACCTGCAAAAGGTCTACATCAACAACCACTTTCCGGGAAAGCATGGCCCTCAGGTGCTCGGGGAAGCCGTAATCGAACATCCGCGGATGTCGATGGTCACCAAAGCGAACTATCTCGATCGCATCGCTTTGCTGCTGGGAGGCATCGCTGCGGAACGCGTCGTGTTCGGGGAACATGGATCCGGCGCTGGCGGGCAGGAGGGATCAGATCTGGTGGTCGCGACTGACATCGCCACGACGATCGAAAGCGGCCTCGGCTTCGGCACCACGCTTGTCGCTGATCTCGGGACTGGAAATCGCTCCCAGGAATGGCTCAGGCAACGGGACGACAGGTTGCGGCGAGCCGTTGATGAGACGCTTGCCGAACAACTGGAGCGGAGCGTTGCGGCCGTCACGAAAAATCGCGGAACGTTGGAAGCCATCGCGTCCGCTCTTGTTGAAAGGAACGTTCTTTTCGGTTCCGAAGTCAGGCAAATCGTAGAGGCAAACCGAAGAGAGCGCTCCGGGTCGAAGCTGGTAGCCGCACGGGAGCGAACGCCGCGGTAGCCATTGGATGACCGAACCCCGACGCGCGGGCAAAGACACCAGGTCGTCCCAAAGTGTGGACGGGGTCTGGAAATCAGCTGGAATCAACGTCTTCCATTTATGCTCGATTGCCGTAGATTGATGCTGTAGCAGCTGGAGGCGCGGCAAGGTGAACGACCTGGCGCAATGGACCCGATCGGAAGCCGAGAATCGTATCCGCGATGTTTTCGATCGCGCGAAGTCCGGAGTTCCGCAGCTTGTCCTCGACAACGATGGCGTCATCGAGATCCGGTTCCTTCCCGCGACGAACCCAAAGACTACCGCAGGTGAATTTCTGGCGCGGGGCGGGCCGCTAGACGAGTGACTAGGTGATCCCGCCGATCAATGGTCGCCGATACGAACTGTCCAATTGACCGGCGTTCCCGACTTGGGGAACCCCGGTTCTACCAAACATCATCGGCGATCCTGGAAGATTGGCCTTGCGGGAGGAAAACGCAACTGGGTTCACGCCACGGTCAACTGGCTTGCTCTGCTGCCTCCGATGCTCCACGTCGCAATTGCTAACGTGTCAATCCTGCTAGTTTTCCTAGTCGCCGATCTCGTCAACGGCACCGTCCATTCTGAGGCTACCGGATCAAACACTCCGGGCAGCGGACAGTGGCGGTGAACCAGCGCAAAGTCCTTGGAATTCAAGGTGGCGATCGGAAGCCGATAAGCAAGCGCGATGGCGGCTATGAACAGGTCGTGCTTGGGCTTGGCCGTCTTCACCTTGCGAGGATCGACGAACCATAGGTTCTTTAGAGGCCCGCAGCCATGCAACTCGGCGTAATGGCGAGCAACTGCCGGGCTCATCTGCGGGTATAGAAACCGATGCTCAAGGAACCGGTCGATCCAGAGTCTGTATTCCAAAGCCTTCTCGGGATGGCTCTTGCTGACTTTGACCACGCCGTCTTCGAGTTCGATCAGGGCGGGGAAGGGAACGGCGAACGTCTTCTGGGCCACTAGCCAAGCAGTTAGCTCCGGGATCGGCTTCTTCTTCGCCGCGTTGCTGAGGATGTTCGTGTCTAGCAGAAAGATGACGTCGCTCATGACAATGCTTGGTCTGCCGCGTCGCACTGGACCCGTCGAACCGCATCCCCGGTTTCGGCCACGCGGAAGTCTGCAGGCGAGTGGACAGGCAGGCAATTAGCCACTTATATGTAGTGCTGTCGATCGGTGCGTTACCGTACGTGAAGGATGACCGGGGCGCGTTACGGCGGGTGCCGGGCCGTTCCCTTTGCCTCTGCCGAAACAGTCTTGGCCCGACCGTCTGCCGGATAACCGCGGCCAGCTGGAAACGGCCGTTACCCCCTTGGCTCCGCTGGAAAGCTGGGGATCGAGAACCATCCTGCTGCGACTCGCGGCACAAGATGGTAGCGGTGAGATCACATAGGGGGGCGGAACTCGACCATGGGCAGGCAGCATGCAACTCCGCTATTGATCTCCGTTGACGAGAGCCGGTGTCATCCTGGGCACCTGACCCGGCAAACGACTTTCCCAACAGCCTGGACGTGACGATTATTGCGACGGTTACTCTAACAAGGAATGGACAACACTGGCATGAACGCGGCATCGGCCTGTGCAGCAAAACAGCGCTGAAACGCGGTGGGAAGCTGATCCAGAACATGAACTCTTCCCAGCACGATACAGAGACTGGGGTTATCGTCCGACCCTCGGCGAACCCATGTATGATCCGACGGCCCCGTACTGGCAATCCGACGCCCTCGCTGCGCTAAAGCTCATGTTACCATCCGAGGCACACCAAAATCTCGATAAAGCTCTCGCCACAGACCCGCCCGACCTTCGTGCAACGCAACCACCAGTGCGGAATTGCCGTTAACTTCCAGGGCAATGCCGTCGGATGGGAAATCCGCAAGCGAAAAGAGGCAGAGGAAATGAAGCGGGAAAATGAGGTGTCATTGAAAAGGGAGCGACAATCTCGCTCCCTTGTTCATTCGAAAATTTTGTTTAGTTCAGCGACTTCCGTCGCAGTGAACTTTAGACGGCGAATTGCCTCGCCCATCCGGGATTTTGGATTGTTTCCGCGAAAGTAGGCGTACCGAGGCATTCCATATCTTTCTGCGAAAATCTTGTCGTTGATACTTGCTAGCAAGTCCATCTGGGCACACCTGGCAATCTGACCTGCCTCCGACGCCGACATATAGCATTGCGCGACAAGCTCCTGAACACCCGCGATTCCATTCCGCTTGTATGTCGCGTCAAAGTCCTGCTCGCCCTGGCTTATGCCTTGCGCAACGCCATCGGCATTCTGCTCATTGACTGGTTCCGTTTTCGCGGAGGCGTGTGAGACCTGAGATTCGCAGATTTCGTCCGCAACCCTCTGGGCGGTCTTGTTGTCCGCAACCTGGCCAACCACAGTTCCCGAAGATAGATCAAAAACTAGAAGCGGATCGCCGTTTGCCACCGGCACCCTGATAATCGCTGCGCAGGGACGGTTCTCGCCTGCCGCAGCCCGCCATTCGAGCTTGCCGGAGAAGACCTTTTTCGCACTGGGCTTGATCTCAAAAAGATCATCGGCTCCGGCCTCGCCGTTAAGCTCCGGTTTGAAAAACAGCCCGACACGTCCCTCGACGTACTGCAATATAGCGGTCTCCCCATCGGGGCCACTGCACTTGAGAGTGAACTCATCATCGCCCCTTTCGACCACGGGGCATCTTGCGATGTCAGTATAAGTTGATGTGAATTTCGGTGCATTTGCCGTTGCCGGGATCGCCATCAGAACCGCAAGCGCGAACGTCGTTGCACCGCTCGTCATTCTTAAAGAGTTTCCGGTCTTGTCCCAAAATATCCGCATGGTTCCGTACCTTTCTATCAACACCATCCCGCCGCAATAGGCACTCGGAAATGGAAGGAGACGCGCTCGCTGCTTGGCCGAAGCACGTGCCCGGAGCGCCTCCAGCGAAAGACCCGTGCTTGCGGATGCAATGCTATAAAGTGCGGTGGTCAGGTCCTTTGTCTTGAAGGCGATACCGTTGCGTCCGCGAGCCCGGTCGAAATCGATCGGATTACCAATCTTATCAACGATAACGTGCACCCCGTAAAACATCTGATCGTAGTCGAGGCGCGTCGGGACGACAAAGGTTGCGCCTGCCGTGGTGTTTAGTTCGCCTTCGAAATTCGCAATAAAAATCTGCATCACGCTGTATGTGTCGGCGTTGCGCGCTGCTAACACCTCGCCGAACTTACACGATCCCAGGTAGGGCGTTTGAGCGAGAACCGATGAGCGTATAGCCTTGCGCATTTTATGGTCTTTCGGCAGGCGCGACATGAAGAGATCGCAAGCCTCGTTGCCAAGGATAGCCATGTTATCTTTCGTCGCGGCAGCGACTTCAGCCGCTGCCATGCGAGGGGCAATTTCTTTGAAATTCTTGCTTGCCGTCGCAAGCGGCTCAGGGCCATCCTCGCTGAAGAACCAGCGGCTATATCGGGCTGCTCCGCCCTGAGCGTCCGCCTTGCCAATCTGATTCTGCGACGAGCGGGCAACCTCTGCTACTGCGCCGCCGAACCGGCTGCCATACCCAACTGTCAATGTTGCACCCATGATGTCTCGCCCTCTCAACCTCTGCTGGCGGCGAACTTATGAAGCAAATCTTAACGCACCCCTTTTAGAACCACGGTAGATTTCCCCTCTGTTGCGTCAGCATTCACCGGGAAGCTCACCACAGACTTTGGAAATGCATCGTTTCAGGGTGCCTGGGTGGACATGCAGGAGGGTGTCTATTCGGTTCCCGCCATTCACGAACCCTTCATGCTAGGCACATTTCCTTATGCCTTGACGGTAGGAAGGTTCTCGCCGCGTAGTAATTTGGAAATGAAATTATTGCATTCTGGCAATAACGACAAAGGCTTATGCATAAGCCAAGTTGGCTCTGATTGCCGTGAGAAAATCCTGATTTTTATCTCTGCGCGACAATGGCCTTCTCCGATAGGGACTGTTGAATGGCTTTTAATGCAATCTCCCAAAAAATGCTGGATGCTTGGCTGAATGCAACCAATCCAAAACAAGAAGAATTATATGTAAATATCATCAATAGCCTTTCGGTTCGGATGAGATTGTCGTCAATAGACGTCAGCTCAAGGGAGCCAGGAGATTGGTATCTTCAGCCGATACGCCAGACTAAACTCTCGCCTCGCATCCTGAACTTAAATGCTATATTCAAGAGTGGGCGGCTTGGTGAATTCAAGGACCAGGAGTACCTGAGAAAATCTGTCTTCCCGCAATATCATTCCATAATTGAGCGGAAACAGCCGATGATAGATTCAGTTGAGACGACGCTCATGGGCGTAAGAATTGCGTACGACCGCATTATTCTCCCGGAAAAATCCAAGACACGGCCAAACTGGCTTGTCGTCTGCACTTATGGCCGGTTCATGGCCAGCGCTCCGGCGCAGAATCTCAACCTAGACAACATTGACGAGGCAATCCTGCTGCATGTCATGGCTGGCGAATCCGCCAAAGAGATTGCGGTGCATATGAATCTTTCGCCGCGCACTGTCGAACATCGCCTTGAACGGTTACGCAAACAGGTAGGCGCGCGTAGTTTGCCGCATCTGATTGCCATGCTCGTGACAGCAGGCTTCAACCGCTCGATCACTTTCACGGCTGGCGGAAACAACCTTGCTGAACCGCCTGAGACTTCCGGCACCCCGACGTGAGCGCAAAAACGATCTCAGCCAAAAGGTAAAATTTGTTCGGTATTGCCTACAGAGGCTTTGTTCCTCTTTAACTCTGTGGAGAATAGTGCTGCCATCCCCGCTCCATAAGGCAGCTAGAGGGGAAATTTCCCCTCTCCGATCCACTGGTTTCTTAAAGCGTCCCCGACAGTTTGAACCGTCGGCAGGAGAAGCCTGCGGATTGCAGAATGAGGGTTGGACATGGGTAGCAACATGGCAAGGGGCGCGGTGGGTGCTGGAGCAGTCGGTGGGGCCGTTGCTGGGACCGCTGTCTTGGGAGCGGCAAACTCCGCAGGTCAGATAGGAGCGCTGGTTGGAAGGGCTGTTCAAGCCGGAGAAGCAGGGTGGGATGAAGACGGTAACTTCGTTTGCTCCAAGTTCGTCTTCAATTTCCGTACGATGCAGGTTTTCGACGGATCGGAAACGCATGCTATCAGCGATATCCGGGAATACAGCTATCAGGATCATGTCTTCAAGCTGTTCTTCAAAGAGAAGATCAACCCAAAAGTCGTCCTGGTCGGCACGGAAGACCGGTCCGAGATGATCGGGAGGATTTTCAGCGACACGTGGAACGGTGTCACGTTCACACCTGAAAAAAACAAGCTTCTACCGGGATTTCTGCCGAGAATGCGCCGCGTCAAGATCGGAACGGCCATCCGATATTTCATGCGCTCGGTATTTCTCGGCGCGGTAATGGCGGGCGTTTTTGGCTCTATGCCCTTTCTATTGGCGGCTCCTTCCGTATTTGCGGCATCCGTCGCCTACAGGAAATTCCGCCCGATTACCGAGCCCTCATGGGCGCAGCGCTAAGATTGGTGTCAGAGAATGAAGATTCACATATTCACAATAGCAGCGTCATTCCTTTTTACCGGTGCTGCCGCGATGGCAGCCGATGGCGATTCAACCTACTATTCCGGCGCGTTCCATTGTGACAAAGGCGCTCTGAATACCGATTGGGTGATCAGCCGCAATTTGGCCGGACAATCGTCGGTAACCGTCTATTACCAGCAACGTGGCTCCGATCAGGTTCAGTGGTTGCAGTTGAAGGAGCAGCAAGCCAGTGATGGCAACGTTCTCGTCGATGACAACGGCCAAATCCGACTTACCCTGTCAGGCGGCGGTAACGCCATAAAGGCGGCCTGGGTAAAAGGACCACCCTACCGTGGATGCCAAGCCTTTGAAGTGAAGAAGGCCGATAGCGTGAAGGAGCGGTTTGATCGCCTCTTTACGCTGCTGGAAACGCCTCACCCCACCAAGGACGAAGAAAGGCAAGCGACCGAGGCTTTGGCCTCCATGCCAATCGCCTTCGCGCTTCCCGAGTTGGATCAACAACCATACATGCAGCGTTTGGCAGCGGCTGTTCCTGCGTTTTGGCAGCGGTACCGCAACGGCTTCGTAGACAATATTGTAAACCTTCCCCTAGCAAGCGAGGCCGAGCGGACAAGCTATGTCGCGCAGCTCCACACTACGATATCGGAAGCACTCCCGTCTCTCGTGAAAAGAGGCCGTGACCGCAAGGTCCGCGCAGACATGACCCTGGCGCTGCAAATGGCATCGGATCGGCTCGCGGATGCCGGATATCCTCTCGCGGCAGCCTACGATACGGCAAATCTCCAGACGATGTGCGAACGCTTGTCCTTGATGAACAAAAGCTTCTACCAAATAGACGACCTTGAATTCGTTGTCGGTACATCATTCGATTACTGGACGCGCGATATCGCCGAAAACGTTATCCGCAGCGCAAAGACCTGCGGGGATGCCGAACACTATGTCAACAGCTTAATGGAGCAGTGGCCACGCATTCAAGAAAAGCAGCGCACGGTTGCCGCCATCAAAACCGAACGGGATCGGTTGCTGGCTTTGCCGCTGACATTCACGACGTTAGTTGAAACGAAAAATGCCCAGCCGGACCGCCAGAAGGTGAACATAAGGTATGGCGAACAGGACATTCTGGCGCGCTTTTTCGGGAAACCACTGGATACTCGTCGTGATGCTCTATTCGATGCAGCTATGAACGAGATTAACAATAGTTTGGCATCATACTCGGTCGAACATCCCGAAAGTGCGCAGGAACTTAGCAGGAATTGCGACCAGCTTCGTTACTTGGACGGTCTCAGCGACGAAAGGGCGAAACAAATCGGCGAAGCTTGCAAATCCGCTTTATCTGCAATTGCGCAAAAGCAGACCGAAGACGGATTAAAGCGTATCAACACCGCGCTTCAGGCAGCAGAACTGTCGTCAGGTACCTCGGATGAAGCCCGGCAAATCTGCCAAACACTTGGGCAAGCGCATCTTCTTCGAGACGCGATTCCCCCGCTTCGCAATGCCTGTGAGAATGCCGAAAGGACGCTGAAGCAGAAGGAAGAAACTCAGCGCTGTGTCGCTGCCGTTGAAAAATCTGGTGAAGATGCCGATTTTTTGGAGGCCACGATCGCGGTGAAGATGCTCGGCCAAGACAACCGAACGCAAATCAAAGAACTGGTCTGCGCGGCAGCAAAGAAAGGTACTCAGGTCAGTTTCTGGACTGAAGGTGCTTTGATGTGGTCAAAGCAATTCATGGGACTACGTCGCGATAACGAAGACGAGAAACTCGTGTTGGAATTGACTTCCGGAAACGACGACGCTGATTGGAAGGTTCTTGCCTGGATCGGATTGCAGCAAGCGGACTCGCCAATCATTCCGCCTGAGGCGGTCACAGCATGCATCATGGGAACGCCTGGCTGCAACAAGATGGAATAGTCGCGCCATTGGGAGCCGTTTAATCGGCTCCCTTGTCCCTTGGCGTTAAGACGAGCGCCGGGAACAACGGCGGCGCAGGAGCAACGAGGTCTGCATCCGGCATAAAATGAGCCGCAGGCCACGCATTCGATCCGCGCTCAAGGAACTGGCTGCTGACTTGAATTCGGGTCCTCCCGTCAACCCTTTGGTGACTTTGGTTGCTGCTTCCGCTTGTGCGTGTGACAACGATGTGGAATGACGTCATCATACGGGGGTATTGATGGCATTCCATTGGCGATTTCTTGCAGCGGCAGGGGCTGCTTTGTTCGCGGCGATGCAATGCGGATCCGCGCAAGCGGACCTGTCTTTCTTACCGCAGACAACGCAGGACAGCATTGCCTTCCTGGTGGTCAAGGGACGGTTCGAGGCCTCGGACAATCTGGCTGAGTTCACCAAGGCGGTCGCCAGCGTCCGTCCGGCTGCCGTTACCTTCGACAGCCCGGGTGGTAACGTCGCGAAGGCAATCGAACTGGGAAGGCTGATCAGAGCCTTCGGGATATCGACCATCCAGACGAGGAGCATGGATTGCGCATCCGCATGTTCGCTGGCTTTTCTCGGTGGTGTTACACGGGTTGCGGAGCCGGGTTCCATCGGCGTCCACAAATCGTCGTTCAGCGACACGGCGGGCATCCGGCTCGAAGATGCCGTCTCGATGGTACAACAGTTAACCGCCGAGGTGATCGGGTATATCACCGAAATGGGCGTCGATCCCGGGTTGCTGCAGCTGTCGCTGAGCTACGACAGCGACGACATCCGGTACCTTTCCGGCAGCGAGATGGCAAAGTTCCGCATAACAACCGGGACGAACACCGCGCTGCCCAAAGTGGTTGCTCCGTCTCCGCCGTCGGATAGTACTCCGGCGCGTCCCAGCGGCTTGGTGGCCCTTGGTATTCCGCAAGCCCGCAACGGAGTTATCCAACATCCCAAGGGCGAAGCGTTGGTTAAGGCTGCAGGCAATCCGGACTCGGCGAACGTCGGTCGCCTGGCGAACGATACGGCAGTTTCCATCCTGTCTAAATCCGGCGATTGGTACGAGGTTTCGTCGGGAAACGCGCGCGGCTACATGCACTACTCCTGGGTGTGGGTAAAAGAATTCGAGGAGAACCAGTTCGGCAAGCGTTACATCCAGGTGAGGAGTTTCGACAATCTTGCCGCCGCTTCTGATTTCGTGCGGTCTTCCTCCTTGCCACTCGCCGCCCACCTGGCAGCCAACGGCTGGTTCGCCATCACCCTTGCCTCGACCTACCCGGAAAGCGAGGCGCGTGAGATATCTTCCGCGCTGAAGGCCAAGGGAGCTATCCCTCAGGATTCGATGATCACTTTCGGGAACACCTACGTCAGGAAGGTGTGCTGCGAGTAGATCCACCAGGATTTTTCGCTGCACCCGACCCGCTTCCGCCGGATCTCTTTACGCCGCGACACCCCACGGGCATCCGCACCACATGGAAAGGCAAACAGTGCTGCTTTCCGATTGAAAGATGTAACGAACAGTAACTGACGGCAGCTCTTTGGCGAACTAATGCCTTTCTCCGTAGCGCGTCGGTTCGCCCGTACCTAAACAACCCTGCCATGGCTGCAAATATTTACCATTCAAGGTTGCCGAAACTTCATTAGTCTGGGGTAGGATAGCTCCAATTCAAGGAGTTGCAAATGCGCCTTTTCGTTTTTACAAGTCTGCTGTTCGGCGTGCTCATTTCATCAGTGGTCGCGAACTCGGCGGAGGAAAACCAACCGCGGGGGGTTGTCATCGCGTTTGTCGATCATTTCCATCAGTCTGAGAGTGCTCGCCTGTCGGAAATGTCGGAGGGACTATTCGCAAGCGACGGAGAAGGAACCGAACTCTGGCAGAACGTCTTGTCTGAAGAAGATAAGCGGTCCTTGTCGGAGACCCGATCTAAGATCGCCAAACTTCGTAAAATCGCAGATGGCAATCAGCCTAAGCTTGATGAACTTGAAGCATTTATCGACCAAATATACGAGCGAAACACTCTTGCCGTCAAACAACTTGACGCCAAGATTTCCGAGGCAGATCAACCGTTGAACCATGCTGCAGCGTGGCAGTCGGAAAGTGATGACGAGCGAACATCCTTGCCGTCAAAAAGCTCATTAAAGCCATATGACTTGGATAACGCGTATCTTCACTATTTTGCCGCAAAAGCCTGTGCAGCAGCTGGTGCTACATTCTCGGACGCCGACATCGCGTCAATTGAAGCCTATCTCAAGCAGAAGACGCGCTCGTCCGCCCTTACCTCCAAAGATAAAGACCAACTGTGGCGCTCCCATCAGATTTACGCACAGAACCATCGATATGACCGGATCGACTGCGGGGGAGCTGCTGGCTTTTACGCGGAAATCCTCCGCGCAAATCTCACGAAAAACACAACTGCGAATCCATTTCAGTGACGAAACAAGGATAGGGAGATATGTGCTGCTTTTCGCACGACCTCTTTGAATTCGCGACTTGATCGGATCTGGATTCTTATAACCCTCCCATGACATGGCTTTGACAGCGTGCACTTTCGCGAGGCAGTCCTCTAGGGCTGCGTGCTACTGGGGGATTGCTGACCACCTGAGTGGAGTGTCTCGTCAATCCAGTGATGGAGCGCCGTCTTAGTCGACTCAGTCGGGCTGTGGACGCTCTCCGCCTCTCCGGTTGTGATCACAGTCATGAATAATACGTCGTAAGGGAGCTGATATCTGTAAGCGGTGTTGCCAAACCACCTGCTGAGGGGTTTTCGGTCACTCAGTCTGGCTGCTGCGCATGAATTCTCGTACCTCTCTCATCATCCAGTTCCGAAACGCGCGGACCTTCGGGTGGTCTTGGTTGCCGTCGCGGTAGAGCAGATCGTACCCCCATTCGACCTCAAGGGCTGCGTCGGGAAACAACGAAACAAGCCGATCAGCGGCAATATCCTCGACAACAAGAATGCTCCGTCCGAGAGCGACACCCGCTCCTCGAATGGCAGCGTCGATGGACATGCTCCCGTGGCTATATCCGGGGCCGCGCATGCCTGCATAAGGCAAGTCCATCATCGCGAACCATCGCTCCCAGGTCGTAACCATGCCGATCTCGTGAATGAGCTGACACTTGACTAAGTCGCCCGGAGCATCGATCCCGCCCATCTTCTCGCGATACTCCGGGGAGCACACTGGAGATACCGTTTCGTTCATGATGCGGTCCGCCGCCGCGTGCGGGTAGCGTCCGTCACCATAACGCAGCGCGACATCGACATGGCCGGTAGCGAAATCGACTGCTGCATCTGTGACCTCCAGATGAACATCGAGATCAGGGGCATCGGCCATCAGGCGATGCAGGCGGGGCGTCAGCCATTTGCTGGCAAAGGAGACGCTGCAGTTTACAACCAGGCGAGAGGCATCACTTTTGCGGCGCAATGCCTCGGATTCGCGCTGCAATTCCGACAGCAGATGCGTCACGGTGCTGAAATAGGAATGACCCGCGTCCGTCAGTTCAATCCTGCGCGTCAAGCGGCGGAAGAGCGGCACGCCCAGATGATCTTCGAGTGCCTTTATCTGTCGGCTAATCGCTCCGTGGGTGAGATGCAGTTCCTCGGCCGCGAGGGTCATGCTCAACCGCCGACCGGTTGCCTCGAAAGCTCGCAATGTCTGAAGCGGAGGAAGATGATCGGTCATGGGTCTATGAGTGATGCCACGTCACGCATCCTGTGAGAACAAATGGTTTGTCGCGAACGTATCGCGCGGCCTATGGATGGCACAGTATCACGCACACGCCAATCAAAAGCTGCCAACGATGTCCCACAACTCCGATGTAGTCGACATGCCTGCACCGCTCGGTTCTGCGAGTTCGCTCTCAACGAAAAGTTTGGGGGCCATGTTGCTGTTGGCGCTGATGTGGGGGCTGTCTATTCCGATCACCAAGCTAGGCCTTGGCAGCATTCCCCCGATGGCGTTCACGGCGCTGCGGTTCATGGTAGCTGTGCCGCTCATGATGTTCCTGGCCAGGCGCGAACTCCGGGTCCCGAGAAAAGCAATTCCTGGAATTGTTGGTCTGGGTGTCATGGGCATCACGTTAGGCAACGTCGCCCAGTCGTTCGGCGTGCAAGGCACGTCGGCCTCGGTCGCCACGATCCTCTCGGCGACGATCCCGCTGTTCATGGTCGTGCTGGCGGCAATCCGCTTCCGGCAATCCGTGACACCGCTGCAGTGGAGCGGTCTACTGGTTGCGTTCCTTGGTATTGCCCTGGTGGCCGTTGGAAGCGGACCCGGTGTCGATGAAATGTCGAGGACGACGGTGACCGGCGTGATGTTGATGATGCTCTCCGCCGTTGGTATCGCGATCTACTATATCTGGAGCGCGGAGCTGACGCAGAAGTACGGCCTGATGCCTGTCGCCGCATGGAACATGCTCGTGGGGCTCTTGACCGTCGTGCCCCTCGCTGGCTGGGAAATGACCCAACACACCGTCGCTATCACCGTCGAAGCGCTTGCGGCCATCTTCTACCTCGGCGTGGTCGTTACCGTTGCCGGGCTGATCGTGTGGCTCTACCTTCTGAGAGTCGTTCCGGCCCGCGTTGCGGCGAGCGTCCAGTATCTGCAACCGGTGTTCGGGATCAGTGCAAGCGCGTTTCTGTTCGGCGACAAATTGGGGCTGATGTTCGCAGTCGGGGTCGGACTTGTCCTTGCCGGGCTTGGGTTGGCGGCCGCCGGAAAGCGAACTTGATAAGAAATCCTGCTGACAATGACTATGGAAGGAATTGCCAAAGCGACGTGGCCTGGCTGACGTCGCGTCGGCTGGCACACTGAGTTTCGGGCGGGTTTCTAGGATGACGCCCTTTTTGCAAATTCACCCGGAAAAGCGCGGACCACAACTCGGTTACGGCCGCGTTCTTTAGCCTCGTACAAAGCTGCATCGGCCGACGACAGGAACCGCTCCGACCCGGAGGTCAGGCCTTTGCCTTTCGCCGAGGAAATCCCGATACTGGCGGTTACGCGTCCGAACTCGCTCCCTGCATGCGGGATGTTCTCCTGGGCAAGAAGACGTGTAAACTCCTCCGCGACGACTGCCGCACCTTTCTCGTCGGTGTTTGGAAGCAGAACCACGAATTCCTCGCCGCCGTAGCGCGCGACAAGGTCCGTCGAACGTTTCACGGACCTGGAGAGGCAGTTCCCGACGGCGCGCAAGCATTCGTCGCCGGCAAGATGGCCGTAAGTGTCATTGTAGGCTTTGAAGCGATCGATATCGATCATAAGGACACTGAGCGGCATATCGTTCTCGATACTTCGTTCGGTTTCGCTGGCGAACGCATGATCGAAGGCACGGCGGTTGGTGAGGCTGGTCAATCCGTCTGTTTCAGCAAGGGCCCTCAGTTGTTCGGCTGAGTGCTTGAGCGCGATTTCCGCATGTTTCGCAACCGTGATGTCAGATACGACCACCATGGCCGTGCCGTCATGGGCCAGCCGGGTTTTGAGCGCACGCCACTCGCCGTTTTTCAGCTGAATTTCTTCGTCCTTGTTGACGTGAAGCGTCGCAGCCGCTGCTTCAATCCAAGCGTCTGTCGAACCCTCAGGTAATCCGACACGCTCGCCTGTTTCGGCTATGCTACGGAGGATATCGGTGATGTGCGCGCCGACCCTGCGGGCGTCGCGTGAAAACGGGAAAGCATCGCGATATTGCTCGTTGCAGAAGATCAGAACCCCCTTCCGGTCGTACATGGCGAAGCCCTCGGACATCCCGTTCATTGCAAGCGTGAGCAGGTTCCGTTTCTCGCGAAGCTCGCGCTCCAATTCGATGCGTTCGGTAATATCGCGCGTGACCCCTGCGAGCCCGATGATCTTCCCTTCGCCATCCCGAAGCGGGACTTTCGAGGTCAGGAGATGCCGCTCCCCGAGGCGTTCCAGGAAGTCGGTCATGGGTTCGCCGGTGCGCATGATCTCCTGTTCCCGGTGGTACAGTTCTTCCGCTTCCGGCGGGCTGCGCAAATCGAAATCGGACAGGCCTGTCATCTCTGAGGGCGCTCGCAGCCGGAAGAGGCGAGGCATATTGTTGTTGACGGTGATGAATTTGCTGTCTCTGTCCTTCACATATAAATAGTCGGGGGATTGCGAGAAAGCCGTCTCCAGGACCCGGCGTTCCAATTGTATCCGTTCGGTCTTGATCATGATGAGACCGCATATGAGCGTAGCGACACAGTTCATCGCGACGAGCGGGAGTCCGATTGCCGACAACGCATCGACCTTGGTCAGGCTTGGCAGGATTGCGAGCATCACCGCCAAAGCCGCAGCAAGCGCCGTGGCGAGCAATATGAGATTGCGAAAGGCGGAGAACTGCCTCCGAGGCAACAAATAGATCGCGGCTCCGATGCCGCTGATGACCAGGATCGCCACCACGCCGTCGTGTGAGGCCGCGCCGCCGAGGTAGATACGAAAGGCGGTGGCGGGAATCGCAGCGGCCACCGCCGCGATAGGCCCACCCAACATCGCCGCTATGGCGAGCGGCGCAAAGCGCAGATCGATATAGATGCCCGGATGAAATTGGAATGCGAGCAAGATCGCACCAATCGAGGTACACCCCGCCACGATGCCGAAGACAAGCTTTTTATAGCTGGCGGCGAAACGGCGGTACCAGATCGAAAGATGTGCCCACATGGCTATGGCAAGAACGACAAAGGCAAGGCTTCCAGCGAACTGCCTCCAGATGTCTGTACCCATGCGTCACCCTTCGGGCCGATTCGTGCGTTTATGCTAATAGACTTTCCGAGATGTAGGTAACAAGTTTCACAAGTTTCCGCAGTTCGTTAGCAACTGCCGCCATACTTTAGAGGTGGTGGTATCGTTGGAAGAAACGCGATCCCGCTTTCCCGGTCCTACTTGAGGCAAGCATCGGTTGTAACATCTGAGGCTGATGAGAGAAGATAAAGCCCATGTTCTCCCGAGATGAGCACTCCCTGCTCATCGGGCATTCTACCCCGAGTTTCCGTTACGCGGTTTACGAGCTCTTTGCTGCGGGGCATGACCTTCCAAATCCCTTGGTCGTCGAGCGCGTAGATTCCGGCCAATGAATAGACGATCAGATTTTGCTGCCGCGGAAATTCTTCAACACCGGTGATGGGATACTTAGCGGTATCGAAAGGCAGTGCGATCGGAACTCTGGGTCCATCCCTTTGCTGCCAGAGCCCGGAGGAAGTCCAAAAAAAAGTGCGCCCCCATATCTTCGGTCCAGTGACCATCTCGGGGATCGCCGGGGGTGCCGGACGTTGCCGAACGAGATGCGCATCCTCCACTTGCGAAAACTCACCGGAAGCTTCCTTGCGCGGTAGGGGCACAGTAAACTCGTTTCTGTACGATTTGATATGTATGTCCCCTGTCTGGGTGAGACCACTATTTACGACGAAGTCCCACTTCTCCAAAGTGGCTAGCAGAGTCGTGTTGCCGCTGTCGTCGCGCAGATAGACTTTCTCCCCTGGGTTCAGAACGAGTGCATCCAACTCAGGTAAGTCGAAGACGCTTCCGGGGCTCCCGATGGGACGTAGGGGTAGGACCTCCAAGCGCAATTGCTGATCAAGTAGATAAAGCCCGCTGGAGTCGGACAGAGCGAACCCTTTGAGGCGCGGCACGTAGATGATTGCGTGCGGGGACCGTAGCGGTTTGTCGTTCGCGTCGTACAGAAGAGTGAATACAGCCTCTCCCGGGCGAATTACAAATACACCCACGTCCGGGTTGATGCCGATCACAGTTCCATCTTCCGGATTTCGACCGAACTGATCATGAAACATGTTCTGCGGAAAGCGTCCGCCGAAGGGTACAAAACCGTTGGTATCATCAATAGTCCACGCGCCTCTCCGATTGAAAGGGTAGATGACGGGCTTGGCGATGCCATCGAAAGCGACAAACTTGGCCACCATACGCCAAGACTCTCCGATATCCGCGGATGTGGGCTGTCCGTCTTTGACGGGAATGAGACACAGTTCTTCCGACTGCAATTCGGTCGCGACAGTGGACTGCAGCAGTGGACATGAAAGAAGCCACGCTGGAAGTATCGATACTGCAAGGAGTGTTCGGAGCATCTTGCCACCTCTTCGGAATGGATACATGAGGAAGTTTAAAAACTGTAACCACTTGAACGTCCGCTATAGTGCAATCCAAGCGAAGCCCGACTGCAGCTCAAGAATAACAGTGGCGTACTCCTTGCGGGTGCGACTCTCCGAGACTTTCGCGGCTTTCAAGCCCAATCCTGACTTTGCGGCCACTTTACGTGCGCCCGAGGCATGTTTATGACCGTAGTGTTTACCGACGCGTCACCTAGTCTTGGTGCATTTGAATCCGTTTGCATCGCTGCTTCCAATGGATGCCTTTTGATGGGTAGATACATATTCGCCACCAGCCTGTTCTTGTTCGTGGTCGGGTCCTCCTATCTCTGGTACCTGAACTACCGCCAGGAAAAGGAAGCGGAGCGGCTTGGCGTCCGTATACTCATGAGTTTCAAATGGACGATCATCGATGATGATGATCCGCGCTGTAGCCCGGAATTGGGGCACGCGCACCGTCTGACCAATCTTCTTGCGACTGTAAACCTCACCGTCTTCTGTGCGATGGCTGTCCTAACGCATGAGATGGAGTGGTAGGTTCGGTGATGGCGGCTGTTGGTAGCTTTGAGCCAGAGGGTCCTGCTGCGGTCCATTTGATAGCGGCCGAGGATCTCGGAGGCGAGGCTCTGTGTCGAGGCGTGCTTAGGCAAGGAGGGACATCCTGGTTTCGGTGACGATCGCTTTGATCCCGGCCGTTGCGCAGATGTCAGTGGCTCCGATTGCCACGATATTCGCGGGGAAGTCCAAGGATGGAGTCCGACCAGTGCCTCGGCGCTGATCCGGTCGCGCATGTTGTCGCCGCACTGCTACGCCGATTCTTCCCGACGTAGGAGCGCGCCGAAGCTCCGCCGACCGTGCGCGACGTCATATGGGCATTAGGACCGCGGATAGCGGCTTACGACAACGGTTTCCATCCCGCGTCCGTTAGCCGGAACCTGGATGAGATAATTTCCTCGACAGCGTGATTGATGCAGGCGACACTTGCATGTGTTTAGTTTTGTGTATAGTTGCATGGTCAAGCGAAGGGGAACGCGATGGCAAAGATGAACAACGCACCTATTGAGTACGTCATCGGTGTCGTTCGTTTCCCGGTCGTCGTCGATGCCGAGAAATTCGCTGGCAACTTACAAAGCTTGATCAATGACGAATATCCGTTCTCGTCCGATTTAACAGTGCCGCAGATCGCGGTGCAGATCGACCAAGACGGCGTGAAGGTTCAGCAGGAAGACGTGCTTCTGTGGCAGTTCCAGAGCGCCGACCGTGACTGGGCGGTCTTCGTGAACAAAGGTCTGATTGGCCTCCATACACGTGCTTATGACACTCACGAGGATTTCATTGCGAGGCTACTCCATGTCGTGCGTGCTGCAGCGACCATTGAAGGGCGGCATCTACGCTTCGTGGAAACTGTCGCGCTGCGATATCTCGATCTCGTCGTACCACTCGACGGTGAGACCGTGGCGCACTACATCAACTCTGCGGTCGTATCGACGGCGCTTGAGCTTCCGGGCTTCGAGTATCGCAACAGCATCCAGAGCTTCGTTCTGGAACAGGAAGGCAGCAGAATGCGTGTGCAAGTAGCACGCAATCCTCAGGCGGTAATTCCGCCTGACTTGGCGTCGCCGCTGATACAGCAGAACGAGTGGCACATCGCCCGCCCCGGCGGCGAGTTTGCGACCATCGACGTCGATCACGCGAGAACCTACCCGCGTGGGACCGAGTTGGAGGGAATCGATATCGAGGCCGACTTGTTCAGTCTCAGGCAACCGGTCCGTGATATCTTCGATAGAATCGCCACGCCGCACGCCTTGGAAGTTTGGAAGTAAGAGATGGCACAGACAAATCCTCTAAAGACCTTTACCGGGGTTAGCTTGTTTATCGTAGGCGCAGCTGGCGCTTCGATGTCGCCTACCTACGCGAAGACGGCTCTTACCCCTTATGCCGAGACACGCGACGTGACCAACCCGTGGTCGCTGGGCGCGGCCTACGACACATCCGCAGCCCAACTCGATTTCAGCGAGATGATCACCAACCTACGCGATAACGGTTTCCCCGTTTCCCTGATCGCCGACCTCATGCGGGTCGAGCGGAAGTCGGTCTATGCGTGGTTTTCAGGTTCTCAGCCCAGACAGGACGCACGTGACCGCCTATCGGAGGTTTACCCTATCCTGGAGGAAGCTTTCGACGGGCAGTACAAGACGATGCATCGCCTTTGGAAGCTGAAGGACGCCGATGGGATGACCCTTGAGCGGCTCTGCACTGCTGACCCATTCGATTCCGGCGCGCTGAAAAAGTTCGTCACGGGATTTGAACCGACGATCCGCCGTTACGCGAGGCAAGATGCCAACCGTAAACCTGTGGTTGGTGGCAGAAATCCGTTGCTCGACGATTTCCCTGTTGCGGATATCGAGACTCTCTGATCTCATTTTAAGACGTAAGGTCTTGATGGGGCGGGAATGTCGGAATTCGGAATTGAGGAGGCACGCCGTCTGCTTGATGCAGACTGGCGGCAGGGGTCTACGTTCCGTGCCGGCCCGAAAATCGCAGAACTCCTCGGGATAGCCGAGGGGACGCTCGTCATCGTCCTCTCGCAGTCCTGCGTGGTCGTGTCTGGCGATCTCGAAAAGGACCCGCGTGTCGAGATCGCTTGTGTCCGAGAGTCGTTCGAAGCGGTTTACAGCGACGCCCACGAGGGAGCGGCAGGCAAGCTCCGGACCAAGCTCCACGTCAAACTCGACGGCCATCCCGACGGGGACCGGTTCGTTCTCGACATCAACACCCGGCAGTTCATGCCGCGGGAATTGCTCCTCGAAATCGACCAGAATGCCCCTACGTGCACGGTCAAGCAGGCGGACCGTGTCGCCGGATGGATTGGCCGCAGCTATACGCGATCGGCGTGGCCAAACCGCTTGGTCGAGATCTTCCGAGAGACCAAAGTCAAGGCCAAACTGGAGAAGTCGCTGAAAGCGAAGCTCGGCGGCGCGACGCTCTACGCCGGCACCCGCTCGATATTCGCGCGCTGGGATCCCGAAGCGGAGGCAGACAAATATACCCTGACGCTGGACTTCGTCTGCAAGAATGAAGCGTTTGCAGCCGAGTTGGAACGCGTCATCTGGGAGAAGTTCGGGGTCGACGATACGGTCGTATTCGAGAACGACCTCCTGGAGGTCACAGTCCGGGTCAGCGCGGCTGACGCCGTGCTTTTCAACGACTTCGACGGAAGTCGCCGCATGACGGAATGGGATGTTTTTACGGACCTCGCCGAACAGCTTGACTGAGAACGGACACGGCGGTCGCTGAACCCTACCCCTCAGATGCGAGGGAATTTTCAAACAGCAACGTCTAAGGCCATTAATTTCAGGCCCAGGGTAAACTCGCCCTGCGAAATTGCCGAAATCATAAGCGGGCTCGGAGACATTGCTCGAGCCGCCTATGCCGCTGCCCTGTGGTGCCCGGCGAGCGCCCGGAGGTCGACGGTTATCACGTCCGTAATGCGATCGTATAGATTTTGAGGTTTAATCAGTTGAGAAAGAGCGCTATTCCCGCCTTACTGCTATCCGCATTCTCCTGGTCGTCGGCGCACGCCGCCCACTTCGACATCAATGGGATGGAGCTCGGTATGAACGCGGACCAAGTTCTCGCGAGATACCAGGAGGTCCGACGAGAAGGCCAGTACAGTTTCACGAAATGGAAGCTCCCCGAAGGCTCCGAGTGGGTGGCCAACGGTAGAACCCTCTACAATGATCCGTCCCGTCCCAATGACATGGAGCACGAGCGAATGGAGTTCGCATTCACGGGACTGGGCAGTGGTAACGAGCTTTTCGCAGTGCAGCGACAGTTGAAATTCAGACCTTCGGAGCGTCCGTCAACTGAGTCGGTTTATGCAGCGGCCCTGGGGAAATATGGCGCGCCCTCCGATATGGTCAAAACCAACACGGATATCTGGGCGATATGGAAATTCAGTTCGGTTGACGCGCCCGCTGAGAAACTTGACTCGTCACCAGGCTGCCTCAGCGCGTCCGATTTCCCGGTCGGGCTTGACGGCCATATGGCGCGGATTGCGAAAAAGCAGGGGGCGGAATGTGGCTTGTACATCGAATTCACCGTCAGAGGTGACGAGACGGGCCTTGCCAACGAACTGGACGTAGGCCTTATCAACTACCTTGATCTCGCCCGTGATTTCGAAGCCGATAATCAGGATGCCAGGAAAAAGATCGACGCAGCCAAGGCGGAGAATTCGAGCGCGGCTGCCCCTGTGCCAAATCTCTGACATGGATTGCGAAGGCCGCAACACGCTACCAGTCGAGTGCGGCGTCCGGTCAGTTCGCTGCCGTCAGCAATCTCACGATCGCGTTCACGCCCGCGCGCGCCTTCATTTTCTCAATGCGGTGTTCGACCGTCCTCGAAGATAGACCGAGCGCCAGACCGATGTCGCGAGCCGACAGTCCTTCGCGCGAGAGCTGGAGGATCGAAAGATCGATGTCATCGAATCGAGCCGGCCGGCCGACGTCAGTGATCGAGTGGACTTCGGCGAAGATAACGCACCAGCGCCCGGAGCCGGATGGATCCGGAAGGATCAAACGGTCACAGACGATCCGGATATTACGAATACATTCGTTGAACCGGCCGAACTCGGGTCGGCCATTGGCGACTGTTGATCGGCAGGGGTTGACTAAGTAGTGTTCTACAGCCCCCCAGTCAGATATCCGGGAGAGAGGGCGTGGCCGCTGTATTCCTTCGGCATCGAACAACGTCGTGGGAATTCCGTAGATTCGGGAGAACCTGAGACCCCAATCCTGCGGCTTGCTCCCCGTCAGCTCGATGATTGCAAGGACCATGTTGACTCGGAGCATGTCTTCCACTGATCGGCAGAGAGCGTCAGCGGTGACTTGCTTTCCGCCGTTGCTCAGCCACGCATCTGTTATTCGCCTCGTGAGGTCGGCGAAACGGGGATTTGATTTCACTGAATTCGGGTTCGGTAGCGTTCGTCCTGACCGAAGAGGTCTACCGACACAAACGAACGGTTTTGTCACGACGGTCCACAAGACCTCGTTTTATGCATAACCCCCTGCAATCCTTCATTTGACCAGAAAACTGCCGACCTGAAATGCTTGACCTGCGAAACCGTTCGTTTCTGTCAAGGCATGTCGTGGCGGGACGGGAATAGAAGGGTTCAAGAACACGATGGCGAGGATCGGCTATGCAAGGGTCTCCACAGTTGACCAGCACCTGGACCTCCAAAGGAATGCGCTGCGGGCTGCAGGGTGCGATCGCATATTCGAAGACCTTGGCGTCTCAGGTGGCCAAGACAAGAGGGACGGTCTTTCCGCAACGCTGAAAGCCTTGAGGAAAGGAGACGTCTTGATCGTGTGGCGGCTGGATCGGCTCGGGCGATCAATTCGGCATCTCATCTCCACAATCGAGACCTTGAAGCGGCGCGGCATCGCATTCCTGTCGTTGACGGAGTGCGTCGATACATCGTCGGCGGGAGGGAAATTGATCTTTCACATCCTCGCCGCCCTCGCCGAATTCGAGAAGTCCTTGATCCGTGAACGTACCATCGCAGGTATAGCGGCTGCCAAGGCCCGAGGACGATATCCGGGACGGAAGCGTGCGCTCACGGACGAGCAGTGCGAGGAGGTCCGGACTGCCATTAGTGCTGGGACTTCAGTTCGGGACGTCGCTCGAAGGTACAATGTCCACCCTAGAACCATCGCACGCGGGATCGGGCGGTTGCCTTAGGCTGATTGTTCGATTTCCAGAGCTTCGGGCGGATTTCTACGATGACGCCCTTTTTGCATATTCACCCGGAAAAGCTCGGGGCACGACGCGATTCCGGGGACGTTCCTTAGATTCGTAAAGCTGCGTCGGCCGACGACAGGAACCGCTCCGACCCAGAGGTCAGGTCAAGCGCAGATAGCTATGTGTTTTACGCTGTCCATGTTGCTCTGGCTCCGGATGTGCCGGCTAGGGTTTATCAGGTGAACAGCCTCTGATCAGCATCTAAAGGGTAATAGCGCCCCTCTTTACTTCCGGGGTTTCTTGTATAGCCTGCTCTGACGTCTCGTTTTTGCTTTTAACAGTTGCTGATGCTCGGTCACTTGCACAAGTCAGATCGCGGCCCGCGCCAGGCCACTAAAAACTGCCATCTGGCGCGTAGCGTCACCGATGCGGCGGGGACTTTCGGCATCAGCATCATATTCGCCAACAACGTGGTCACGGGTTCCGTCGGCAGGATCAAGTCTGGTAGACCCCATGCCTATTGATCTGTGCGGGCTGGATCAAGCACTCGACCAGTCGTTGGAGGCAGCGGTCGATCCGTCGCTATGGCCGAAAATTCTAGACAGGCTTACCGCTGCAACTGGTTCATTTGGCGCGAATATCATCCCGGCGAATGCACGGTCACCTGACCTGATCATCGCCACCGAGAGCGTTCGGCCCTGCCTCGAAGACTACTTCGCCAATGGCTGGCACATCAACGAGTGGCGTGCCCGCGGCATTCCCCTCATGATGAGGGACGGAACGATGCGGGACCAGCAGTACACGACCCGTGACCAGTTCGAGCACCTTGACTATTATCGTTTTCAGGCGAAGCACGGCATCGGCCGGACCTGCATAATCGGCTTCTCGTCACCGGAGGACCTCCTGTGCCTTACCCTTCACCGGACGCTCGGCTCCGACGTCTTCAGTGACGAGGAGGCCGCGGTATTCCAGAACGCCCGCGAGCGCCTCATGGCCTCCGCCATGATCATGCGTGGAATGTCGGCGAGCAGGATCGGCGGGATGATCGATGCATTCCGGGCGACGGGCGTCGCAGCGATATTCTTCGACAGGTTCTGCCGCGTGACGGAGGTTACTCCCGACGCCGAGCGCCTATTCGGTGAAGAAGTGTTTATTAGTAATCGGACCATCAGCTCACGCGTCCCCGAGGTCACGACTGCGATCCAGAAGCGGATGCGCTCGATTTTGACTGAGAAATGGCTGACGCCAAACGAACCCGGGAGCTCGATCACGATACCGCGGGATGGTACGCGACCTATGGTGCTGCGCATACAACGTCTCGGTGGCAACCTTCCGGATTTCTTTGCTCACTCGGTTGGCGTTTGCCTCATTGAGGATGTCGGCGGGAAACAGCGTCACAATCAGCAACAGCTCCGCCAACTCTTCGCGCTCACGGCCACAGAAGCGATTATCGCAACGATGATCTCCCAAGGAATGACCTTGCAAACAGTCGCCAAGAAAAGATCGATATCCTACGAAACGGCACGGTCTCATCTGCGCTCTATATTTAGCAAGACAAATACGGGACGGCAGGCGGAACTTGCCGCTCTCCTGACACGCTTGAACCTCGCTGATCTTCCTGCATCCGCGCTTTGATGACATCGATGATCGAAATTCGGTAGCGCCGAGACCCTCGTCATCGTGCCGTGCGCAACCGCATGCGAACTTAGGTGGTCCTGGTGACGAAGAATTTGGTTGAGTGGGCGCGGTTGGCTGCCTTGGCGATGGGCGTACGAGGGCGGTTGCGTGCCATGCGCCCCCTTAAAGCATCCAGAGGGCACCTGCGGTCCCAGGAGAGTCGTCAAGCAAACAGTGAACGAAAGCTTGGGTTCGCGGGGACGCGTCTTTCCTCAAATCTTAGACCCCAGAGCAATCAAAATTAACCCAATTGGAGGATGCGTATGGGCCTGAAATCATAAATCATTCCCAAGTTCTTATGGGGGATTATGAGATGAAAAAAATGTTGTCCGCTGGCGCATTCTGCGGAGCGCTGCTCGCTGGCCTTCCTGCCTATGCATGCGTTCAAATGGAAGGAAGCTTTGTCGTGAACTACTGCGGTTATCGGGTGATGGGCAATTACAAGGGAGATGACGGCAGCTGGGGCGGCTTTGGCCCGATCCGGCCCGGCGGCCGCGAAGCGACGTCCAAGCGAGCAAACGCTGGGTGGAATGTGAGCTACTGCAACTATGAACTTTCAGTAAATGGCTCATGCAAACCCAAGCATCCCAGGGATATGTAGGGCCGACGGGACTTGCCGATCAGCCGCCGCCTCGATCCGTCTATGTGGTTTCTGAGTCAATCTGCAGGTCGGCCGCGCAAGTCGCAAAATCGAGGGTGAGCTTCGATACCCGCCAATTTGCTAGTGTTTGTCTTCTGTCGTTTCCCGATGGCCAGTTAGGGAGCTTTAGATGAAGTATCTGCTCGTGTCAGCCAGTCTGCTGCTTGTCAGTCCCACGTCGTCGTTGGGAGCCGAGTGCAATTTCCAAAGGCCTGTTGGCGCATGTGCAGGTAGGCTGGAAATAATTGCCACGGGCGGTGCTTCGCCGAGCTATACCGCAGAAGTGCGCGTTTCGAGTTCGGCGAAGAGCTGTTCCAAGGTCGAATATTATCTCGATGCCACTCCTCATACGACACTCTTGCGCAACGCCAATTCCGAGCGAGAGAGCTTGTTTGGCACCAAACCTATATCCAAAAAGAGTATCGGTGGGATCACGTGCACCGCGTACGAAGACGCGGCTGTAAATAATTTACGAACCACGCCGCGGGTTAGCCGTCGTCTGGGCGGCTGCACCCGTGAATCGGAGGCGGCCCGCAGGCTTGATGACTATAACAATACCAACGACTCGCTCGATGGCTTGATTGCGTTTTTCCCGAAGGCAATCGCAGTGCATCGTCAGCTTGGGGACGTCGCGAGGGTAGCGATGTTATCCGACCTTCTTGAAATTGCGAAGGACTGCAAGGCAAAGGTCAACTGACTCCAAACACGCCGATCCCATAACCACTGTTCGGGGAATCGGGAGGTAACCGTAGGTGATCCGCGACCGCAGGTCCTGCCTTAAAAATGCTGACGACGAGCCATCGATCCGCCGGCATCATTGCCCCGAAGTCGTCTGTCTTGGAGGCTTGGATATGTCCTGTCGCACGCGGCAATTTGCTTAAGACATGAAACAGATTGCGCAAAAGGGACCCGATATTGATCTGTTGCAGTCATTACGGAAAGTGTTCAGTAAAAAAAAGGGGATTTTCCTGTGATTAGGGCACGGATGAGGCGTTATTCTTTTGTTATGACGCTATTAGCGTTGCTTTCCCCTGCGATGGTTTCATTTGCAGCGCAGCCATGCAAATCGGGCTCAACCCACCATTACGAGCATAGTGGATGTAATTATGTTGCCTATTGCCTGCGTGCTCATGTTGCTTACAGCGATGATATCCCCATGCCTGGGTGGCCGGACCGGCGGGCTGCTAGAATGGAAAGCCTATGGAACGAATATAAGCAGGCTTTGAACATCTGTTCTCTGGACTATTATCAATATTTCCGTCTTTCCAGGCCGCCCACGTCTACTACTCCGACCCCCAAACAGGAGCAAGCATCTCCATCGACAACTCGATCGATGACTCCAAGGGTTGCGGAACCTCCCGAAGAAAAAGTGAATGTTGATCCCGATCCGGATTGGGCCGGTGCCACGCGGGAACGAATTCTCAAGGGCAAGAAGGGCAACGTCGTGTCCGTTAACCAGAACCCGAAACGGATTGCACCTTACGGATCGGCAGACTGCGCCGAGATCAAGCCAGCACCGAACCGAGGCAAGATCGACTGGGACTTTGTGACCATCCGCAACAAGTGCTCGTATCCGATCCAGGCTTTGGTCTGCTACTACGACCAGGGTCGTGGTGCCGACTGCGTCGCCAAAAAGGGCGCGAGGGGGTGGGGACTGTCCGACCTCCTCAGTCCAGGAGAAAAACAGACCAGCGTCGCCACCTCGACGAAATTGCCCTGGTTCGCCAGGATCATTGTCTGCGACATGCGGGAGAAGAGCGACCTGCTGTGCGTGCTGCCAAATTGAAGCTGAAGAGAATCGGTGAGGGTGTCCAGGTGAAGCGGGCGACCATCTTTGTGCATGCTTGTGTGTTTACGTTTGTCTTGCTCGGAGCCGTGGTCGCCCAAGGCGAAGAGATGAAATTTACAGAACCGGGTTCCGCTTCTAGCGAGAACGTCGATCAGCAGTCCCCGGTGAATCCGACAGGTAGCGCGGATGCGTCCATCCAGTGCGACCGCCTTGCCGCCGATCCAAAGGACAAGGACAAGCCCGCCGATGTCGCTGGCGTTGACCAGCCATCAGCCGAGGCCGTTGAGGCTTGTGCCGCAGCCGTCACTGCCGATCCGCAAAATGCGCGACTGAACTATCAAGCTGGCCGGGCATATCGGCAGTCTAAGGACTTCGCGAAGGCATTTTACTATTTCGACCGGGCAAGCAGCCTCGGAAGTTTACGGGCTGCTGTCGCCGTCGCGGATGCCTACAGCACTGGTGCGGGCGTCGCCAAGGATTTTGATAAGGCAGTTGAACTTTACACTCGGGCCGCGAGTCGGGGTGACCCAGAAGCCGTCGTGGAGATTGGCAGGTATTATTCAAAAGGCCCTAAGAAGAACGTCGATTTGGCCGTCAACTGGCTGACGAGCGTCGAAACGGGTGAGGCATTCATGGCCTTAGGAAATCTATACCTCACCGAGGTTCAAAACGACGCGATCGCTCTCAAATGGTACAGGAAGGCAGCAGAACTCAAAATGCCGCACGCCTATCGCCTTCTCGGAGAAGCATATTCTTTGGGCCGTGGTGTGCCACAGGACGCCGAAGAGGCCTTGATGTGGGATAAGCTGGCTTGGGAAGCCCTTCCCCAGGTAACTACCAAAATCGCTAGGTATTATCAACTTGCGGGGGACACCGAGCAGATGTTGCAATGGTTGGAGCGTGGTGCGGCGCGAGGTGATGCTTTGTCTGCAGGCGCTCTAGGCAGAATCTACCGTTACTCAGAAACGGACAGAGATTTCGCGAAGGCGATGACCTGGTTTCAGAAGGCCGATGAACTCGGAGATAAAATTGCCCTCGTTGAGATCGGCAGAATGTATCAAGACGGTTTGGGAGTGCAGCAGGACATCCCGCGTGCTATCGACTACTACCGCATTGCGATTGAAAAGGGCGCGTTAGTCTATTGGGAGATCGCTAATGCATATCAACTGTTGTCTCCTAGCGATTACCGCTCCGCTTTCGAGTGGCACAAGAAAGGTGCGGAAGCTGGAGCTTCCTCTGTGATGTTTAATCTCGCCGCCAACTATAGGGATGGTAAAGGTGTAAAGCAAAATTACAAGGAAGCGCTTGTCTGGTTCAAAAAAGCCGCCGAACTGGGTGATAAAGACGCGATGAACCAAGTAGGTATATTTTACCACGACGGACGCGGGACCAAACTAAACTACATCGAGGCCGGACGATGGTATGAAAAAGCGGGGGCGGCTGGGCACGCATGGGGAAACCGAAACTTGGCCTTCCTTTTCGCGCACGGGCAGGGGGTGAACAAGGACACTTGGCTGGCTGTTGACCTTCTGGAACTGGCAATGGCCACGAGCGTTGAAGTCTGCAGCGATTTCAAAAAAAACTCGAGCAAGTGGCCCCACGGTTTCCTGCAGGCTTTTCAATCGAGGCTCGCAGATCGGTACTCCTACCAAGGGGCGAGCGACGGTAAGCTCGGCTCTGGATCGATGACCGCGATCGATACCCTGTGCGCAAAAAAGGATTGAATCCCCAGGGTTCGACCAAGCAACGCAATTTTGGTCATCTAGCATGCACTGACAATGTGGCCGGGAGGGCTATACAGGCGCAATTCGAAGCCGTTCGACCGGGATATGCAGATCACAACCAATTTCCCCCGATCAATCAGTTTTGGTCCGAGCTGCTGCCATTTCGCACCGGGCGGAAGGCCTTTAAAAAAAGCTGCCGCTGAGACATTGAGGGCGAGAACACGGCAATTCCGGTCATACGCCAGGCGGGCCCGTCTATCCACCTAGTAAGGCTCTTCAACGAGCCGCCTTGCCACCAATGAGAAGCTCTCCAACGCAACCCTTTGCTGCAAACCCTCGAACGTCTAGCGGACGCGCGAACCTACCTCAATTGGAGTATTAAAGTGGAAGATTCGCGTGGTATAGATCGTCTATACAGGTTTCAAGGAGCGCATAATGCGGCAACTGATTTTGGCCATTGCAGTGACGCTGTCGCCGACAGTCGCCTTATCAGAATGCGATTTCGACAAGCCCGTCGGATCATGCCGTGCGACGATATCGATTGACAGCACCTCGGGGTCGAAAGGAAGTTTCTCGGCCGATGCGACTGTCAAAAGCTCTGCTTCCTCATGCTCGAAAGTGGAATACTTCCTCGACAACACTCCGCAGATTACCGTTATCAAAAACGGCAACAGCGAAGACGAGAGCTTGTTCGGGACCAAGCCAATCACTCAAAAATCGGTGCAGATCAAAAGATGTACTCAGTACGCGTCGAGAGAACCCAAGGGACGTAGGCCGGGCGGCGATGAGGCCGCTGACGGCGGCGGGGCGCGTTATTTCCAAGGTACCTGGACCGGATCGATCGGCTGGGGTCTGGCGCGCGGACCCGTCACCTTGGAAATCTCGGTCAATGGAAACCACGGGAGCGGAACATCAAACTCCAGTGTGGGAGGCCCCCAACGGATTGACGGGACGATCTCGGGCAATCGGATGACCTACCAGCACATCAACGAAGGTGAGACCGTGACAGTTGTATTGACGAAGGTGAGCGGGAACAGTCTTTCCTACGACGCGTCATCGGCTCAAGGTGGTCCCCTGTTCCACGTCACTGGGAAGCTTTCCCGCCAGTAATGCAGGTTCGTGGTTATCGAACCCGAGACGGAACGTAGTACATATAGTTCGTCACTCTTTTTACGCTGTTAACGCTGGTCCCTTGGCTCAGTTTGATGGTGGCAGTAATCCCCTCTTGACCAGCGCTCGGCCGTCTTCATCATTTTCCTGCACGTTCTGTTCTGAATCCGAGGGCGGGACCCGCGCACAAGAGCGGTGGCGACTGGCGATTGTCACATACTCCAATTGGAGGATGTGCCGAAACCTTGTCTTCGATAAGTCTTCGGGAGAGGAAGGCGACGGACGTCAATCCGCCGTCGCTTCTGTTACAGGCAATCCAGAGTGATGCCATGCTCAAGGTCCTATGCGTTGCAGCGCTTATGTCACTTTCGGCCGAATACGTTCACGCAGCCGATTGCGATTTCGACAAGCCGATCGGGAAGTGCACTGCGCAGATATCGATCGATCGTGCGGGCGGCTCGAAGCCCAGCTATTCGGCCGAGATCACCGTCAGGAGTTCCGCCGGCTCTTGCAGCAAGGTGGAGTACTACCTGGACAACACGCCTCAGGTGACCATTATCCGCAATGCCGGCTCAGAATCCGAGAGCTTGTTCGGGACAAGGCCGATCACAAAAAAGAGCATAGCGGTCAAGAGATGCACCGCTTATGGCAAGTCAAAAGGGAGCGCCGGCAACGACAAACAAGCCGCAGGCCCCGAGTTTTTCGAGGGGCGCTGGCAGGGTTCGGTCGGGATGCTCCTGATCAGGGCAACACTTGTGCTCGATCTCAACGTGAATGGAAATCGGGTAACCGGCACGGCGACCGCGCCTCACAACGGAGAAACGTACCTTATTGACGGAACTGTTGCAGGAGGCGTGTTGAGCTACACTTACGCGCAACCCATTGGCGGCGCACTTGCGACCGTCCGCATCACGAGGAAGTCGGCCAATTCTATCTCGTATGCAGGAAGCGGAGACGGGGTTACGCTTTCGGGAACGCTCCAGCGGTTCTAGCGTTCGGACGGCTTTCAGCCTCGACCATTGAGGCAATAAATTCGTCGGTCAGGCACGGTCTTCCACGCGCGCAAGCTCAGCTTCAAAAAGATGCTCATCGCCACCTGGTTCTCGGCGAACTCGATCAAAGGCAGAGCCGCGCTCCAGCTCTAGCGCGAGATCGGCGTCCAAGACCAGATCGCCTTGGGTCCTCCTGATGAAGCTGCGCGAGGCCATCGCATGGCGCGGGGAGGAGGTGCTGCTCGATGGCGAGATTGAGATTGACAGCGAGTACGCTCGCGGCCACATCCCGTCCTGAGAACAGGGTTGAGGATCGCATCGGCCGCCGCCTCAAGAAAATACCGAGAACATGAAACGTTTGTGCGCTTTTGCGATCCACCAGCGCGGGCTGACGGCGCAGACTTTCACGCGGATCATCCAAGATGAGGCAGCAACGAAGCTTGAGCGGCCGTTCGGGATCACATGTCGTGGGAAACAAAGGTCTTCGCGGACGAGCACGGCAACTCGGGTCCCCGCGATGATTTACCAGGCCCGCGGCTCGGACACGGTGTTAGGGTGGCGGTACGGAGCTTTGTACCCTCCACGACGCGATCAACGCCGCATTGGATTTCCGGGCAAGCGGAAAGGGGCCGGGCCGAAAGCTACGATTCCGAAGCAATCGCCAAATTCCGGGACCGTCGCCATTCCCATCAAAGATTTGAGGGGAAGTCGGAATGGCCCGACGCGGCTAACGGAGACATCGTTAAAAAAGACATTCGGTAATCGACACGCAACCGCGTTGGGCGGATGGGGTCGGGGCAGCCCCATTTTGTCGCCCTGATCCTCCCCGGGATCGTCATCGGGTCGAAACTGGTTCCCACGTGAAAACCCGAATAGTCGTTTGTTCAGATACCTTGGCTCTTCAACCAGCGATAACCGGATTCCGAATATACCGATGCAGGACCTAGTCCGACGGAATTCACCCCAGCAATGATGATCTTCCCCTTTTCTTCGTAGGGTTTGCCTTTGCGGAGGAAGAACGACGGGCCGCCGCTGTTGCCGGCGCAGGCTGAACTCGTCTTCAGGGACCAGACCCAAGGAAGATGCATCCCAAAAAAGCCGGTGTTGTTCTTTTTGATGACAAGGCCTTTGTCCGGATTCTTCAGAGAACACGACTTCAGGCCACCATTGACATCTGAGCCGACAAAAACGCCGTAGCTTCCACGACCATATGTTTCAAACAGGATAGCCTCGGTTTTCATAATCGGATCGGGCCATGGGGCGTGATCCAAAATGTCTGTGAACCGAGACGCAGCCTTAAAATTGTCGCCCATGACTTTGGCGGGCGCGACATATTTCTGATAGCGACTGAAGAGCTCATCGCTGAAACCGAAGATTGTCGTTCCAGCAGGCACGTCCTCCGACAATGTCAGCACCGCCAGATCGCAGCACTTATCATGGTCTGGTCTTGGATAGGTCGCCACGTGCTGAGAAAGGATAACCTTCCTGCCCGCCTTCGAGAAGAAGGTTACCGGGAGGCCGCTACCATTGCCTCTCCTGAAGCAGTGTTCGGCGGAAAGGACTTTTCTTTTCGTGACCACAGCACCTGAGCAGAAGTTCCCGCCGATTTGAATATGAACGATGCCGCTGCTGAATTTGGTCTCCGGGGACATGGCCGAGTCGCTAACGTCCAATGGGTCAGACCATGCAGGCGAGCATATCGAGACAAGTATGGCGATAGGTAGCATTTGTACGGCGGCCCGAAACATTCACATTTTCCTCCATGGTGCCGGATCACGTTCAGCGTGATGCCGAAAGTACTTTTATCACTGTGTGAAATCGAGTTGCTCCTCCAATTGGGGGGCCTCCCGCAAGAAATGATCTTTTACGATGTGCACTCTGAAATTTCAGGATGCGATGGCTTCGTCGAACATTTCGAGCGCATGGGCCGCGAGTGGCCCGGGAAGGGAGTCGAGGTGAAGCAAGCGAGCGCCGCTGCCGACTGCCTCCTGATCGGTCGCTGGCGGATGACGGGGGCCGATCTGTGGGATCGCGACCATCTCGACCTCCTGGAGCCGGCAATGATGGTGATCGACGCTGATGGCCACGGCGAAATCGCCTTCGGCGCGCTGCAAGCAGGCCCTGACCTGGGCTACAGCCAGTCCATCGTCCACTTCACATGGACCTGATTTGAAGAAATGGACGAGCTCTCCGGCGACGGTCACGCCGAATTGCTCGACGATGGCATGATCGAGATCACATTGCCTATCGCAACGGCGACGAGGCCATCCTCAACGCCAAACCGGTAACTTCTTCAACAGCCTGCTAGAGGTGTGTCATGCACGACGAATCCGAAGATATGGCGGAGAAGCTGATTTAAACCATGAACGTCATCGTAAACAGTAGCGAAGACGAACCATTCCGAATTGCTGGCGTTGATCGCTAAGGCTGGTTTGCGGGTCAGAAGCCACCGGAGATGCAAAATTTGTAGAATGCAGCGACGTTATTTCCATTCCCTAAAGTACGGTTGATGTATTGTTCTTGAATTTTCTTAGCCGACGCGAGAGTATCATGTGGGTCTGGGACGAGGAAAACTAAATGCAGCTTCAGGGGAAATCTACACTTGAGTATATTGTTGCGCAGGGGTACGTGCGCCATCTTGAGTTCTGTATTGAAGTGGGACTCGTTCGGCGCGCCAAGCAAGTTCTCAGAATTCTGTCCCAGTTTACACTTGCAGGATGCCCGGACTTTGTAGCCTCGATCGACCGCGCCAAAAACTGGACAGACGATGCGATCGCATACGAACGGCAGCACGGGTCAGGAGCAATGCTCGACCGCACCCATCCTCTTCTCAAGGAGTATCAGCAGAGAGCGCTAAATCGTCGGAGGGGCGAATGAGGTATTGAGGTTATTCGCCAAATCGTCTTCGGGCTCAAGCCAATCCGAGCCGTCGAAGGACGTGTGCCACGTCTCGATTATGCCGTCCTGGAACTCGAACTCGCAACTGCAGCTGTCTACTCGGGCATCGGTATCCCTGGTTGTCATCAGCAGCATTTTCTTGACATTCAGTGCCCTTTGGGCAGCGAGCGCTTGAGCTTTTGACAGGAATAAGCCAACGGGAGCGCCTTCAAGATCGTCCGCTGAGTAGATTTCAATGCCGTCAATCACGACAGAATTTGCACCTTCGTTAAAGTATGTCATCCGAGCTCTCCGTTTAAGTGGGACATCTACCTCCAGATTGTTAATTGCGCATCAATTTCGCGACAGGAATTCTGAGCGCCGGGATCATGGATAGGGACGACGTTGAGGAGCCGCTATTTTACGGTCCGCCCGCAGCCTCCTTTCGGTCTTTGAATATTGAGCGAGATCGAGAAAGCGACAGCCCAAGTGGTGGCGAACGCAGTCGCCGCGTGGACCAGAGAAAACATCAGCGCTTTGGTCACGGTCATGTTCTATATCGGTATAAACGGCCAGGCCACTGCCAGGGCGCATCAGAAGGCGGCAACTGCAACAAGAGCGCGGGGCCGCTTTCTTGCGGATCGCGGCTTGCCAGCCTTCTCGCTATGGCAGATTAGGGCCCATTGAGATGGTGACGGGAACCTAATACCCACCTGGCACCGGGCGAATCCCAATGTTACCCTGTCCGAAATCCTGATACACGGTTGCTCCGAAGCAGCGGTTTCCATCTGCGATCACCTGATTGAAACATGCCTGAATCGGGAGAACCTTCGATTTAAAACATGCATTGTATTTTGCATTGTCTCCTTTGGTGTAGGTCTTGCAGTACTCCACTTGTTGCTTGGCCTGCGAGACACAAGGCATGATACTGGAATTGACGAGCGGTTCACAGCGCTTAGCAACCTCTGCTTTGGTCGGGTGACGGAGGCATTCGCTAACCGAGACGTTGTATTCCTTGCTCTTGTCAAACACGAGGACGCTGTCGGTGACTGCTACGTCCTTTAGCTTATGAGAGTGCGGCGTGTTGTCGACTTGAACCGTGACTGTCCGGCAAGTCCCATCCGGGGAATTTGATATTCGTTGGTTTGCTTGTTGAGCGTGAATTCAGCGCTGCACGTTCCTTCAACTTTATTGAAGTCACAAACCTTGAGGTCTTCAGCCATGGTTGAGGAGGAGGCCAACATAAACGTGACGAGAACAATTCTACGAAGCTTCATATATTCTCCTGTCTGAAAAAGGCGCTGATCCGCAAATGTGTTACCGCGCATCGGAAGGGCTTTGGTCCGACGATGTGTCAGTCCCTCTGCTCAGCCGCGCGCTACGGAAGACGGTTGGAGGCGAGGCTGGTCGACGCCAGTCTTGGCCTCCAGACGGCGGCCGAGCGGCTTGGAAGCTGATCTCGGCGGGGGCGAACCAAAGGACGCTTCCTCCATGGCCTTTGTCGTGATCCGCCGCTTCGTTGGCCTATCCATCTCCACCTCCTATGTCGGTCGGGTTGCACCGTGAGCCCAACACCGCCATCCGGCAAGCCCGAAATCGCGCTTGTTGCGAAAAATCAATCAAACCAATCGCTATCTAGGAACAACCGAAAAACAACAACTTAGTTCTGTTAAAGACGGAGCTACAGCCCCCATCATGGCGTCCGCAACAAGCATGTCGACATTTTCGCCAATGAGGTCGTTTTCCGTTGGAACCGGAGGCCGCACTTTCAAGCCAACGTCGACACCATGCTCTGGCTGAGGTGTCTCGCGATTGCCGCAATGGGCCGACTGCAATATGGGGCAACTGCGGCGGTCGTATTCAGAGGGTTGTATCCCGTGGTCGTCAACCATCCAGCCGAAACGGCGTTGGCCGTGGAAGTCGCCCGTGCCGTCATGGGATTCGATTTCGTTGACCCCGACCATCCGCAGCTCATGGGGTCTGAGGATTTCGCGTTCATGCTGGAACAACGGCCTGGCAACATCGGGCTTCTTGGCAATGGCCCCACGGCAGGACTGCATGATCCCGCCTATGACTTCAACGATGCCGCGATACCCTACGGTGTCGCCTACTGGACGCGATTGGTTGAGGCTGCAATGCCATCCTGACACATTGAGATTTCGATACGTCGAAGCCAAGGGGCGCGTAATGATCATTGTTGTCGAGGGCATAAGTGCGGCCGGTAAAACCACGTGGTGTCGGTCCCATGCAGAGCCGTATCTGATCCCGGAAACATTTCCAGACGATCGCAAGGCTCAACCCGATACGGGCTGGCAACCGCCCAATACTGGACGGACTGGAACGCCAAGCGATGGCGCGAGGCGTTGGAGATGGAGCGTGTGAGGGGCCATACCGTATGCGACACGGACCCCATGAAGCTTCATTATTCCTGGTCTCTGTCCCAGATCGGAGCGCTTCCGAAATCCCAATGGGACCTGCAGTGTCAGGCAAGCCGTCAAGCGATCTCGGAACGAAAGCTCGGATTCGCGGACGCATATTTCGTGAAAATCATAGACCCCATCAAAGCCAAGCAGCAAAGCGACGCTGATCCTTCGCGGGTCCGGGATCGTTTCGATTTGCATGTCCGACTGCAGCCGTCCCTCATCCGATGGTACAGTCTGCTGAATGAGGTGATCGGCGGGCGGGTGCATTGGGAACTGCCGGATGGTGGGCTTCCGTTGAACATCCTTCCACCCGATAGAATTCGTTACGATGTCGCCGCATTCGATTCCTTTGTCTCCTTGTTGGAAACCTCCGCAGCGTAAGTCCATTATTATCCGCAGGGTGGCCTCGACGGGATCGCGTGTGGACATCGCGACGTCGTAAGCCTTCTATGTCTTCCACAGGTTTATCAACATCGTCAGGAATATCGGCTATGGGCTGGGAAGCACTCGGACAATGGAGTGAAGATGCGGTTCGCGTCGAACCACTCGCGGGTGGAGTTGCCAACGACGTGTGGAGCGTTCGTGTCCGCGGGCAGATCGCTGTCGCTCGTCTCGGTTCCAGGACCGACGCCGATCTCGCCTGGGAAGCGGAACTCCTCCAGCACCTGGAACGTCGAGGGATGACCGTCCCAGTGCCGATCCCGACCACTGACGGCCGACTGTTCGTCGACGGTCTGGTCGTGATGAAATACATTGAAGGCGGACCACCCGAGACTAACTCCGACTGGCGTCGCGTGGCAGGCACGCTTCGCGAGTTGCATCGGTTGACTCGGGGTTGGCCGCAACGCCCCGGCTGGCGATCGTCGACTGAGTTGTTGCGTGCCGAAACCGGAACGAGGATCAACCTTGCGGCGATGCCGCCCGAAGGCGTTGTTCGATGCCGTGCGGCGTGGGCGCGGCTCATCGGGCGTCAGACATGCGTTGTCCACGGCAACCCGAGCAACCCTGGAAATATCCGCATGACCGCAGATCGGGTCGCGTTGATTGACTGGGACGAGTCACGTGTCGACGTCCCCGACCTTGACCTCGCGCTGCCCCACAACGCTGCCGATCTCGACGACGACGCGTATGACATCACCGCGCAAGCCTCAGCCGCATGGGAAGCCGCCGTCTGCTGGAAAGACGAATACGCGGTCAAGCGGCTTGCCGAAGTTCGAGCTGTCTGAACCTTCTCAGTAGAGAGAATTGGTGCCGTTGATGTTACAACGGCGGGTCGGGCCGAAAGGAGACAAGCTCTTGACGCCACTCGCGGATGCCGTTAGGCGACCTTATCGAGGGCCGCCATATCGTTTTTCAGCGGCCTGGAAAGCTGAAACTTGTCATGCAAAGCCAGCACCTGATTTCGATAACAGCGCACGAGCGAGCGTAATGCTGCCAAGATTGCGTCGCTCTCACATGGGCAATAGGACCTCGCGAGGTCGGTCAAAATCTTCCCGCTGGCTCGCTTGTCGAATTTTGCCATGACTGTCGTCTCGGGGGTGCGGTCATGGAGCCAGTCGTCGGCCTGCATCATGTGATGACGTAGTTCGTCCAAGAGCGTCTGCGCGTAGAAGAGTTCTCCGCGCTGCGCCCGCCGATATGTCTCATGAGCCGCCGCCAAGCCCTTGCTGATGGAAAAGTCCACGTCTTCTTCTGTGACTGTGAACGTCAGTCCTTCCGATCGCTGCACGAGATCGGTGACGATGCCCGTTGGATCATGCAAAATCTTGATCGGCAGCCGATACCACGGCGAAGGGCTCAGATTAGCGGCATCATAGTAAAATAGGTCGATCTTCACGAACGGTTGGAAGTGCGATACGCAATGTTGCGTGCCTCGTACCCATTCGTTGAAGAGAAAACCCGGCCATTGCTTTGGGATTTCTTGACGGTTCTCCACAAAGTGCGAATGCCGCTCCGGTGCCACGACGATCCGCAGATCAATATCCGAATAGGCGTCGGCGCTTTCAGCAGCGATCGATCCGCCGAGGAAAATGCCCAGAACGTGTGGGTCCCTCTTGAACCAATCACTGGCCACCGCAAGGAGAACGCTTCTCGCCGTTTCGAGATTGTTAGATGTGGTCGGGGTCCTCATGCGACATGAGATTAGCTGGGTTCGCAACCAGCGCCAAGGCCGACTGCTTATCGGATCGATGACCGCTCTTGGCACTTGCTTACCTCAGGCGGCCCGTTTCCAATTCGAACCTAGCGGAACAGCTGAATGATGTTCTGCGAATCCGCATTTGCGATCTGTAGCGACTGGATAGCCAGTTGTTGTTGCGTCTGAAGAGCCTTCAGCCTCGTCGAGGCGTCGTTCATGTCAGCATCGACGAGGCGGCCGATCCCGCCATTCAGAGAGTCGCTCAGTCTGGAGATGAAATCCTCCTGCAGGTCGATCCGCTTGGAAGCGCTGCCGAACTTTGCGGCAGCGCTTGTCGCCTTCTGTAGTTGGCCATCGACGAACGATACGAGCACGTCGACCGCATATCCGTCGGGAGCCTTCGCGTATGTGCCGAAAAAGCGCTCTCCGTATTCGTCGAGCTTGGTGAGATCGAGACCGATCACGCTGATGTCCGTCCCCTCTATCACGCCCGACGTGTTCGCGAAATCGACCGCTCCGGAGTCGTTGAGCGCCTTGACGAAGAAACCGTCCATTCGGGTGAAGTAGTCGGTGCCATCGAAATAGACCTGTTGGCCGACCTCTTCCCAATCCGCCTGATAATTCTCGATCCTGAGCAAGGTGTTATTTCCTGCGGTGTCGACGGCGGGAAGACCAGCAATCCGGATTACCTTGTCGGCGATCCCGACCTTCAGGTTCACGCCCCAGCGGTTCGCCGAGGCGAAAATCACGTCATCCGTTGTGAGGTCCAGATCGACGGTTGAGACAGAGAAGTTGCCTTGGACGTCGCGCTGTACCGATCCCACCATTTTCTTCGGAGCATCGGCCAGAGCGAACAGGTCTTCATACTGGTTGTAACCGTCCATATGCGAAAGGTAGCGCCCCCCGTTGCCGAGGAGCCAGTTCTCGCCCGCGAAAGAGGAGGAGTTCGCGATCGAGCGTAACTGGTCTTGCAGTTGTTCGATTTCCTCCTGGATTTTCGTCCGGTCTACACCCGCCTCGGACGCGGCCACCAAGCGGTTCTTGATCTCGGATATGACATCGACCGTCGCTTCCATCCCGGCATATGCCGTATCCACCTTCGCCGCGCCGAGACCGAGAGCGTCCTGTACTGCGGAGAGCGCTCCGTTGTCGCCACGCATTGTCGTCCCGATCGACCAGTAGGCGGCGTTGTCCGATGCTGAAGCCACCCGAAGTCCGGTGGCGACCTGTGACTGGACACGCCCCAGCGACTGGTCGACGTCTCGAAGTACCGCGAGGGCGGCTATGGCGGAATGGTTCGTAAGGATGCTGGTCATTGTGGAAGGCGTTTCACGATGGGAGGAGGGAAGGCGTCATCATGAGCCATCAGCGGATACCGCCGCCCCATCAATATGGTGCATAAAAGGTTAACCTCGGTGGCAACATTGGAGGGTAGAAATACCCTCTACTCCTTCGATCCGGCGATACCTCCCGCCCGGGAGTCGGCCGCAGCGCCGCACGAAAGTAGAGCAAGTTCTCGAACGTGATGTGATGAGGTCGCGGGAAGTCCGGCAAATGCCGGAGAGCCAACCCTGCTCACGGAGGTCAAAGACCGATCTCCAGGGGAAAGCGTCAATTGCTGAAGGTAACGATGGAAACGAACGTTCCGAAGCTCGGCGATGAATCACCGGCCATCCTTGGCGTTTACAGAGACATCTTCAACGCGAGAGTTCTCCAACCCTGCCGGCGTCGGAAGGGCATACGCACGCCGCATAGGGGGCTGCCAACTGCTCGGCATTCGCCACGCCTACACTGCACATTCCGATTATGGCCGTGCGAGTCAGTGCCATGATGTTTCGCGTCATCCGACCACCTACTTCATGATGTTAAGCCTGTCGGCAGATCAAATGGAACGGAAAAGCCAGAACTCAAGTCTGCCAGTGACGCTACGGAAAGCGCTTCACTTCCAGCGGCAAGCCGCCCTCTGCAAGGACAACGGCGATAGCCTGTTCAAGCTCTGCGGAGGAAAATGGTTTCGCGATCAGAGGGTAGCAAGCAAAGTCATCAGACAACCCGGTCTGCCCATACCCGGTGCTGAATATGAACGGTACACCGCGATCGCGTAAAATCTCGGCAACAGGAAAACTGGGCTGACCGTCAAGGTTGACGTCGAGAACCGCCAGATCGATGTCGGCACTGGCGGCAATTCCTTGCGCTTCGGCAAGCCGCGCCACGGACGCCACAATCTCGCAGCCAAGGTCCTGAAGCATGTCTTCGATCATCAAAGCCACGAACCCCTCGTCTTCTACGACGAGAACCTTGATGCCGGGAAACACGGTCATGCCTTGGCCGATCCTATAGGTATCGAAATCCGGCAGAACACGCCGGAGGGCTCGAAGGCAAGGTCAAGCGCGCCGGCGAGATCTCGTTCGATACAGCGTTCCATCAATCGGCTGCCGATGCCACGCCTCGTCGGCGGCATGACGGGAGGACCACCGAGCTCTCGCCACTCAAGTGTCAGCGTCGGCTGGGCATTAGAGTCGTCTCTAATGCGCCACGTGATCGACAAACGGCCCTTCTGCGAGGAAAACGCACCATATTTGATAGCGTTGGTGGCGAGCTCGTTGAGCGTCATTGTCATGCTCAACGCATTGCGCGCATCGAGCTCAATGGGGTCGCCGCCGATCATCAGGCGGTCCACGGCATCCCCGACAAGTGGAACAAGGACCTCACGGGCGAGGGTATCCAAAGGGGCGTTTTCCCAATGCCGACGCGTTAGCAAATCATGGGCACGGGAAAGAGCCAGCAGCCTTTCCTCGAACCGATGTACAAAGTCGTCCAGACTTTCAGCATATCGGGCCGTCTGTCCCGCCAGAGACTGGACGGTCGCAAGCGTATTCTTCACTCGGTGATTGAGCTCGTCGATCAGGATCTTCTGCCTGTTTTCGGACTGCTTGCGCTCGGTGATATCGACGAGCATGTTGATCGCGCCGACAAGCCTGCCGTTGGCGTCATGAAGCGGTGTGGGGTAGGGGATAAACGGTACGAGGGTGCCGTCGGGCCGTTCGGCTATTGCTTCCACGCCCCGTATCGGGCGATCTTCCTTCAGCGCAACTGCCATCGGACATTGGTCATGTGGCAACAGCGTGCCATCGGTATTGTAGAGACGCCATGTGACGCACCACATGTCGCCGACCTGAGGCGTGCGGCCGGACATCTCGACGGCCGCGTTGTTGTAAAAGGTGATGCGACCCGTTGCATCAGTCGTGTAAACGGCCGCCGGAAGCGCTTCCAGGAGATCGCGCATATGTTGTTCGCTCTCGCGTATCCGGTCCTCCATCTGTTTGGCGGCAGTGACGTCCTGTAGCACCCGCACGCCATAGCGGAAGTCACCGGATGCATTCCGGACGGATGAGCTGTTGACATCGAGATAAACCATCGTGCCGTCTGGCTTCGTTGCCCGCTTGCGAAGGACATAGCTATCAAGCTCGCCACTGATCTGCCGTGCATAAAGCGCGGCGTCCTCTTCCCGGTCTCCGCTTTGGGTATAGTCGAAGAAGGTCATTTCGAGCAGTTCTTTGCGGGAGCGCCCGAGCATCCCACAGAGTGCGTCATTGACCCTTAGAAGACGGCCTTCGCTGTCGGCTTCGGCAATCCCGATCGTGGCGGCTTCATAAGTCGCCGCCAGGCGCTCATCGCTCTCGCGGCGTGCCTTCTCAGCTTCCCGGAGATCGGTCACATCGGTTGTGAAACACCGCGTATTGACGAACTTGCCATCTTGAAAGCGGCTGTTGGACGTGATCAGAACATGTTTGATGGAGCCGTCCTTCGCAAGAAGACGGGCCGGATAACGATCTAGCTTCTCGCCGCAGGCAAGTTTCTGAAGGATGTCGCCGATGACGGGAGCGTCCGCGTGAAACTCCGCGATATGCCGACCAACATATTCCTCGGAGCTGTAGCCAAGAAGAGCGAGTTCCGCCTTGTTAGCACGCTGGATAATGCCGTCGCTTCCAACGATATGGAGCCCGATAGCGCTATTCTCGAAGAAATCCTCGAGATCCTCGCTCCGGCACCGAAGTTCCTCTTCCATTGCCTTATGGGCAGAGATGTCCTGAAAGCAATTGATCGCCCCCTGGATACCGCCATCGTGGTCTATCAGAGCTCGGATGTTGACGAGAGCGAAAATGCGCGACCCGTCTGGCCTTTCGATTACTACTTCAGCATTGCGCGTTGGCGTACCGCTGAACACGGCCGTGGCCATCGGGCAGGCTTCGTGGGCTAGCGGGGAGCCATCTGGGAAAAACAGGGCATGGGAGCCGCAGAAGCGTTCACGTTTGACACCGACGGCGGGAGTGCGTCCCCACAGTTCGGCCGCCTCCGAATTGTAGCGGACGAGCCAGCCTTCACGGTCACATAGATAAACCGCGCCGGGTATAGCATCCAGTACGCTCGGCGCTGCAGCAACCAGTGCCTCGTATTCCGTCAGCTTCCGTGCCGCGGCGGGGAACTCCTCGACAATTGACATTGGTGACCCCTGAACCTATGGGCGGCCTTGCCCTGCCAACGCCGACTAAGTGATGATATCCAAGTTCCGTTTTTCGGCGACGTAACGCCTTAGAACGATGTTCGCGCGAATGGGTTCCCGACCGATGAGAACATTGCGTTGGCGGGTACTTTCTGAACTGGAGGGAAATATCGCGAATCTCAATGTTCGCAGTCAGTGTATTCGGTCCGGTAGCAATCCGAGTGGGAAACCCTGGCCGTATCTCGGGCGAATTTGCCAGCGCTTGTTTAACGGTGACGCCCGCTCCTCGCGCCGGGAATCATCGTGGTGTTTCACCAAACTGCTTCCAGGATCTGCCATTCCCCCCGATGAGGTCTTCGATGCCTGTCGGACCTAGCATGACCTTCGTGACACCGCTTGAGAAGCTTAACCGGGCGATGCGTGAGGAGACGTCATGTCGTGGACATGAACGATACAGCGCCGTGGAAAAGCGCGGCGGTCAAGGACATCGCCAAGAGCGTCAATAGTAGCCCGACGAGGATCATCAAGCCGTCTCGCTCGATCAGGCCGATAGCCATGACGCAAATAGCGACGACAGGAACGATGTTGCCAAAAGGGATGGGGAGGGCGATCGCGACCGCAAGCGCAAAGACCGGGATGGCCAGGACGTAAGGCAGTGCCGGACCCGTGAGCGCCCTCATGCGTCCCGGTCGAATCACGCGCTCAATCCTTCTGACGATCGGGTCGGCATAGCGTTGGAGAGCTGCGAATGCCGATGCGGGAATCCTGCGGCTTCTGAGTAGAGATGGAAGCCAAATCGAGCTGATGCCGATAGCGAACTGCAACGTGACGATTGCAAGAGCGGATCCAAAAAACATGCCGAACGGCCCGGGAATGGGGATCAGGGCAGGCAATGCCAGCACCAGCATCACGAAACCAAAGCCTGCCTCTCCCGTCGATGCAAGAGCGTCGCCGATTGTCAGACCACCGCGCTTCCGAGCGGAGTCGGCAAGCCTTACAAGCGTAGCCGATGCGATGCCTCGAGGTTTGCTCGCTGTGCCATTCTTGGTATCCATGATCAGGTTTCTCCGGCCAGGTCATCCCGGGGTTGAAGGACTCGCGACAGTTCGGAGCAGTTCGGGTCGCGTTCGTTCTGAACCTTCGGAGCAGCGGCTCGCACGGGCCACACGATGGATTGCCGCAGCCGCCGCACTGCTGCAGCGGAAACATTAGCGCGTTTCGAGTGCTCGCTGATCTGCCCCAGAGCCGGGTCAATGATGAAAAAAGCATGAGACCAGGCGACGATATTCGAGATCACGAAAATCCTCCTACCGCATCCGGCAGACGAAGTCGGACATGGTCCGACATCGCGAAAGCAACAAGAGGAGCCGGGACCGCGCGAGCGTCTAATGTGGTTTTCGTTGACCGAGGTTCAAGTCTTAGGGGAATGAGTCAGCGTTCAAAACCGTGATCAAGCCGGCCCGCGGCAGGCAGTCGAACACTATGAGATCGCCTGCTACGGAACGCTCCGCAATTGGCCCCGAGAACTCGGCAAGGAAGAAATCGCAGCCTCTCGAGGCAACGCTGGCGGAAGAGGAAAGACAGACCAACTGATGACGCAGCTTGCCGACGCTAAGGTCAATAAGAAGGGCAATGATGGTTGCCGCCCGTAGCGGTTGTGGATCGTATGATACGTTCCCCTCGTTCGGGTGGCTTTCTATGGTTCTACGGCTGGTCGCAAAGGCAACTGATCGATTGCCGCCAGCATCTCCTCTTCGGAGCGGTCCTCAACCGACGAAGCGTCGTTGGGCTCCGGGTTTTCTGCAAAATAGAACCTACGCAACTTAATAGGGTGATCGAGGGCCCGCTCTATATGCTGGACGACCGCGGAGACCGCCCGTGAAAGTTCGCTTAGGGCTATGGGGGAAATGTCGCGCTGGGCCCCGGTTTTGTCTCGCCCGTTCCGATGTACGCAGTCATGCCTGATCTCCGTTGCGGCTTCCAAGAACCGTTTCACCTTTGCATCTGGGAAAACGTCGATCCCGAACGCGGCCTTGTAAACTCCTTCGACATCGGCAAATTTGTGATAAATCAGAGCCTTCAGGTGGTAGTCGACCTGCTGGTATACGATGCGAGGATTTCCGAGGACCGCCTGAAGGGGAATCTTGGAGGCTCCCAGCTTGTCATATCGCGACAGGAAGCCCTTCAGGACATCCTCGTTGTAAGTCACAAGGCTGACGAGGCGGTCGCAGAGGTAGGCCTCCAGTATCGCAAACGAGTTGGCGTAGAGCATCGTAAATAGAGCTCGCTCAAGACGGTCGGTGACATCCGCCTTCGCCAGGTTCATCAAACCGCTCGAGGACCTAAGAAAGATGCGATAGGGATCGTCAAGTTGATCGTCATCGAGCCAGAACTCGTAGTCGTCCCGCTCCTCAAATTGAGGCGGAAGGCCGAGCATGATCAGACGCCGCCTGTGCCCCCTGATTTCTCGCTCGTATGAGTCGTTGCCCTCGGCCGTGATATCGATCACATATTCTGCCTCGCATTCGTCGCAGACGGCGATGGAGGCAAGCGTTGAACGAGCGTCGCTCCTGTAGTCGGCAGTTTCGTCGAAAGAGGGCAGCTCGACGTCCTGGAGGACGACGTGGTCGCACCCAGGGCAACGGAAAGCCAGATATGGTTCGTCTGCAGCCATGACATCCTCGGCGGTCTGTTTGCCCTTTACCTACCACGATTCCCGCGATCTACTTTTTTTGGGAGCATGGGCATTAGGTTGATGAAGCTGCGTCGTGTTTATGGCCGAGTTTTGCAGTATTGACATGGGGGCGTCAGCCTGGTCGCCCTATGATGTGCATCTCCGGATCCATGCCGATCTGATCTCGTCCCCGCATCTTAGCTGCATACAGCGCTAGATCCGCTCTCCGATAGAGTTCACTGACGTCGTCGCCGCGTCTCGCGCACGCGATGCCAGCCGAAAACGTGTAGCGGAAACTCGCTTGATCCGGCAAAGGCCTCGAATGCCGGACGGCGATCAGCATCCGGTTCACAACCTCTTCCGCTTCTTCCGGCACCGTGCGGGGAAGCAACAGGATGAATTCCTCCCGCCTACGCGCCCGAATACGTCCGTCTTCCGAACCAGTTGGTGAACCGTGTTTGCAAAGTTCTTGAGTATCGCATCTCCCACGACGTGGCCGAAGCGGTCGTTGATGTATTTGAAGTTGTCTATGTCGAGAACGGCTAGACAGGCAGCTACCTCCTTCCGTTCACCGCAGACCCGCAAAATCTCCTCGAGTTTTGACATCACGAACCGTCGCCCGGGAATGCCAGTCAACTCATCGGTCTGAGCGGCTCTCAGCGCGGCATCTCGATCCTGACGAAGACTCCTCTCGTCAGTCCTGATTGCCGTGATGTCGGTCGCCGCACACAACATCCAGCCGCGGGCGTCTGTGGTCTCCGTCATCCAAAGCCAGCGCCCGTCATGGAGATCGGTTTCGAATGCCCGAAAGCCACTCTTTCCCCGGCGCGCTTGTGTCGACAACAACCAGTTCTCAAAATCTGGAGTGTTGATCACAGTCCCGCGCCGGGCGTGGAAGTTGCGCCGCATCAGCTCCGACCACAGGGGCTGCTCTCTGGCCGCGATATGCCAGGCCTGACAGAAGGCGTCGTTGGCAAGGCGCAGGCGATCCTCCGGGTCATACACTGCGACCATGACGTCCGCGGCCTGCATCAGCTTTACTGCTTGCAGGATTGCCTCACTGTCGTCCATGGGGATGTCCGGTAGCTGTCGTGATGTTTTCTTCATTTGAAGCTATGATTATTTCGTCAGCGACGTTGGGCAGCAGCTGTTGCGCCTGAGGTCCGTTTATCCATTGCTGGGGGGAGCGGATGACCCTCCTATAATGTCGGCTACTCCACCGCGGGTGACAGTTCAGGTGACGAATACGCCGACAAACGACACCAAGATCGCGGCGGCGATACAAACAAGTAAATCGGTCCCCAAGCGCGGGCTCTGTTGCAAAACACTCCTGCCAAGCCTTTTCCATCTAACAAGGTCGGCAGCCCCAGAGGATCCTCAATGAAAGACGGGGGATTTGGAAGTGATCGGTCGACCGCAAACTATCGAAGGAACCGCTAACCCGGTTATTCGTTCCATTGGTGCGCCCGTGCGATGAGCTCGTCCGCCGAACCAAAGAATCGGCGGTGTCTACGGCCGGCCAGCACTCCCCGAGCGACAGTTCCGATATCGCGATCATCAGGACCAGAAGCGGGCCGCAGACCACTTGTGAACTCGGCGTCAATCAAAACTTTCACGACATACACCGAGCCCGTCGATAACGAGCGAGAGTCAACGGACCCATGCGTCGAAAGCTGCATGGCGCGCTGCACTCGCTGGGCCGCACCTGAGCGACGACCTAGTTACCTTTTCACAGGGTTCGATGGCCGCGCGCTCGTCGCGCGCAGGTAATATAACTCCGCGGCTACCTGGGAGTTGAAAAACTCGGTCACTTGCCTTCCGTCGTTCGAGGACACCGCAACCACCCAGCCAGTTGTTGTTTTTCCGATACTGGCCGAGACGGCTGGTTCTTTGGTTCTTGACACCGTAGCTCCCTGACCACGAGATGAGGCGTTGCAGCCGCTCTAGGGACATTACTGGACGTCGAGTCTGACGCGAGCCTTGCGAGTGGCTGCGCATTGGTGCACACGGTGGATGCCTTCGAAAAGGTTGTTTCTCAGGGCAGCGACCGAATTGGCGACGATCTCCTCGTAGTGAAGGTTCGGTCGGCGTAGCGCGCTCCTATCGAGGATTCTCGAGAGCGCCCTGCCTCCGATTTCCGATGGCGTGGACACGGCGGAGCGGGGGGCGAAGGTGTTCTATATGACCTCACAGGAGGGCCCACTGTCTGGCGTCGTCGGTTTGCCCCGATGGCAGGGCCGTTGTCCTGCTAACGGACATCGACATCCGCGCGTCGACCAGCCAAGTCCAGTAAGTACTGGTGGAGCACAATGACCCGGGAAATCAAACTGTTCGAAAGCGTTGGGAGCATCAGCTTCGGGATGTCTCGGGCAGAAGTCGAAGCCGCCATCCGCCCCTATGACCGCCGTAGAAAGGATGACGGCGGGACAGAGTGCCGGGGAGACCGCGTTACCGTCGTCTACACGACGAGGGTGAGTTACGGAGATCTAATGTTATTGCGATCGCGCGATTGTCGATTTGGATGGAATACGGATCTTCGAATTGGATGGCCTCGAGGTAGTGCGGGAACTCGAGAGGCGCGATCGGCATCCTCGTCTTCGAGGACCTTAGCATTTCGACCGGTCGTCTTGATCAGCAGGGCCGCGAGTAACGTTCACAATGGCGTTCGCGAAAGACCTTGGTGACCGGATAAATCGGCTTACGCCTGTGTCGTTCCTCTAGCAAATGCCGCCGCGGTGCCATCCAGCGGCATTCTGGACAGCTAGAATCCCCTGAGACGCAGGTTATCGAGCGATCTTATGTTGGTATCGTGAGCCTCGTTCAAGGCCCGCGCCTTTCGCAGCCGAATATTTTTGTCATTGCACGGGGGAAGGTAGTTAGCCCAACCCGGCGTGCCTTGGGGAAGCGGCGGCAGATACTCCCATCTCTCCCTCATCTTGGTGCCACGATAGCGGTCGCGAATGCACAGCGGCAGGAAAGTGAATGCGATTTGATTGAGCGCCTCCCGCTTGTGGTTAAAAAGGCCCTCGCCACTATTCGGCCCGATGAAGCGTCTCAGTTCCCAGGTTGGGCCGCCGCTCAAGCTTGTCGTAGTTGTGAAATCGATAACAGCGTGTATCCGGCCTGCTGTGTATTTGGCCTCGACGCCGCCATCTGGAGCGCCTGGATAGGAGGCGTTTCCAGGCCAGACGGAGATATCGTTCATGCTAGAGGCCACCAACCCCATTTTCAGATTTTCCTCAATGCCAAGTCTCCCCCGTAGCTCCGGGCCTGTGCCGCATGGGCCGGTCGGGGCTTGTGCAACAGGCTGCTCAGGACCTTCTACAAGGCGCTCGAAGTCGATGGAGTGGTAGGTGGTGTTAGACCGATGTCCTTTCTCGCTAACAGCGGCACTTACGCCGATTGTAAGGGGACTCGTTCCCGTACCAAGTCCAGGGAATTTTAAAGACGGATTGCTGCCGTTGGTGTGGGTGGCGTCGATCGTAAGTTCGACTTCCCCCACATACGCGATTGCGCTGAATATGTTCTTCAGTGTGAACCGGCGTTCGCGGGTCGGTATGCCCCGCGTGGCAAGCTTGAGCGAGGTATCGTTCATGAATTGAGGCATTTCCGTCTGATCGTTTGCGGCCTGATGTAATTCGCATTTGAGATTTGCCATGATCGAGGCGATCCGAACGATAGGGCTTCCATATGATTTGTTGTCAGCGGCGAGGTCGAACGCCGGTACGCTGGTGCAACCAACAAGCGACGCAGCTGCGATTGCGGAATACACAATGTTTTTCATGCTTCCCATCCCCAAAACGCAATCCACTGGCACTCCGCGTTGTTCAGCTAAGAATACTTCACGACGGCTATTCTACGCGAAGTACTCACTGGGTCCCCTTGTTGCCACCAGCCGTGCCAGAATTACATGATCGGAGATCAGATATCTACTAGCTCAAACGGTGTGTATACCTAGTTCAAGCAATTGTTCGGCAATCGCCGTTGGGTGGAAGCATCGCTGATGCGACTGCCTTGCATCGGCGAAATTCTCCGATAGGTTGAGACGATGAGCGTTGGGGGACGTAATGACAGGTGAACAGGGTATTGCTCTTGCGGCTGGCGTCGCATTCATCATCGTAATTCCGGTTTTCTTCCTGACGTTTCTGGTTCTCTACGTGAAGTGGCGACGCCGGGCGCGGAAGGCCGAGCCTGAACTCGCCGCTGCAACGGCCGCGCTTGAAGCGGCATCGATAGAGAACCAGAAAATGAAGTCCGCACTGCGGGCTTTCGCGGATCGGTTCAGAGATGTGATCGACGTCGACCTCGAAGCGGAAAAGGTAAGGAGGGAGACAGGGGAACTTGAAGCATCCCTGTCCACCCTAAGGGCGTCTTATAAGGAGAAGAAGGCGATCTACGACCGACTGGTGAAGGAGGTGGCCGTTTTCGACGAGCGCTTGGCCTTCGCGGAGATGGGCGTCTACGAACCCCACTTCGACTTCGGGGACAGCGAGCAGTACAAGCAGGCGATAGGCCTGGTCCGAGAAGAGCAGAAGCGCCTTATCTCAGCCAAGACGGCGGTTGTCTGCCGGACAAGCTGGTCGGTCGACGGTAGCGCGGCGAAGGGGCAGACCATGACGAACAGAAATATCAAGCTCACGCTCAGGGCCTTCAACAACGAATGCGAGGCAGCGATCGCCAACGTTCGTTGGAACAACGCGAACGCCATGGAGAAGCGGATCGTGAAGGCGGCCGAGCAGATCGACAACCTGAACGCCTCGAACCAGGTCTTTGTCACAGGCGACTTCCTGAAACTCAAGCTGAAAGAGCTTTATCTGACCCATGAATACCGAGAGAAGCTGAAAGCCGAGAAGGAGGAGCGGGCGGAAGCCGCCCGTGCTGCCAAGGAGGAGGCGAAGCTGATCCGCGACATGGAAAAGGCGGAAGAGGAAGAGGCGCACTACCAGCGTCTGCTTGACAAGGCCCGCGCGGAAGCGGCGAAAATCGCCGGACCGCAGCTAAACGCGTTCTCCGAACAAATACGCATCCTCGAACAGGACCTGGCAGCGGCGCATGCGAAGGTTGAACGGGCGCAGGCGATGGCCGAGAAGACGCGATCCGGCTACATCTACATCATCTCGAACATCGGTTCCTTCGGAGACGATGTCGTGAAGATCGGACTGACGCGTAGGCTGGATCCGGCTGATCGCGTTCGCGAACTCGGTGACGCGAGCGTCCCATTCGTGTTCGACACGCACGCCGTGATCTACAGTGACGACGCTCCCGCTTTGGAGAGGGCGCTGCATGGCGAATTCGAATCTGCGCGTGTAAACGCTCAGAACCTGCGGAAGGAGTTCTTCCGGGTCAGGATCGACGATGTCGAGACCGCTGTGAAAAGGCTCGCGCCCGGTTCGCCGTTCTTCCGGGACGTCGAGGCCCAAGATTACCGCGAGACGCTGGCACGGAGGAATGCGGCGCTACTGACCGCCGAGACAGAGGGCAGGGAACTGCTGCCCGAGGCTATTTGATCCCCGGCTCCAACCGATTATATGCGCAGAACTTAATGCAACCTGTTGACGAAATTCATCTGGCACGGATTCATTGCGATCATCCTCTTGGACGTCCCGCGATTCGGCGATCGACTGCCCTGCACAAGCCCGCTCTCGCGACCTCATTTGAGTAAGTTCTACATGTCTGTCCTTTTGCGGACAATCTCCGCCTTCCCCTCCGGCCGAACCACAGGTGAACTGTTCGCGCTATTGGATGTCGATTTCAATCCCAGAAAGCGCGCCGAGATGTATGCGGAACTGAGCACGCTGAGCGAAGCTGGGAAAATCAGTAAAGGCCGGGACGGCAGATGGCGTTCCACCGCGGCATTCGCGATACCGTTGACGGGTGCGCCAGACAGCGCGAAGAGCCCAGAAAACTCTTCCGCGCTGCTGAGAGCGGCGTTCGCCTTGTTTCGAGAAGCTGATCCGACAGCTGTCGGTATCGGCGACGAACCATCCGAGACAGCTTTCGAGCCGACCGCGATGATCCGTTACTACAGATCTACACTTCGCGCCGACCCGCGCGGTGCTATCGCCCAGGTGGATGACCGTCACGGGGTCCAGTGGCAGCTCGTGACTGGCAGCGGCCCCCTTACCCCCTCAGACGGCAGGTTGCTGAGGATTTCCGTTGCCTTGGATAACCTCTCTGACGAGTTCCGAAAGGCGCTCCTGAAACGGGAGGCGAACGAACAGGCGCTGGCGCTCGGATGGCCCATAGCAGTCGGTAGAAAACAGGGCGCGCCCGTTGTCTGGCCCGTGGGGCTCATCAGCGCGGAGTGGCAGCGTACCGACACCAACCTGGAAATCGAGGTGGATTCCGACGACGTTCTCGTCAACCCGGAATGGCTCAAAGGAGGTGCGCGAGCCGCGGGGTGGACCGCGTCGTCGCTGCAGGAGGTCTTTGCCCAGACCGAAGGCCTGGGCCTTGGTCGTGACGACTTCCTGTCGCGTTTGAGGGAGGCGGCTGCAGGTACTATTCGCGGCGGCATGAACGGCAGCCGGATGTTGACGGAACTGGATCCCGCGTCTCCCGGGATATACGACATAGCCGGGCTCTTCCTGCCGACGGACAGCACGTTCACGACCGGAGCGGTACGGGACCTAGATCAGATTGGGGCGTGGTCAAAGGAAAGGATCGCCTGCACCGCCCTTGCGCCGTTGCTCGGGTTGCGCCCGGAGCTGCCGACGTCCTCCGCCGCCGTATTGAATGCCGGACCCGTCAACAAGGAGCAGATAACGGCTGTTCGGCATGCAATGAGCTCGCAGCTGACTGTGATCACAGGCCCGCCAGGCACTGGCAAGAGCCAAGCGATCGTTTCGATCGTGGCTTCCGTGTTGAATGACGGCGGGTCCGTACTCGTCGCCTCGAAGAACCACCAAGCACTGGACGCGGTCGAGGACCGACTTGCCGAAATCGCGCCGGACCTGCCGTTTGTCGTCAGAACACTGGATCCGTCGAGGGAGATCGACCAGTCATTCGAGGAGGTGCTCGGCTCGCTGGTTCGCGAGCCCGGGCGCGGAAAGGCGGAACCGGACCGGGTACAGAGGTCGCGACTGGCCACGATGGCGCAGGAGAGGATCAGGGCGCTCGACATAGTAGACGAGCAAGCAAGGCTCAACGCCCTGATTGCCGAACTCCTCGAAAGGATAGATGCCAGAACCGCGCCGGGCGAGACCGCTTCGGGCCCTATCGCCGTTCGGAAAGCTGGTTTTTGGAAAAAAATCATCACTCTGTTCTTGATGCTCCTCGGGCAAGGAAGACTGCCCGACAAAGCGACTTTTGATCCCGAAGGGGCCTCGCTGGACGACCTTCGTCTCCAACTGGAGCGCTATCGTGCCGAGCTGGCCCGGACGGCGAACGTTGGGGATCCGATCAGATTGACCCGGGAAATCGCGGAGTTGGTGCGCCAGCATCTTCCGCGTCTCCTGGCCGCCCGGGTGTCCCTGTCCGACGAAGAGATTGCCCGTCTGGGCGAGGAGCACGCGAACCTCCAGCTCTCCCGGGAAAAAGGGCCGCTCCCGCCTGCCCTGGCGGCCGACGTAGTTGCACACCGTCCACTCTGGCTCGCGTCCGTGCTGGGGGCTCCGAGACGTGTTCCGCTAAATGACGGGCTCTTCGACCTGGTGATATTCGACGAGGCCAGCCAGTGCGACATCGCTTCGGCTCTTCCGCTCTTCGCACGTGCCAAACGTGCTGTCGTAGTCGGCGACGACCGACAGCTATCGTTCATCAGCCAGCTCGGCATCGCCCATGACCGCAACCTGATGCAGGCGCAGGGCCTTCCGGTCCAGTCGATGGGCCGCTTCGCCCAGAGCCGGAGATCGCTCTTCGATCTCGCGAATCTCACTCCGGGCGCTTCGAAGGTCATGCTGAGGGACCAGTATCGCTCGGCTCCCGACATCGTGGGCTATATAAACGAGCAGTTCTACGGCGGGCGGCTCAGAGCGGCCGGGGATGCCACACGCCTAAAACCGCCGCGTGCAACGACACCGGGCATCGTTTGGACTGACATCGTCGCGCCCTCGCTACCAATGCAAGGCAACGTCAACCACGCCGAAGTGGACGCGGTGGTAGCGCATCTACGGCATCTTCTTGAAGATGAAGGATACACCGGAAGCGTCGGAATTATCGCTCCGTTCCGACCGCAGGTGCATGCCCTCTCTCAGGCGGTTGAGGCGGCGCTACCGGCAGACCTTCTCGAACGGGCGGAATTCCGGGCCGGAACGGTGGACAGTTTCCAGGGGCAAGAGCGCGATCTCATCCTGTTTTCCCCCTGCCTGGGATACTCCAGCGCCACGAGCGCGGTCACCTTCGTGCAGAAGGACTGGCGAAGGCTGAACGTTGCGATCAGCCGTGCAAGGGCGGTGGCGCACGTATTCGGGGACCTCGCCTACGCCCGGTCGGGCAAAGTAAGGAGTCTTCAGAGGCTCGCCGCCTTCGCGACCGAGCCGCGTCCCCGAATCGCGGAAGGAACCTTCGACAGCGAGTGGGAGCGGATCGTCTTCGGAAGATTGCGAGAAAAGGGCTTCGACCCGATCCCGCAGTTCGAGGTCGCGGGGCGTCGTCTCGATTTCGCCCTTTTCGGAGCAGGGGACATCAAGCTCGACCTGGAGATCGACGGGCGTCTCTGGCACTCCGATGCTGACGGAAAGCGAAAACTGGGCGACCTATGGCGTGACCATCAGCTGATGTCGATCGGATGGCGGGTGCGCCGCTTCTGGGTGGATGAACTGGCAAGAGATTTGGAGGGATGCATTGAACGCGTCAGACAAGACCTTTCGTAAATCGCGGCGCTTCGCTTATCTCGCAGCGGCGCTTGGATTGCTGTCCGCTGCGGCGTTGACCGTTCTTTTCATCCAGGTGGACCGACTGGAACGCGAGTACGGTGTCATCCGGGCGGACATAACGAGGTTCCAGTCGGATCGCGAAAAGGCCTTGGCGAGCAGAGACGGAATCCGGGCTGAGATCGATAGGCACACCGAGGAGGAGGCGAAGCTGCGGTCCGCCATCGGGGAACTGTCGCGGCTACGTGACCAGCTCGCCCGTACCGTGGATCAGCAGAACCAGCTGCTGGCTCGGGAACAGGAGCGCCTTGGCCGCCTATCGGATGATGCTGCGAAGGCACAGGCGGTGATCGACGATGGCCGCAAGATCCAGGGCCAGATAAGCGGTCTCCAGATGCGCCGGACCGAGCTCGAGGGCGAGGTTTCAGCAGCCGAGTCCAGGCGCTCCCAGCTCGAAAAGGCGGTTTCTGACGCGGAGAAGCGCGAGACCTCCGTGCGCAAGACGATTGAAGCGCTGGAACAGAACCAAGCCGATCGCGAGACGCGAATTGTGCAGCTGGAAGACCGTATCAAAGACCTCGGTCTCAAGAGACAGGAGTTGGCTGACCTGGAAGCCCGCCAGAAGTCACTTGAAGCCCAGGCGAACGCTACGCTGAAGGACATGCAGGCAAAGCAACAGGCCGTTCCGGCCCTTGGCTCGCAAATATCCGCGCTCGAGGCTCAGGCCAGGGGGGCTCAGGCCAGAGCGGCGACAGAAGCGCAGGCCCTATCGCAGCTCGAGGACCGGCGGGTGGAGCTTTCGAAGGAAGTCCAGAAACTTGAAAGCCAGCGAGCCTCCGCCTCAGGAGCGCTTGTCGCATCGGCGGATGAGGCTAGAAAAGCCGCGGACGAAGCGGCTTCGGCCGAGGGCCGCGTGAAGGCTGCCGAGCACGCACTTTCGCAGGCGCAGAGCGCTCTTCCTCCGTTGCGGGCCCAGCTCGAACAGCTGGAGACCGAGAGGGCGAACAGCACTGCGGAACTTGATACCCTGAAATCTGAAATCGCGCGACTCCGAGCCGTCAAAGCGGAAGCGTCCACGGCCAGCGTGCAGATCACGGAACTCTCGGGCCGGCGTGACGCGCTGACCGCCTCGGTTCGGGAGCTCGAAAAGAAGCGCGGGGAACTGACATCTATGGTTTCCGCGGACCAGGCCACCCTGAACGGCCTGAGGAATGAGCTTGCTGAGCTCAGTGGCCAAAAGGGAGTTCTAGCTCAGGAACTGCGCGCACTTGAGGCCAGAAAGTCCGCGGCCCTCGCGACGCAACCGGAGCAGCCTGCCCCCGCCCAAACAGAAGTCACCCGATAAGGAAACAGTGCATGCTCACAGGCAATATCCTCCTGGTCACGCTTCTTGGGTTGGCGCTTCTATCGTTGATCCTCGTACAGACCGTTGCCGCCGTTTTTCATGATCGCGCGGTCACCGCAGCAGGGCCGACCAGAAGCCTCGAGGACCTTGAGGGACAGATAGCGGAACGCCGTGGACGGCTGGCAGATATCGAGAACGATCTCGCTGAACGCCGCAAGGCCATGGCGAACATCGCCGACATCCAGGCTGACTATGACGCCACGAAACGGCAGCTGGACGATCTCAAGGTCGAATGGAACCAGCTCGAGGAGCGAAGGGCGGAAGTCAGGAAGGTTCGGGAGGAAATCGAGGTCGAAATCGCCCAGAAGCAGACCCTCGACGCGGAATTGGCCTTCGCCCGCGCGGATTACGATGCAATTCACGAACGCCTGGCCGCTGCCGAGCGCCTCTTTGCGCAAAACGAGGAGATGGAGCGGCAGCACGCCGCCCTCGAAGCCAAGCTCGCGGACTTGCGCACCGAAGCGCTAAGGCTTGGAGAGGCCCAGGAGAAGGTCGAACGACTCCGGGCCCAGGCGCAGGGAATGCAGCGTGACCTGGCGAACATAGAGGGAAGGACGCAATCGGCGGCTTCGGAGCTGGCGCAACTCACGGAGCGGCTCTCGGCTGAACGTGCCGCAGTAGCCGCAGCCCAGGCCGATTTGGTACAGGCGGCCGCACGTAGCGCGGCTGCGGAAGAGCGGTCGCGGGCGGCGGAAACGGAGATTGCCCGGTTGGAGGAGCGGCGGTCCACGTTGATGGCCAGAATAGCAAGAATGGAAACCGAAATCGGCGATGCGGGCGACGATGCGGGCGACGACGACGCTAAGGCTGTCGCGGATCGCCTCAAGGAACTGAAGTCTCCGCCTCCGGTGCTGGTCCACATGAAGGATTGGGCGGTGCGCGCGGCGGAAAACGAAGGGGAAGCCCTGAAACGGGTTTCAGAAAGGCTGAGACTAAGCGGCCTTGATTATCACCCGAGGATCGTGAACGCCTTCCATACCGCAATGAAGGTCAACGAGACCACCCAGATGGCGGTCCTGGCGGGGATTTCGGGGACGGGGAAAAGCCAGCTGCCCCGCCAGTATGCGGCGGGCATGGGCATCGGCTTTCTACAGATGCCCGTCCAGCCTCGCTGGGACAGTCCCCAGGACCTCATGGGCTTCTATAACTACATCGAAAAGCGGTTCCGCCCGACGGACATGGCGCGCGCACTCTACCAACTCGACGTCCTCAACAACAAAGACAGCGAGTTCGGCGATAGGATGATGATGATCCTGCTCGACGAAATGAACCTCGCCCGCGTTGAATATTACTTCTCCGACTTCCTGAGCCGCCTCGAAAGCCGCCCTCCAGCGGAGCGGGTGAGCGACAGGACCATCAGAAAAGACGCCGAAATAGAGCTCGAGATACCGATGCCGAAAGGGAGGGATGCCCCCCGGATATTTCCCGGATACAATCTTCTCTTCGCGGGCACCATGAACGAGGACGAAAGCACCCAGTCCCTTTCCGACAAGGTCGTCGACCGCGCGAACGTCATACGCTTTTCTGCTCCGCGTACGATCCACACGAACGCCCAGAACCAGTCGGTATCGGCACCGGAAGCGTTGTCGGCGGCAAGGTGGAGGACCTGGGTAAAGCCCGTTTCAAACGTCGAATCCGACCGCGTCGTGACGGAAACCATCGAGAGGATGGTCCTCCTGATGAAGGATTTCAAGCGCCCCTTCGGCCACCGCCTCGGTCGCGCGATCATGGCATATGTAGCGAACTATCCCCGCCAGGAGCGAGGAGGCGATGTCAAGATTCCGCTGGCAGACCAGATCGAGATGAGATTGCTTCCCAAACTGAGAGGATTGGAGGTCCAGTTCAACGATACAGCCTTCGGCGCGCTCCGCGACTTCGTCTCGCAGACCCTTCAGGATGACGTGCTTGCGAAGGCAATTGAAGACTCCGTCCGCGCCGCTCAGGAGGGCACAGGGCAATTCGTATGGAACGGAGTCGCGCGTTGATGCTCCATCTGGCAAGGCCTTGGGATCATCGAGGTCTGCCAGGCTTCGGGCCCGGCGACTGTCTTCTGAGCGAGGTCAGGGGAGGAACGTCCGTCAGGGACGTCCATAGCCTGCTGATGCGATCCACCCTCCAGGGGCAGCGGACGGATCTGGTACTGCATCCATATCCGAGAGGTGGGAAGGGAACGCTGCCGCAGCGCTCGGGTTTCCCGGCGCGTCCGGTAAACCGCGGTGACCAGGATTCGCCCGAAGACCTCCAGGCGCTTGAGCTCCTGAGAAGGATGAACGAGGTACTGGCACGGGTCCAGGAGCTGGGCGAGTCTCTGGACGACCCCGCCCGGGTCTGGCCACGCTTGCGGGAGGCTTGGGCGCGCGCTGAAAACGAGGAGGATCCCCGGATGGCGGAGATCGTCCGCCAATCGCAGGATATCATGCCCTGCCTGAAGGAGCTTGAGCCGCGGATACGGCGGGTCCTTCGTCGGACGCGGGAACTGACGCCTCTCGACCGAGTGCAGGAGATGGATAGGGCCTCGATGCGGTGGCTGGTCCGCCAGCCCGGCCGATCCATCGCCGAAAGGGCGGGAGCCAGCCAGCGGATACTCGCCACGGTGCGGCGCGAGAACTTCGACACGCCCGAGAACCGGGTCCTTCACGCCTACGCCCGTCTGGCGTTCGAGGTGGCTCGGGAGTGGTTGCGGGAGCACCCCCGCGCGAAGCAGAGCCGCAGATACGGCCGCGTCGAAATCTTCTCGAAGTTCTGCAAGGCGTTCGCCAGGGAACTCCAGACGCTCGGTGTGGGTGTCGCCGAAGCCGGAATGACGCCGAATTACGTCCTTATGCAGAACCCGGGTTACCGCACCGTCTACGAAGCCTGGCGACGTCTTCTCGAAGAGGAGCGGGTGCTGGACGATCTCTGGGCGTGGCAGGCGGAGACCTGGACCGACTTCTGTGTCCTGGCAATCGTCCTGGCGCTCGACGAGCTGGACGAGGCGGAGCTCGTTGCGCAGTCTCCCGTTGTCTGGCGGGCAGAGGCGACTCTGGGTCGCTGGTTCGACCAGGACCGCCCGATCGCTGTTTTCTGGCTGAAGGACTCCGGCCGGATCGTCGAGGTGCAGGCGCGTCCGGAGGCTCCCAGCCAGCTTCTGGCGTTATCGCGGGCGCATGTAGCCCTGCGCATAGCGGACATGGGGAAGAGCGGTACCCAGAGACGTGTCTCGGTATGGACACCGCATGCGATGGAACGGCTGGATCTGGAACTCGCGGTTGTTCAGGCCAACCAGCGCCTCGTAGAAATACAGCGGGTAGGGCAAAGCGAGGCCCTGCGTAACGGGCTTATCCTGACTCCGTCGCACGGCGTCTTCGAGACGCGGTGCGCGGAAAGCGGCCGCACGCGCGTGGACGCGATAGCCTTGGAGGCGTCCGGCGACGGGCTGCGCCGGGGTCTCGACGCGATAAGGGCTTTCGCTCGTAGCGAGATCCATAGGTGACACCATGAGGAAACTCTGCGGATACGACCTCAACGGCTGGAAGGATCAGGCCGCCCGCAACTGGACCCTGCGACCCGACGGCGAGGAGGAGGAAGTTCAGTCCAGCATTATCGCTGGGGGCAATCTCGGCGTCATCGTGCAGACCGGAGGTGGCACGGGGGGACTGGTCGGCGGTGCGCAGGCGCAACTTGCGCCTCACGGCCTTGGCGGAGGCTGGGGCGAGATCGGAAGAGCAACGCGACGCGTTCGCGTCCGCGAAGTACTCGAAAGCGACGCGGCCTCCGTTGAACAGCTGACGGCAGCGCTGACGGGGATGGCATCGGGGGCAAGTTTTGGCGTAGCCTGCCTGGATGATACCCCCGGGACGACCGAAATCCTGCAGGAACGGCTTCTGGCGGCCTTGCGGAAAGCAGGGGTGGCAGGTCCGCTCCTCGTTTGGCGGCCCGTTCTGGCTGCCCTACGCGCCATCGAACTCGGAGACGCGCCCGAGAACATCACGCTTGGTGTGGTTTGCCAGGCGAGCGGCGGTTTATCGGTTCAGCGGCTGAAGATAAGGGCGGAACGAAAACGGGGGCGTGACACCCTTGCGCCGGAAAGGAAGGCGAGCGGGGTTCTAGTGCCCAGCGTCTGGGGCTATCGCCATCTCGTCGAGCATGCGAGGAAAGCCGTGGCGGCTTGCTCTGTTTCCGGCCGGACAGAGCATCTCGAGTGGGCCAAGGCGATTGGAAGCCTGGCACTGGGCCTGCCCACGGCGCGCGAAGTGCTTCGGCATGGCAACGGGGACTGGGAGGTTCTTGAACCTCCGCCCTTCCTCGAATTACCGGAGGCGGTTCGATCGGACGGCCTTTCAGCGGAACTCGCCGGGTGCGATCGGGTGCTTGTCGAGGGCTTATGCGGAGGTGCCATCCACGAGGGGTTGGTTGCGGACGTCAGAGCGGCCACCCGCGTTCCCGTTACTGTCCTGCCTGCGACGTCGGTAGCCGAAGGCGCTCTGTTGGCGGCGGCTCGCTACAGCAGGGGGGAACCGGTCTACTTCGACTTCCTGCCACAGATATCCACTATCGTGCAGCGAATGGCAGGTCCGGAGAGCTATGACCTCGTCGAGCCGGAAACAACGCTACCCGCGGGGGAGATATACAGGAGTCCGCACCCAGCACGGCTGGCTATACAGGCCGGACAGGAGAGCTTCCTCGTATATTTGCGGAAGGAGAGTGCCGAGCGTCCCCGCAAGGCGAAAGTGGCTATCGGCATGAAGCTCGCTGAGGCGACCCCGGTTGACCTCTGGGTAGAACAGAGCCCGGCTGCCGGACGCGCGAAGATATCCCTGAATTCTGACGCGCTGGGACATCAGCTTCGCGTGGAATGGGATGCCGCCGAAGAGATAGAGGAAAGCTGGGATGACCTCCTGGTGAGCTTTAGGCGGCCCAGGCCAACTGTGCCATCACGATTGGTGCTACCTTGTGGAATGGGGTCATGGCACGACAACCCTCGTGGCGAGGGTCTTCTTTCTCTGCTGGGTCGCTATGTTCATAGCGACGATGTTGATTGGCACGCCTTGGCCGCAAGGCTTTCGGCGCGGCCGGATGGACGATACGCCATTTCCAGCGACGGAGAAATACCGGAGGGAGTAGATCAAGCGGCCAGAGATCAACTGGACCTGCTAACGGAACGGGCAGTTGACCACGTCCGGTCGCGACTTCGCGGTCAGGCCGACGGCGACAATGACAGCCTGCGCTTCCTTACCTGGCAATTCAGGCGCTGCCCTCCGGAAGTCGCGGGATGGCTCCTCGAAGCTTTGGACCAGGAAGTGCGGGGGTACCGCCTTTTCACTCGGGGTCCCCACTGGAAACTTGCCTACCAAGGACTGGGGAGAGTTGTCGGTAGCCGCAATCTGGAGCATCAGGCTATCCACAAGCTCCTGAAGAAAACGATAGATACATGGAGCTGGCAACGGGAAACCGCCGCCATGGCGTTCCTGCTATCGCGCTCCGAAACAGCGCCCCGTCTTCTGACGCGGAAGGACGTCGAGCGTCTTGCTCGCCGCGTACTGCGCGAATTCGACGACAACTTCAATTCCACCTACACGCGGTTCCAATATGCCCCGCTCCTCCTGGTCGGGCTACTGCGGTGGCGGATCGCGGAACCGTTCGCCCTCGTGGAGGGACAAGATCCCCTTGCGGACAGGTTGGCGAGAAGCGTCGAGAAATCCCTCGCGGATCTACGCCACCCGAGCCGGGTCAGAGCACGAGCCAAATACGGCCGAATACTGGAGCAAACACTTGACGAACTTCGTGGCGAGGGAACCAATCCTGAGTTACTACTCGATATCTATGGAGGAGGCGAAGGCAGCGATGGCGACGAGGATTGACAACACCTATCGCGCGATTTGCTCAGGCCATCGCGGTAGTGAGGTCGACCACGGGAATAACCGTATGATCATTTCATGCGGCCCGTGGACACAATCATCTCGCCCCGCCGACTGTCGCAATCCAACTACGGTCGAGACGAGCAGCCGGAAGACTGTCCTTCGGATTCTTGGTCCGACGACGTCTCGTCTGTCAATCTCTGCAGAGTATGGAGACTAGCCATATAGGACGCCAAAAGTTGTTCTGCCGTCGCTGACGGCTGCGACTCGCTGGAAGGCGCATTGGCAGTTTGCGAGGCACGACTGCTCAGATCGGCCACCAACGTCTGGTAGATCTTAATCTGTTCGCGATAAAACTCCGCCTCTAACATGGTCATCTCCCATGTCGCATCTTGGCTCCTGGTCCACCCATCCGCATTGAGTGAGATCAAACTCTGAGAGTGGTTAGCGTGGAAGCCGAAACCCGTTGTCGTGACAGCCTTCTGCCAGACAGGGATTTTGCCATATTTTAGGCGAAGTGTGCCATAGGTAGGTTCGGCGCTCTATTCAGCGAGACGCTCCCTTGCCCGCTTCGGCGGGCTGCTTTTAAACGGAGCGCCATCTTCTCGCATCGAGCAGCTCCGTACGCCAGCCGCCCCGGCATCAGCAATGGTAGAGTCCCGGCACTTGGGCATCTTATTTTTCAGGCTTATCACCTTTGGGAGGTTCAGCGGTTGTCACGCAGGTATACTGACCAGGCAAACGCCTGCTAATCGATGCGCGGATACCGGTGCAGACGGTGAAAGTGCGCTCGTGCAACTTTGCCGCCTACTTCGGACGACCGCTCAAGGTGAACGAGCGGAGAGCCGTACAGATCCGGGCCTGTTCGAAAATCTCGACTGGCCTGCCTGGTTGAGCAGGGGCAGAACGAGCACGGCTGCAGATTTGAGGACAGCGATGAGCCCGGTCGATACGTCGGTCCAATCCCATTGCTCGTGGCACTCAAACCCGCCGCACAACGCTTGCGGCGGGGATTATTGCGACACTAGAAGATTGCTAATGTGTATCCCGATCTGGACCGCATTGAATGGCCTTCAACCGGCGCACGCCCTAAGTCAGCTTGCCAGCCGCGGCGTGCTCACGATTTTAAGAAAAAGCGTATTCATGGCCTCCTTGATGCCCTGCGAGGGGCTGACCTCAAAGAAGTAACCGGGCGTCGCGCAGTTCTGCATCATCGGGCCGATTTCGTGTTGAAACGGTTTGATCCAGGTATTGTACCAGCCATTGGTCGGAAGGGGCAGGTAGGTCGTATAGAGGACTGCGATCTTGTAGCCCTTCTTCTTCAGCTTATCGCAGGCCTTGATGTCGATCGGTTGCTGACAGCGACTGCTTGTAAGCTTCTTCATGCAGCCGCTGGCCTTCTTGCTGTCATTGACGCCGTCGGAGACGAAGAACACGATTTTCTCAGGGCTACCCGCACTCAATCCGGTTCCGGCTTTACCCATCTTGTCGCCGATATCCTTCAAGGCGCGATCGAAATCTGTCTGCTGGTCGTTGTCGTAGCCCTGATAGGGGATGGACATCAGGTCTATCAGCGATGCGCTGCTCTTGGCATCGGCAAGGTCGCTTGTCAGCGACGCCACCTCAAGCAGCTTGGTATCTTCCGCCTTCTTTCCGAAGGTATAGACAGCCATGCGGAACTGGTTCGGGGTTTTTCTCACCTTGGCTGCGGTTTCCATCAAAGCCGCAGTGGCCTGCGCGACGACGTTGATACGGATGGTCACGCCGAGCTGTTTGGCGAGATTGTAATAACTGTTCTTGTCTTCAACGCCATTGTTGATGATGTGGCATGCAAAAGCACATTTATCTGAGGTATTCGCGACCATCTTGTTGATGTCAGCAGGTGTCGCTCCCACGCCCATCGACGGCGTGTTGTCGAGCAGCAGATAAAAATCCCGAAAAGTCTCGGTCTGGAAGACCGCCGTCGCGCTGCCGCTGACCGTCATCTGGTTCTTACCGATCACTTTCAGCAAAGTCGTCGGCATGCTCGCGCTGTAGGAGAAGACGGCTTTTATCTGGTTATCTTCACGTACGACTTCGGCTTGGATGTCATCGATCGAGAAACCAGCCATCGAAGACAACTGGCCCCTGAAAAGGTTCTCTGCATCTTTGACGGCTTCGCTGATATTGCCGTTGTCAGTCATGAGCATCGCTTCTTTGAAGGCGACTGAGCTTTCGGCGACTGCTCCCAGCGCTGCGGCGTCTGCTGCATCTTGAAGCCGGGTCTTGAGGGCCAACGCGTCGCTGATGTCTATGGAGAGTCCAGCTACACCTACCAGCGGGACGAGCATCAAAGCACTCATAACCCCGAAGTTCCCTGATTTATCTCGCAGATATTTCCGTAGCATATCAACACCCAGACTTTTGATTTCGTCCAGGAGTGTGAGCTAAAAGAGTTAATCCTCATAAAAGAGGAGACGTTGCCATGAGGTTCTTGGCGGCCGTGGAAGATTTATTTCCCGAGTAAGGTCAACAATACCTGAACAGAAGGTGAGGCCTATACTTGTGCTCGTGCAGACCTCGCTCTGACTGTGGGTGAAGTGACCAGACGATCACGACGGGTACAGGGTTGGGCGACGAGACTTAACCGTGGTCGCGAATACTTCGCACAAGGCTAAACAAGTAATTGCTTTAAATGGCCCTCTGCAACGGCGCGCCCTCTATTCGCAGGTAACCCATGAGCGATCGCAGCTTCATTTTCGACTATGAAGATCAAAAAGCGAAGATGTTCCGGTTCGGTAACTGCCTTTACGATTTGCAGACCGAAAAAGCCCTCTTCAAGATAGAAAACGACTGGGCGATTTGTCTGGAAACGGGCGGGAGGGCGTTCTGGATCCACGACCGCTACATGTACCGGTATTTAGGCGGTTCAAGTCTTAGCGTGCAACCGGTAATGTATCATGGCCAGCAGGGTCCTGTTCGCCCGATCTATGAGCGCCCCGTCAGCCGATTAAATAGCGCCGAGACGAAGGTCGGCCTCATCACGCAGTTTCGGATTGCTAGCGGTACTGCCCTTAAGAGAATAGTTGTCGATTTCCGCTTTTGGTCGCTCAGGAAGACTTGCTCGGTAGCCTCCATCCTTATGCTGGGCATCAAGCGCTCAGCTCGTCGGCTTAGAATGCCCTCATGACTACAGCGGCTGTCTTGGCAGGTCCGGGTAAGCATGTGCTCAGTAGCGGGGTTAAGTTCGTCGCGGGGAGGTGACCGGCTCCACGATCAACCGCCGATCGATGTCTTAGCCCTCACGGGCTCGGACGTATCAAGTTGACATCCATCACCCAGCGCTCGACCCCGGCGGGGTTCAGGTAGGCTCCCATGAATGCGTCTAAATCGGCGCGTCTAGGCCCGAAACTTTCGAAAATCTGCTGCGCCTCCCGAGCCGCCAAACCATAGCGATGGCGAAACGCGGCTATAGTATAGATATTCTCGTCCGAAGACTTTGGCATCGATGCTCCTCCGTTCGCGTACGAATTCGAAGAAGCCGCAAATGTTCCACCAAGCTCCCCTCGGCATAGCTGCTTAAGCTGGTTCATGGGACGTGCAAGGATCTAGATTATCGCCCACTTCGATACGCTACGTCTAATTAAGTTATCCATGTTTTCATAATACCGTTTGATATTCCGATTGCGCTGCCCTTCAGAGATTGGCCGCCAACAGTTTAGGTATGAAAGACCCGTCATGTTCTTGGATGAAGATCACGAAGCACTCGAAGCAGCCGAGCTTACCAAGCAGACACTTGTCGACACGCAGGAGAGGATGGGCATGATGCTCGATCTCATGCCGATGGGGCTTCTCATCCATACCAGGCAGGGAATTATTTTCGGAAACCAGGAGGCGGCACGCCTCCTTCAAGTTCCGCAAAATGAAGTCGTGGGCAAACATTTCCTCGACTTCTTGACCACGCATGCCGAAGACGCCGCCCAACAGATGGAGGAGGCCTTTGACGGACGGATCAGTGTCGAGCCGACCGAGGCTGAGGTCAAAACCGCGACGGGAGAGACACGGACGATCAAATTGATCGCAGGCGCTTTGCCTTGGGAGGGCAACCCAGTCGTCCAGCTTCTCCTGCAGGACATTACGGACTTGAAGATGATCCAACACAAATTGCATCTTCTGGCGGTGACCGACGAGCTGACGGGCGCGTTCAATCGCCGTCATGCGTTCAGCCTTGGACATGCCCTATTTAGGGAAGGGCAGGCCGCTGCCAGCAAAGTTTCTGTGGCGGTGCTCGATGTCGATCATTTCAAGCGCGTGAACGACACATATGGACACGCAGCCGGCGATGCGGCCCTGAAGGCACTGACGCAATCCATTCAGACCCTCATCGCGGCTGAGTCAGCCCACGAGATGACCTTTGCACGTGTCGGCGGAGAGGAGTTCATGATCCTGTTTACCGCCATGGAGCCTGCGGCGGTGGTCGAGATGTGCGAGCAGATCAGGCGTGACATCGAGCAGCGACCCGTTCTGTCGACAGCGGGCTCGTTCAAGATCACGGTTTCTATTGGCGTTGCGGCGCAAGGCCAAACGGAGGGATCTTTCGACACTCTTTATTCGAATGCCGACCGAGCTCTTTACGAGGCGAAGTCGGCCGGACGAAATCGCGTCTGTCGGGATGAGGCAAAACCGCAGCCGCGCAGGGCTTGATCGCGACCTGATTGACGGGCGCTGACTTAACCACGGCAGCGAAACAATGGACAAACCGGCTAAGCTTCTGATCGCCATCGGGCTGACACTTGTTACGCCGGCACCAACCAGTGCTCAAACCCAAGCGACCATCACCTTGGAGCGGGGTCCCTGCATGGGCGAATGCCCCCTATATCGTTTCAGGGTTGGCGCTGACGGGATTGGCGTATTTGAGGGACGTAAATTCACTGCAGCCATTGGCGAGCACCGCTTTATGGCCTCACCTGAGGCATCGGCGGCATTTCGGAATGCGCTGGCACCTTTTCGCCCGAAGGGATCCGAGGATGTCGTCCTCGGCCATCCCCGCTGTAAACAGATGTCAACCGATCACCCGACCGTGTCGGTGCTCTGGGAGGATTCAGAAGGCATTGATCGTCTCAGCTACAATTTCGGTTGCCGAAGTACCGAAAATGGGGCCTTGGCGCAGGCTCTTGCAGACGCACCCGACCTTTTGCCGCTTGCGGATCTCATTGAGCGATTTCCACTTCGAGATGGCGAATTCCACGGCCGGAATTAGGTCATTCGGCCTTTAGCCGAGCATCCAGAAACGGCGCGGCTGGAAAGCTTGTAGAGGGCCAGGATGGCGCGAGTGGCGATATAAAATCTTCCCTTCGCATGATTTCCGAATCTCCCGCCCTACCTTGGTCCAACGTTCTGCGGAGCGAATGAGACTCGAGGCATGGGTGAAATAAACTGATGGAAGTTGACGGACTGCTCGTCGCGTACATACGGATTCTCGGTGTCGCGGCTCTTGTCGTGTATGGCTATTCCTGGGTAGCGCGCACGATCGACCGAAGCCTTCTCAAAGGGATCGCTGTCGGTTTGTTGTTCGGGACGGGTGGCGTCATCTCGATGCATGATCCGGTGGTGATGATGCCGGGGTTAATCTACGACGCCCGCTCAATCCTGCTCATCCTGTCCCCCGTTTATGGTGGACCGGTCGGAATGATAATCGCTGCCTTGATGATGATCACCCACCGCCTCATGATCGGGGGCATCGGGGCGATCGGAGGCTCGGTGAGCATTCTGGTGGTTGCCGCGGTGGGTTATCTGTTCACGCTCCTTCCCCGTTCTTTGCTTGGCACAGGATGGTCCCGGTCCTTCCTACTTGGACTGGCAACGGTCTCTTCTTTCATTGTGCTGGCTTTTCTGCCGTCGGCCGTTGCGATCGAGCTGTTTCAAAGAGCTGCCCTTCCCGTGATGCTGGCGAATGTGGCAGGTGTGATGCTTCTCACCGACCTTTTTCATCGGGAAAAGGAACGGGTACGGATCCTGCGCGCACTGGAAAATGAAGCAAGCGTCGATCCCCTGACCAAGCTGCCAAATCGACGCTTCTTTCAGCGCGCAGCCGATCGATGTGCCGAGGAAGCGGGTTCCAAGCGGATCCCATTCTCCGTCATCATGCTCGACATCGATCATTTCAAGAAGATCAACGATACATGGGGGCATTCTGTCGGCGATACCGTGCTGGCCAGCGTTGCGGATACCATCCGAGACGCCATTCGAAAGACCGATATTGCCGCGCGATACGGCGGCGAGGAAATCGTCGTCCTGTTGCCATTCACTCGCAAGCAGGATGCGTTCAACGTGGCAGAGAAGATCCGCAGACAGGTCGAAGCCCGCAGTGTCAGCGTCGGTGGGGAGGAGATCAAAGTGACGGTTAGCCTTGGCGTTGCGAGCGCCGACGCCCGTGCACCTGATTTTCAGGCGGCACTGAAAGACGCAGATACCGCACTCTACCGAGCGAAGTCGGCTGGCAGAAATCGGTGTGAAATGTCGATCGCGGCTTAAGGCGCTGTGAATGCGCTTATCCTACCGCGCGACGAACGGGAGGACATGGCCATGGTTGCCGCAGGCGCAGTATCATTGTTGCCTCACGACAGGTGGGCGGCGGCTATCGGCTGCAGGATTTCCAACTTAACATCTATAAGGAAAGCCGCTGAAGCGGACTCAAGATAGCACCTCTCCGAGCTTCAATTTCTTGGCTTCGGCGACGAACAGGTGTCGGTTGGCTTCGAAGAAGTCAAGACGGGTCTTCCGGTCGCGGTCTCAGACAAGGCCGGCACATCGACGACGTGGCGCAAAAGGGGCTATCGCAGGATAGTCCACCTCACTCTTGATCCGGAAGGCATCCTAGCTTATTTGTCGCGTTGCGGACCGGGCCCCTCTCGCGGAGGCTGATAAGCCCCATGATGTCGGACCGCATCGGAACGATCCGATGCTCTGACAGCCCGGCATTCACGCCACAGTCATGTGCGGTCGCTCCGATCATCATTGATCAAGAGGAGCGATACATGGATTTTCTCTTCACCGACTTTCTCGGCACGCCTGTCTGGTTCTGGCTGGCTTTTCTCGGCCTTGTTGCCGCGCTCACCGCATTCGACCTCGGCGTACTTCACAAGGAGGATCGCGAAATGGGGATCAGCGAGAGTTTGAAGCTGTCAGCCTTCTATATCGGGATTGCCCTGCTGTTCGGAGCCTGGGTCTGGTACGCACGTGGTCCCGAACCCGGCATGCAGTACTTCACCGGCTTCTTCATCGAAAAGGCTCTTTCGATCGACAATGTCTTCGTTATCAGCCTGATATTCACCTACTTCGCGATCCCGCAGAAATACCAGTACCGGGCGCTTCTGTGGGGCATCCTTGCCGTGATCGTTTTACGCGGGCTGATGATTGCCGGAGGCGCGGCGCTCGTGAATGAGGCCTATTGGGTCCTCTACCTCTTCGCGGCGTTCCTGATCTTCACAGGCGTGAAGATGTTCTTTGCGGGCGACCAGCCGATGGATGTCGCGAACAACCGCGCGGTCCGCTTCATCTCCACCCACATGCCGGTGACCAAGGAGTTGCATGGCCAGCGCTTTTTCGTCCGCGTGCCGGATGAAAAGACGGGCAGGCTGGTCATCGCGGCAACGCCGCTGTTGCTCGCGCTTGTCGTGATCAATCTGGCGGACCTCGTTTTCGCCGTGGACAGCGTACCGGCCATTTTCGCGATCACGACGGATACGTTCATCGTCTACACGTCCAACATCATGGCAATCTTGGGCCTGCGCGCACTATATTTCGCGCTCGCTGCAATGGTCCACCGCTTTCACTATTTGAAATATGCGCTTGCAGCGGTGCTCGTGTTCATCGGAGCAAAGATCTTCATCGCGGACTTCTGGCTCGGAGGGGACAAATTTCCGCCTACAGCCAGCCTTGGCGTCACGTTCGCGTTGATCGCCGCTGGAATTGCATACTCACTATGGAAGACGCGCGGCAAGTCGGAGCCGGATTGGCCATCGGGCGCGAGTTCCAATGATCAGCTGCGTACCAGAAAAGGCGGGACCTGAACCGGTCGCCCGCCTGGATACAAGCCAGCAATGCTAAGGTCGGGACGACAGCTTGCTGAACCCGGCGGCGACTTCGAGCGCGCGACTAAGTGCCGACCCAGCCATCCGGGCACTGGTAATATGTATGCATCCGCTGAAGCAGCCTTCTAGACTTGCCCAGTGCGCACTGAAGTTGCGTCGCTAACTCCGTAGTTTGCGACGTAGCCAATGGTGAATTTATGGGGGCGGTTGTGGTTCTGACGGGCGTCGAGCGCCCCGCCTTGTGTGGTCGGCACCTGATGTCCCGACAAAGCTGTTTCTGCCAGGTATAAATCTGCTGAGAGAGAAAATATCGTTCCGAAGGGCAGTCTCGGAGATGGCAGAACCTCTCATCGACCTCCTCGCGACATCGTGCCAGCCCAGCGGACCCCGCGGTTCGGAAGTGTCGGGAGCAGGATCGCGCACCATGTACGAGCAGTTTATGGCATAGCGGTTGCCTCCCTTGCTATCCCGAAAAGCTTCTGCCTTCCTCCTCCACGAACGCAGGGGTCCCAGGCATATCGCCAGGTCGGAGTATCGGGGTCGCTTCCATCGCAAGCCTGCCCGCCGCCGCCGGATGGCAGCTAAGGTTTCCCTTCGTCGCGCGTGTCCCTGGCAATATCGTGGAGAGCCTGGACGTCTTCGGCACTGTGCTCTGCCGATAGGATTACGCTGAGGAAGGCGGCTCGGGCGATCTCCTTTCTGGTGGCGTCGGGGTGGCGCTCCCTGACGGCATCGACGAGCGCCTTTGGCTTCATACCGGGATGGGCTAGCTCACGTATCGTGCTGGCGATCTTCTCGATCTCCCGCATTTTCCTTTCGCGCATGTTCGCTCCCGCGGAATAACTACGCGGTGGCTTCTGTCGGGACTACGTGAAATCCTGATGAACTTCCCCGATGCCCTTCAGAACTTGAACCTCGGCGACGAGCTGGAAGCTTCGGGTTCCATGTCGATGCAGCTCTTGAGGATGCTGTAAGAAGAGCCGCTGGAGCGGGCAACTTCGCCACAATATCCTTTGGGCTCCGCGCATCCACAAGAGAGGGGGGAGTCGTTCTTTCATGGGACGAATATTGGTAATCAAATTGCGGTAAGTTAACAGGGAAAGCCATTTTTTCGTCACTGTACTTTCCCCACCCGGTTTGTGCGAAAACTGATCTGCGCATGTCTTGTGCGCCCTACTGCAAGTTTGTATCTGGAAGCGGATCACATCCTTGGAGACTGCATGAACCTCGACGACCTTCGCGAAATGATTGTGCGTGCCGCAACAAATGATGGTGTCGATCCCAAAGCACTTGAGAGATTGGCCTTGAGGTTGATCACCGAAATGCCGTCTGAACCAAGGTCGGAGATTGTGACTATATCCGAAGGGCTTAGTTATTCGGATTGGTCCTATGTCGCGGATAAGGCGGCTCGAGCCATCCAACTGGCGGCGGATTGGCTACGGGAGGATGATAGCCGCAAACCGCCTCGTGTTAAGCCGCGTCTCAAGTCGATGCCAAAGGTGCGTGAGATTTTCTGGTGTGATTTCCAGACCGATGCCCAGTTGCCCGAACTTTGGAAGCGCCGTCCGGTAGTGGTGGCTTCGTTCCGACAAACGCTTCATAGTGCGGTGACGGTAATCCCGTGTTCCTCGCTGGAGCAGGATCAAAACAAGTGGTCGGTCAAACTGTCTATCAGCATTGACGGCAAAGCCTCTTGGGCGATATGCGATAAACTCACGACTGTTGCAGTTTCACGTCTGAGTGCTGATAAGCACGGCATCAAGAGACTGGAAGAACCAGAGTTTCAGTCCCTTTTGCGGGTCGCCTATAACTGGCTCCCTGCGCTGGCGGACGAGAAATCTGAAACCAAATGAAATTCTTGCCTTGAAAAACGCGACCCGATTAGGTATATAAAATTCATCTATGGCCCAGAGAGATCTGGTGTCCACGTCCCGTGAGGGAGCTACATGGCGAAGGGTGCAACGAACGTTGCGCCCTTTCGTCGTTTTGGAAGGGGTGTAAGGCTTTTATCGCGCAAAGCGACGTCGCGTTTTCCCTCGAGTACTTCTGCCGAGTAGGAGGCTTCCCGCCTCAGTGGGGCCATCGGTCGTGCTGGAAACGATTTCCGGAATATCCGCCATTAGGTAGCAAAGACCACCAAAGGCGGCTTACGCCTCTAAGTTAGACCAGGTCGCTCTTGCTGCGTCCGGATGCGCCAACCGCGGTCATATCAATCCGATACGGTCTCACGCCGACGGCGGGTTCGAATGGTCAGCCAAACAGCCACAACCGCAAATATCAGGCCGATCGGTGATACAAACGCAGCCCCCGATATAACGGCCTCAGCATCGCTGCACTGTACAGCCTCTGGACAGCCACGGGAGTTGTAGTCGCTCCACGCGGCCAGACCCGCAAAGCCGAAGACGAAAAATGAAGTAGCCCCGCCAGCAGCGACGAGGCTCGCAATCACGAGAATGCTTGCTCTCAATACGGGGCCTGATGACTTGCATCTCTGCATTCCGCTACCAATTCCAAATAAGAACGCGCCAACTCGTGATCGCTGGGGGTAAGTCCTTGATGTCCGAGTGTCAACAAAGGTCCGCAATGGGCCGCCAAAAGCACTCGCGGGCATCGATCGGATCGCCAGCAACGGCTAAACTGCAGGTCGTACTTTTGGGACCGCCTGATTGGTATGTTCGCCGGACACATCCTGGACGGCACATCGATCGTCCCCGCCGGACAGGCTTTCTCGATCAGCAACGCTGAAATCTGTCTTCGCCAATTGGCGAAACCGAGAAGATACTTGAGGCGGGAACTGGCCCGCGCGTTCGAAGACGCGCTCGAGGAAGGCAAAAAAACAGATCGGTTCCTGCGCGCTGTCATCTGTGAACGCCATTTCTGAGCGAACATCAAGCGCCCAAACCATGCGTATCCATGCGGGCGGAGAGCAACATCCCGTTATGGTAAGGGTTGCCCGATCGATCTTCCGAAACGAGGAAAACCGGGCTAGCCTCTCGCCTCAACGTGATTCAAGGCGCTGATGGCAACCAAAATCACCATTGCCGACCTCTTCCCCGACGACAAGGGCATGATCCTTGTCGCCGAGTACGTCGTCGATGGGTCGCTCCGCCACATCTCCGAGGTCGCCAATGGCGCGGCCTGCGGATGCAGGTGTTTCGGATGCAAAAGGCCGATGATCGCAAAGAACGGTGGCGACCCGTCCCGTATGACCCACCACTTCGCGCATCGTCCAGAGGACATGGTCTACGACTGCACCACCGCTGGTGAGACGGCGCTCCATGTCCGCGCCAAGGAAATCATCACGCAATACGGTCGGGTGACCCTGCCGCCGACGACCACACCAGGCCTCGATGGCAAACCCGTCGAGGTCACGCCGGAGCGATCCATCGATCTCACAGACGTTCGCCTCGAAGTCGTCGCGGGAGAGGTCGTCCCCGATGTCACGGCCACCATGCCCGATGGCCGACGGATTTTCATCGAAATCGCGAACACCCACCTCTGCCCGCCCGAGAAGATCGAGAAGCTCGATGCCATGGGTGTTGAGGTCCTCGAGATCAGAGTGTCCGCATATCGCGCCGTCCCCCTAGACGAACTCGACGACATCATCCTCGACCTGGCTCCCCGTAAGCTGATCCACAGCTCCGAGGTCAAGGCCATGGCGGCCGAGATCGCAGAGGATCGTAGGAGGCATGAAGCCGCCAAACGAGCGGAGGCCCAACGCCTCGTAGATATCTATCGCGAAGGCGATCCCGGAAACCACAAGCAGGCGCAAAAACTGGTCGATGAGATGGTCCGCCGCGGCCTGTCGGCCCACATCGATATCGACGACGAGCATCCGTCAGCCTTTATCGTCTACCGTCGCCAGTGGCAGGCGGCCATATTCGACAGGCTCTATCAAGCCGACAACAACCAGCCGACCAGCGCCTTCGACATCGTGAAGGCATGGTCAGAACGATGGGCAAAGCCAGGACTGCGGAACGTGAAGTCAGAACACGCACGCTGGATCGCGAGAGAAGTGGCGGACGACTTCAAGTCGCCGTACGAGGAGATTGCTGCATACCTCGCGCGCCTCCAAACTGCGGGAGTCGTGTACAAGACCTCCCGGGGCAATGCGTACTACATGCATTACCGCTTCAAGGAAGACCTGAGGGCGGTAATCGAGAAGGAAGGCTTGCCAGCCAAACGGAAGAGCCAACTCCTGGGAGCCGTCAAGGCAATCGCAGATTTGATGCAGCCATACGACGGAAGGCTGGAGGGTTTCGACAAATGGCTCAAGGGTCGGGCGACCGAGTACGGCATGCGGGATCAGACGATACTATCGAATGAGGGTGTCGAGTTTAACGACCTGATGGCGCGCCTGCTGAAAATCCCCGCCGCCGTCGCCGCCATACGGCGCTCTCACCACAACGATCTACCGGAGGACATGGTGGGCCTGGCCTTGGCTGGCATGTACCAGCGCCTGAGGATCGAACGCGACCGCGCCCGGGAACGCGCGGAGGCAGAGCGAACCGCCCGCCTTGAGCGAGAAGCGGTCGCGACCGCCGAGCGGTTGGCAAGGGAGGCGTCGGATCGCGTTTCCAGGATCGAGGAGCAGGCCATCTTTGCCGTCAAGGACGTCGAGCTATTTCTCGGGACACCTCTCCCCGGTCATGACGGCAAGACGTCACGGGAACTTGCTGCTGAAAGCGCCAGCGGCTTCATGACCGTGCAACGGGAGCTGGATAGGCTCGCCGAGGCCGAGCGAGAGGCGGCCTCGGCGGCAAAGCTGCACACGGAAATGGTCGGCAAGCTATGGGATCGGGTCTACAGCCGCATCAGCCGCCGTGACGTCGCCGACTTGTGGCCCACACAGGCGTGGAAGGAACTCGGCGGCGTGAAGCCCCTCGACTACTGTAAGGACACGAAAGCGCTGGAGCGGTGCTTCGAATTTCTGGAGGAATGGGTAAAGGCCGAGCAGAAGCGAGGAAGACGTTAGTTATCACCGAAGCCTTACTCCAGTCGGAGACGTCGGTCTCGTGGTTGTAGGCGGGAGGAAATCGTCGTTGTTCATTCCGCTCAAGGTGTAAACGCTCTTCGCGATCAACGCTTCATCGTCCATCAGCTTGATGATTTCAATGAGGCGATCCGCCACAAAGGGCGCGCGCGGAAGCTTTAGGGATACGTACCGCTGATCTGTGCCATTGATTTTGCGGGTACCGTCTGAAACAAAGCGCCGATTCGTTCGATAGAATTCGTGAGCCCAATCTGCATACTCGCCGTTCAGCAATTCTGAATTTCTGAACCGCGAAATTGGATTGTCCTTAGGGTTCACCCGGTCGCCGAGATGGACGTAGATAGCCCTGTTGTCGGACCACATGAAAGTCATGACGCTGAAGTCCAAATCGTGATCGAGCGACCGAAGAATTCTTCGCGAGGCGAAAATGGTCGCACCGCGTTGGCGGAATACCTCTAGCACCGACGCGACATCCACGCGCTCATGGTTCGCTATCACCTTCGCCATCTGCTTGGCATGCACCGCAAATACAGAGCTGATGCCATCGATATCGTCTGGAGCAATCTTCCCCAAGGATGTCATCTGAGCGTGGATGCGGTGCGAAGTGAAGGTCGTAGCCTTTGACGCGCCCTGGTCGTTAAGCCAAGTGGCATGGTCCTGGTCTCGAGCGACGATGAAATCGACCAGGTCAATTCCATCGAGGAAGAAAGGATCGATCGAAAACCTGATGTCGCCAATGTGGCCCTGTGCATTGTGGTAGGCTCTCTGGAGTACGGCATCTCTTATGCCGGGTGACCCGTCGTTCGCTACGACCTGCTTCCGTAGTATTGGAACCGTCGAAGAAATCGCTGAACCTAGCGCCCCCTTGAAAGGATTTCGGTTCTCGTTAAAGCATCTGACCGCTGCGAGGCGAAAACTGTCGCCGTTGAATCTAGGAGCCAATCCCGGGAAAGCGATACGGTCCGTTCCGATCAAATCCATCCTCATGCGGCCCTCTTTTCAAAGACTTCGGCTACAGATGTCAGAAACATTTCCCGGATCAGAGCACCGTTGCCTTCCGCATGGGTGGCGGCGGCGTTGGGAAGCTCTGCTTTCGCCGTGCGCACGTCATCCAGTTCGATTTGTTTTTCCTTCGCACCGAGGTCTACGCGCACCAGATTCGGCCGACCGACGATCAGACCCGCCTGCCCGATGACATTCTTGGACTGCGCCGTTGCCGCCATGCGAAACAGGAGCGGGGCCTTGAGGGAGAACCCCCAGTCGAACATGCCTCCGGTCAGGTGGCGTTCGGCCAGCTTCACGGTCTCATCACCAGTTCCGATGGAAAGGATACGGATGTTGTCTGGAGCGATGTCGTAGTTCGCGAGAACGTCCACGACGGCGAGCATGACGGGATTGTTTGCCCAGATTCCACCATCGACCATCTTGTACCCGTGGTTCTCGACTGCCGCGAGGTAGGACGGAGCCGCTGCGGTATGCAGGGCGATGTCCACAACCGAGGCGTGCCGATCACGCTGATAGATGGGATGATGAGGCGTTTTGTAGATGAAGGGTTCCCCGTGTTCGGCCTCGTAGCACGGCACCACCACACGACAGCTCGCGTCGTTGAGGACCTTGTGGTTGAATACGCGCAAAAGCTCATTCTTGAGGTCTTCCGAACGATGCTTCGGCGCGCGGATCGACTTCAGGACGCGCCACCATCCCGTGAGCCGTTTCGGCGGCGGAAAGATGAATTCTCCCCGTTCCGTGTAGATTTTCGAGACCTCGGCCGCCGACATGCCTGTGGCAAGGCCGAGCGCGATAATGCCGCCGGTCGAGGTGCCAGCGACCATGTCGAAGTAACGACCGATGGAAGCACCGTTCAGATAACGCTTCTCGATCTCGGCGAGGTAAGCCGCGCCGAAGAGACCGCGGATGCCGCCTCCGTCGAGAGACAGAATTCGAAACGGCTTATCCTTAGGCCAAGGGAGCTTTTCCCTAAAGTCTCGGAATGTGCCGTCGGAACGCTTGGGAGGGATGTAGGTCATGCGAAATTCTCCAGATTGAAGGACGAGCCGATCGGCGCGGTTACATGTCGTCCGCCGCCGTGCCATTCGCCCGTGAGGAGCCAGTCCTCGTAGCAGGTCAGCCAGTTGATGGTCCAAGGGACGGTCGTGTCGGCCACGGACATCCACCCTGTCCACTCCACCTTCCGAGGATCGAACAGGCAGAGGTACGGGTCGGTATCGCGCTGGTAGACGTGCGGAAGGCTACCCTCGGGGTTGCCAGGCTGACGGATCAGTTCGGGCGACTTCACCCGAACCCTCGGCCCCTCGACAACCATGTCCATCGAATATTCGATTTCGACGACGTACTCGTCGAAGCGAGGATGAAGGGAACCGCGCCATACGATACGCTCAAGACGTGGGTCGTACTCGACGGCCCGCAACGTCTTCCAGCGCTTCCGCATCCGGATATCCTGATCCCGTACGGTCAAGGGAAGCCAACTGGTCATGGCGCGTCTCCAAAGAACGTGTGGTTCGTCGGCTTAACCGGAGAGAGGGTCTTGGCCACTGCCGGCGCGGCCGGAACAATGAGAGCTGGCGCGGTCAGCAACCCTCCGCGGTTCGTGTACGTCTGTGTCGCACCCTTGATTGCCTGTCCGTTTTCGGCCGCCACGCGGTGAATTGCAGACGTCACCACACGATCGCCGAAAAGCTCCTTCAGCACTTCGGGGAACTCAGTCAGCCTAACAGTGCCGTTACGGAGTCCACGAACTGCGCTGACGAGTTCCCCAAGGTCGTTCGCGAACAGGTTCTGCTGCTGAACTGTCTCCGGCCACCGATCGGTGAAGACGTCATCCCGATATTCGGGGTTTTCCACATGCAGCAGGCGGCCGTGCGAGCTGGCCATTTGGATGTCGGCGATGATGGCACTGCACACGGTATCGAGGGCTTCGGTAAGCTTCTGACCGGGACGCGACGTCTTGGCCGCATAGTAGGCCAGCATCACGGACGGCGGCATCCGGCCGGTCCGACGAGGATCGGAATAACGGATGTTGCGGTAGCGCTTGAGCAACTGGAGAGCCAGCGTCGCCATACTCTTGACCCCGAAGTGGGCCTGGTCGGGGACGTCGTCTACCTCGGCTTCCGCGCGGAAGCGCATCTCGTCGAGCCAACGGCTACGGAAAGCCTCCTGAACGATCGTCTCGTTCGGGGTCTTGCGCTTGTACCACTCTACAAACCCGTAAGCGTTCGTCGGTACATGGCAGTCGGAGCTCGAATAGCCCGGCCCCTTGGCGTTCATAATCCAGCTCTGTCGATCCGGCGTGCCGTACTGCCGGATGGACGGACTGATATCGAGGTGCATATTGTCGGCGTAGTGGAGGGTCACACAGCGCGTCTGCCGGGAGACAGTCAGCCCGCGGTAGCCATCGAGCGCATCTTCGAGTTCAATCAAAACGTCGAGGGGGTCCATCGAATGAAACTTGCCGCCGAGCTGGGCGACAATGTCGATGTCGTACTCGTCGTCGGTACCGCGAGTGGAGATCGTTGCGTCGATCGCCATGCTACCCTGTGGGTAGAAGTGTTCGACGTTATCACGGAAGGCAGTCGTGCCTTCGAGGAACTTCCTCACGGCCTCGTAGCGACTGACAGCCTTGGCATGAAGCGAAGGCGGAAGCTGGATGGAAAAGGCGATCTCCGCGAACATGCGGTCGATCGGATCGAGAAACGGGTTAATCCCGTGCGTAAAACTCATATTCATCGTTAAGTCCTGTGGTTGTCGATGGTGGTTTGTGGTCCTGCGTGCTGTGGTGAAACATGGCTCTTCCTTCCGATTTTGTTCGTGCAGCTTTTATTAAAAGTGTAGCTACTCCGAACAAGATGAGACTCTTGCGTGCGCCTGTCAAGGGGGATAAAGTAAGTCTACACCGAACAGCCGCAAAATGGCGGGACAGAGATCATGACCACAGCGACATTTGGCAAACGAATCAAAGAGTTGAGAACAAAAAAAGGTTTGACCCTCGACCAGCTGGCAACGGCGACCGGCTCTTCCAAGAGCTATATCTGGGAACTGGAAAACAAGAATCCGCCGCGCCCGTCGGCCGAAAAGCTGGCGGAAATAGCGAAGGTCTTGGAAGTTACCACGGACTATCTGATTGGTAGGGAGGCGGTGACCTTGGAAGACGCCGAGGATAAGGCCTTCTTCCGAGAATACAGCAATATGCCAGAGAAGACCCGGGAGAAGATCAGGGCAATGGCGCGATTGCTGGGAGGCGACACCAAGGAATGATCCGTTCTCCGCGCCGCGCTGCAAACGATATCACTCAGATTTTGAACATGGTCTACGGGGCAGACAGGTTCGATCGCGGCCCTGTAGATGTCGAAAATCTCGCGATGGAATACAGCAGGCAAATCTCTCCGACCGAGTACATCGACCGTGTTGTTGCGGAAGAACTGGACGGATGTGAGGGGGTTCTAATCCCTGGGGTGAACCGCCCCCGGAAATGGGCGGTTATGTACGACAAGAAGCAAAACCCTGGCCGCCGAGCCTACACCGTGGCACACGAGCTGGGACATTTCATCCTCCATCGCCATCTCGTCGATCAGGTCGGCGATTTCGACGGCGGCTTCTACTGCTCGAAGGATGCGGTTGAACTCGGCGCAGGTACGAACATCGAACACGAGGCGAACCTGTTTGCGGCGACCCTGCTGATGCCGTTTGATGACTTTCGAAAGATCATCCCTTCCGATCAAAAAACCACGCTATCTCGCCTCGGCGAGGCGGCCACGAGGTATGGCGTCTCGCTCACCGCAGCGACCTTGCGTTGGCTCGAATACACCACCGCGCGAGCGTTGGTGATCTCCTCCACCGACGGCTTCGCTCTCTGGGCGAAGCCGAGTGCGGCCGCTCTAAGGTCTGGGCGGTTCATCCGGACCAAGAACGAGATGTTTGAGATGCCGGAAGGGTCGCTTGCTGTGCAAAATATCAACAGCGAGGATGCCATTCTGGGGGTCCGTCAGCCGGAAGGCGTGTGGTTTCCTGAAGCAGTGACGGAGATGTGCATGAAGACAGAGCGTTATGGCTTCGAGCTGACGCTGCTTGTCTTCGACGGCAGCGGACCAGCGTTGCAGTTCGAAGGTGACGAACCTGAGGACACCTTTGCCCAGTTCTTTAAATCACGCTGATGCGCGGTCCGCGATAGGGAATTTAAGGGTAACCTCAAGCTCGTTTTTCCTTCCCTTGGTCATCGCCCGCAACCGCTTGCGTGATCACTACCACTCGGCCTCCTTCGAATTTACCCTGGACGGCAACCTGATCGGCGACATCGGGAGACAGTGGCAGCCGAGCTATTCGGCCTCAAGCTGTCCCCTCGCGATGGAACCGGTATCGATAGGTATGCCCCCGACGGCCGCTCCGTTGACCTAAAGACCCATCGTCCCTCCAGTTTTCAGGAGAGTCTTGGATTTTTAATCTGGCTTTATGCGGCCTGTTTTTCCGTAGCCATCTTCATTTCGAATTCACAGTGCAGTCCCCAGGTGGATCGTTAACCACTTTTTCGTATTCTCGAAACAGATCGTGATTTTCCAACCACGAATCTTTCTCCTACAGAACCGCGCAACTGTGGATCGTCCGGCGATTGACCGCGGCAGTTGTCCGGACAACCATGGCTGTGGGAGATACAAGAGTGCGACAAAAACAGACCCTCATTACCGATGACAGCATGATCCGCCAAGCTATCCGGGCTAGGCTCGCTCGGGCGCATGCCGGTGAGGACGCGGTGATCGTGGACGAGTTGAAAGTTTCCAGGGGAAGCTCCCGGATGGACGTCGCGGTCATCAACGGCCGCATCGAAGGCTACGAGATCAAGAGTGACAAGGATACTTTGGATAGACTCCCACGGCAGGCAGAAATGTTCGGTCTGGTTGCTGACCGAATGACGCTTGTCGTTGGTGAGAGGCATCTCGACAAGGCTCAACTGATTGTTCCTGAGTGGTGGTCGATCATGACCACTTCGGAAAGCCGAAAAGGCACCCTCAAACTGGCCGTCGACCGCACAGGTAGGCTGAACCGCAATCGGGACAGCAGGGCACTGGTAGAGGTTCTCGAACGGCACGAAATCCTTGCAATGATGTCGGTGCATGGGATCGACAAAGGGATTCGCTCGGCGGCATATGCCGAATTGGTAGAGTGCTCGGTCGCCAGCCTATCGCGCGACAATATTGCGGCGTTCGTGAAGCGCATGGTGAAACTGCGCGCGATCCACGGTGTCGAATACGCCCACAGAGCGTTTGGACGGAACGCGATTATCTGCTCAGAACCATCTGCGTAAGATGCTGGTTCGCACGAACCGAAATCCATCCCGTGGGGCTCGTGAATTTTTTCCCGTCGATCTCCAGGGTCTTATCGGCGTCTACGCGCGCGATAACGGATGTGCCCCAGCAGTCCGCACGATTGCGCCAGTTTGGCCCACTTACTGTGTCGGTTGCCGCCTTAATATACTTCGCCTTGTCACTGTTGCTCTCGTAAAGGACGATATGCCATGCGTCGGGTGCGACGAGATCGACGTGCGGGAACCACCCGTTACCTCCCTTGCTACTCGACCTGCGAGGAGCGACGGACATATAGTCGCCATAACGTACGGAGGAGAAGGTCCGAGAGACCTCTTCGTGCAATCTCAGCTCGTCTATGGTGAGCGTTCTGGACAGGTCTTTGAGGGATGTCTTGGCGACGGGGAAGCTGTTCGACAGCAAGACCACGGTCAGGCTTTCAGCTTCTCCTCCAAGGTCTCGATAAAATTCCGTGAGGAATGAGGTGGCAGCCGCTTTGGCGTCGGTGTACTCCCCGCGCATGCTCTTCAGGTCCACGATGATGACGAGGGCTTCCGCGTGGTCGCGGATCGCTCCGATGCTTCCCGGAATAGCGCTCGAGGCATAGGGGTGACGGGGATCGATGCGTAGCGCGCCGTTTGTCCCCTTTCTGCTGATGATATTCAGTTGGTTGCGTATGAGGTCAGGCGTGCCATGTCCGAATATCGGCAGCAGTTCCGGAAACTCTGAAATCATCTCTACCCACCGGATCGGGCCGTGCATGGGGTGGGTTAACTTGTTAATGTCACCGTTGAACGCCTGCGCCTTGCGTCTTCGCTCCGCGTCGTTGGCGAGTTCCTTCTCCGACCGTGGCCGCGACGGTTTTTCTCCGCTCGCCGCACGCACTGCCTGCTTTCGCCTGCGCTGTTCCGCCGCCTCCTCTACAGAGGTTATCGCCCTCGGGAGCGCGTCGAAGTCCACAATGGCAGACCTGCCGCCGAGGTCATTCAACAGAATAGACGCAGTTTCCTCGAGTGTCTCTTCCATATCGTAACGGGTCAGAGTGACGATTGGAACCATGCGGTCCTTAACGGAGGGAGAGCATTTCGCATAGGCGAGCTGCTCGTGCGTCCTGGTGCTTAATGCGGGGAAATATTGAATTTTGTCAAACATTGAATGCCACCTGAAGACTGCGAATCAAGTTTCTAATTCAACCCACAAGTGAGCCTTGCACGGCGTGGAAATCAAGACTTGGGCTAAATTATTCGCGCAATCCACAAGGTAGAACTACTGTTATTGATGAACTCCATTGGGCGTTGTCGCAAGTCGAATGATCGTGTTTATCGACCGCATTACTTGTTATGTTTATGCTGCTAGGCATATAGCTCGCGCGGAATTGCCAGAGACCACCTAAGCTTGTGTGGCCCCTGGAATTGGCCAGTGGGTCGGACCGTTGAGACTGTCAAGTTCGAAAGTGCTTCCCGGCAGGACGAGATCGATGATCTGGGCCAGCAGGTAGGACATGATGAACGAGATATCGAGCATGGCTCGGACCTCCGTGGTTATACAATACCGCCTCGCGTTAACAGACCCGTGTCGGGATCGCATTCGAAGCAATCGCTTGAGGTTCAGACAGATGGCGGCGTGCGTTCGGGAAATGTCCGGTCTTTTAGGCTGGGGTCCAGGGTCAGGACTAATTTCCCGAACTCTGCGGAGCGGTTGTCCATGACTGATTGCTCTTGATTCACGCCACGCAGTTATAGACACTTCGACCGCCAGGTAGGTCGATCGTTCGCTGTTAATGTCACGCTTCCCGAGTTCGTGGAACAGCATGCATTCTCGCCGCTTATCCACTATGTAAAGTCTGAAAAGCGATACAAACCTCTCGATCAGAAGACCAAGCGTAAGGAACGACCGATCATGTTCGCGTCACATCGTGACGCCTGCATTCTGTCCTATTACGCGTGGCGGCTGAACACAGACCTTGAGAAGGCGTATGCTTCGCAGGGTATTGGCGACAATGTGATTGCCTATCGAGCTCTGGGCAGGGGCAACTATCATTTCGCATCCGACGTCTATCGGTTTGCGTCAGCCAACGCTCCAGTCGCCATTCTGGCATACGATGTCACGAAATTTTTCGACACCCTGGACCACAGCCTTCTCAAGGCGAGGCTAAGGGCGCTACTGGAAGTAGGTTATGCGCAGTTCTTGCAGACGCAACGAAAGTTGATTCGTCGCATGACTCTGCATACTCCTCTCAAGGTCGTTAGGGGGTGCACATTCCGGAGGGGTCCGCGAGATTTTGATGAACCGCGCAGGCCCAAGGAATGAGCCAGGTGCGGGTCGCCCGTTACCAATCAGCAATGAGGCCGTTACTTCATTCCCATTCAAAGCTGATCGGTTCAGATGCATACTACCCGTCGCGCAGGTTGCGACTTAATGGTTGACAGTAGCCATCAACCACAAAGTACTGTGCAAGATAGATAGCAAAGCTGGAGATTCGGATTGAGAGGATTCAAGGCCGCAGATTGGGGAGCCGACGCTGATGGCTTGGAAAACGCGAGCGGCTTCCCGCTCTTCAAACGTCTAGTACTCAACTGGTCTGAGCCCCAGGTCGTCGGCAAAGGCACAAAGCCGTATTTTGAAGAACCTCGCGCATGCCTATACGCGATAATGAGAAATCACCATTCGTCTCACCAGAAGGACCGCATATGCTATATCGGCCTTTCGACCAATCCAGCGCGACGTTTCTATAATCACCCCACCGCTGTTGAGCTAATTGAGAAGCGCGGTGTGACTACATTCAGTCACGCGTACCTTGACATAGATAGATCGTCTGAAAAAATCCCTGTCATCAAGCGGGCACTAGAAGACGTTGAGCATATTTTGATTTGGACGCTGTGGCACAACCTCGTAAATAAGGCGAAGCTGTATACCCTACCGGGTATGGGTTCTACTACCGGTGATCCATATCACATCATCAACGAAGGCTACCGATTCATGGGTCAGATGCCGAAAGAGATCGTTTACCCGTGGGCACTGGTGCTCAATCGCAAAGACAAGTCTTGGGACTAACCGGCGACCAGCTCTCGGGCGAACGTCCGCTTCTGGCGCGAAGCGGAAGACCGCCTCCTGGCACCCAGAGCAGACTAACGCGTAATTTTTTGCCGGAATCCCGCACTACGGGCGAAAAATGCCATACGGGCGACATGGATCCGCATCTGGTAGATTGGGAGCCCCTGGTCTTTTCAGTTCGCAGGCCGCAGACATCAACGCCGGAAAGTTCTCGAGTGGATCCAGCGCGTTAAGGACGAACTCCGTTATGGCCTCGCCTTCACGTTTTGCTTGACTGGAATGGGTTTCGGAAGCGCTATCCCAAACCGTCCACACAACGGCCAGATGCTGCTTGATTGCGGTGGCTGCCGTACAAAAAGTTGTGTTCGAGGACGGTTTGATATCGCAGACGACCGAGGTTTCCCCGCGCTTCAGGCGCATTTTGTGAAGCTGGTCCGAGACCCGTTCACCGCCGACAGTCCAGTGGTTCTGGAATGCGTCTAGGTTCCTGTCGTCGACGAGAAAGAAGCGACTGCTGCCATTCGGCATAGCTTGCCGAAGAGGAGACCATGGATCATCGCAAACGGATCGCGACCACTGGCGGGTAAGGCGAGGGCAAATGCGTATGACCGACGGGTCGAAGTCGTCCAATCCATACGACCTCAGTGTGACCTCCAGTTTATCGACAATAGGTGCGGTATCCGGGTTGCTTGCGGCGCTCCGAAACGCCTCCAGCCGTTCCTTTGCCGTCTGACGATCTCGTTGTCTGTTGAGCGAAAAGGAAGGCTTTGCGGCGACGAGGCCTGTCAACGCAACGAACGGAACGGTCAGCGATACGCCTCCAACCACCACATGGGCATCGGATGAGAGGAACTCTATGTCGGCATCGGAAAGGCGCTTTGGCGGCGGCGAGCACGCAGTCAGAACGACAGCGAGCGTTAGACAGACGAACAAGATAGGGAAGGCTGCTCGGCGAGAGATCATCTTGTTAAGATAGAGCAATTCGATTGCCCGAGCATTACCTGAAAGCCGCTAATTGTAACGAGGCGGAGCGTGTTACGTCTCCATTTAGAGGGCTGAGGTGCTGCGGCCCGGTGCTTCCTGAACCAGAGGAGCTATTACGGCCAACGATGGTAGAGTGTTTCATAATCTCCTCGTTGGGGTCCTGGCGTCGGACCAGCGTCCGTTAAAGCGAAAACACCATTCACGATCTACCGCGCCTCTGCGGCTGAATATCGGCGGCCGGGCTCGTGGTGCGGCTCTCGTCGCTCATAACAGAGTTGGCTCTATCTCTTCCTCCGTTGCCTGCTCCACCTTCGGCAACAGCACGAGCTCGTTGCCGGGCAGTGGCGCTGAAGGGTCTTGGCTTCATCCCACGACGCCGTCAGCCACATCTCGACCTGTTCCTGCGTTTTCAGGATCACCGGCGTAGCTTTCGGGTGAATTGGTCCCACGATCTTGTTTGGCTCGGTTGTGAGGAAGGCAAAGAGGTCGCAGGTGATTGGCCCTTCCTTGACCTTCCGGACGCATTGCCAATCGCGGACCCTGAGGCCCGCGAAGAACATCAGCGGCTCGGTTTCATCCCCGGCAAACCATGCGTTTGGGGTTCGCCCGCCCTCTACCTTGCTGGCAGGATCCGGTTCGGCCAAACGTGTCACAGGAACGACGCAACGGTTCCCCACCTCAAGCCACCGCTTCCAATGCTGGCTACTGGTGTTTCTGATATTCGTGGTGCCGCCGTCCGGCTCCCTTCAGCAGCTCGTTGAAGTCGAACTGCTTGCCTTTGGCTCTCAGCTTGTCAGCCCGCTTGGTCGCAGCTTCGAGGATTGCCTTCTGGGAACTCGGCATTCCCCACCGGATCCATGCCGTTTCGCGCCGGCCGTCAATGTTTCGCACGATCGGTGCGATCTGATCAGGGTAGATATCGAGCGACGGCTGGAGATTGCCCAATCGGTCAAGCGCCTTCGTGATGGCGCGGATGGCTTCCTGGTTGGTCGTGACATTGTACAGATTGCACATAAAAGGCATTCACCTCGGCAAAGACGATATCTCGATCACGCTATCGTATTTTTTACATTCCTGGCAAAGGAGCTTTGCGGCCAGTTCCCTGATGCGCGACTGAGGGCCATATCTCCGCTCGAGTGACTTCCGGTTCAGCCGCCCATGTCGGCCGCAACGGCATCGCGCGTTCAGCGTTTCCCATTCCTTGAGATCCGCCAGCCGCTTTCCGAGCGCGATCTGGTACTCCTCCCGCGTGACGCAGCCCGATCTCTCGCACCACTCTCTGTGGCTGAAATAGTAGGTCAGGGTGCAGCGATTGTAGAACCCCGTTGTGGATCGCTCGCATCCAACGAGTTTTGAAATGACCTCCAGCAGGCCGGGCATGCTGACATCCCCGTGCTCGGCAAGCAGGCCCTCACCCTCGAAATGGCGGAGAATCTCGCACGCTGCGCAGATCACGGAAACCTTTTTGCCTGCATATTCCGACAGCGTGGCAGCCTGTTTTGCGCGTGCTGGCATTAGGGCCGCTCATACGCCGGCCGCCATCCTCGGGTAAATCCGACGCTGCTTGAGGCTTCGGTCAGAGCCATTTGCTGGCGCAAGTGCCGACAATCCTCCAGCAGAGTTGCGATGGCTGCTCGGGCGTCACCATGGTGCCAGGCGAGCACCAATTCGACGTCGGCCCCGGGTTGTTCGCTTAGTAGTTCAGCCGGACTGGATGGCATGACGCGAAATCCTCCTCCTTGCCGACACCGACGATTTTCATGACGAACCGATATTTCCCCCGCGGTTTCCAGTTTGTGAGAGCCTGCGGCGTCATGCCATCCAACGCCATCCGGTGCATATGAAAGTCCATGTATTCTGCGTACCAGGCTTCGCAGTCCGCAGCGACTTCGGCGTAGGTAGCTGCCCTTCCGCACTGCGGATTGTCGCAAGACACAATATCTTCGGGCGAAGGAGCGCCGCCATCGTACTCCAAACCACCGCCGCAGGCGGTGCAGATCGGTTCGCCCAGATGCCTACTCCCGTCATCAATTCCTATGGACATGACTTCTTCTTTCCTTGGCCGACGCGATCAGGCGGTTAGATCCAGTTGCGGCGTGCCTTCGGCGGGAAGAGCCTCCTTCCTCTTGCTGGCGCGTGGTTTCATAGTTTTCCGGCGATCCGCAGCGGCGGGCTCTGCCGTTAGCTCCAGTTTAGGAGGGGCTTCGACTGCTTCCGCCACCATGGACGGAGCTTTGGGGACCCTTACTTCCGGTGTGACAGGCTGGGAGGAGGGGGCAAACCGGATCATTTTCGAGCTCCACAAGGTGCGGACATGACTTCTCCATCGCGCCGAAGCACGTTCTTTAGCTGTGGATAACATGTGGATAGCCGCCTTCATTGCGGCCTGGATGTTCTTATTATGTTCTCTGAGGCCAGAGAGTCAACAAGGATTTCTTTGAGCGCTTCCTGATTCACCATCTTGCTATGAAATCGAACCGCCGGGAGCGGCGGCAGCCGCTGCGAGGTCTGTAGATGGCTCTTCCACTTTTCCGCGAGTCATGATTATCTCGACGCGGGCATTTAGGGGGTAATTCCATGAAGAAGCTTATCGTGCCGCTGGCGTTCGCGCTGGCTCTCTCGGCGTGTGCGAAACGTCCGGATGCAATCGTTCCTGCAGACATCCCAATGGCAGCGTATTCCAACTATTCCTGCGAACAACTCGCGCACGAAATGATCAAAGAGCAAACCGCTCTCTCGGCCGTTTCGAAGCAGCAGCATAACGCTGCAACGGGCGACGCCTTTGGTGTCTTCCTGATCGGCGTGCCGATGTCGTCGACCTTCGGCGGAGACAAAGAAGGTCAAGTGTCGGTGGCCAAGGGCAAGGTTCAGGCCATTCAATCCGCGATGATGAGCAAGGGGTGCAATGCGCCGGCGAAGCCCACGCCAAAAAGCTAACCCCGGATGGAGATATAAGCCTTCCTCGGGCTGGCAACAGCCACGTCAACGTCATCCATATTCGTTGCTCTTGCGGATGGCCGCTCGCGTTCGATGATCCTTGAGGACAGCAGCGAGCAAGTGCAGCTATCGCAAATGCGCGTGACTGCTCGGCGGCCTGCGTGTCGACGCGCTATGTGGTCCCGCATAGCGCCGACCACCGCGAATTGCGAGGCTCCGGTCCATATCGGTGACGCGTTGCGCTCCCTGTCTTACCGCATTTCAGAAGGCCTGCGGGTCGGGAACACGCGTCCGTGCCAGACAGCAACTCCACTCCACAAGAGAAATTCCCCGGACATCCTAACGGTGGGCGTGGCTCTATCGATTGATTCGGAAACAAGGTGGGCTACATTGCTGAGCGATCGGGAAATACATCCAGGGAGGAGTATTGCATGAGGCGCATATGGCCAGAGGAACTGAAGTCGATCTTCGACGAGGCGGAGGAGGTGATGCTAGATATTCCGGTCTCCGAACGCGCAAGCTCAGAGCACGCCGGAAAGGCTCAGAGGGCAGCGTTGCGCATCCGCATCACCCAGGAGGGCTACCAGCGCATCTGGCCGCTCGCCGAAAAGCGTTATCGGCTGGACGGCAGATACCAGGGCAAGGCGGTCACCCTAATCGCCAACAATCCCCATTACCATGCTTGGCATCCGGCAGATGGTGGTACCCTCGAGGGCATCGCCGACAGTGGTGTGCGGTACAAGATCAGATACATCGTCGCGTACTTCCTCCTGGACGACGTGCGCGAGAAAGCGCTAGCCGGTTAAGTCGTCGCGGGGTCGCGCCTGATCATTACATGAGTGACGACTTCCCTGTCCGGTCCGGACATCTACTGAGACTGCAGGTCATATCCGTCCGCATTGCCGCGTTGTGGCCGTGGGGATACGAAATGGTCGTTACCTTAAGCGAAGCATGCGGGGGAATACGGGGACAACCATTGGGACACGTCGCGTTAATAATGATCAATTAAAATATGCAGCTAGGCTCACCGCGGAAGTCAGAGGGTTGCTGCCCGCCAGTGTCAGCGGAGCCTCGGATGCCATGAGACGTGGCGAGAATCAAGAACGCCTGGGGAACGCGATGGATCGGAAATGCGAAGCAGTGCTGCCGAACGCTGAATTCGGTGGCCAAGAGGGTCCCGAAGACCTGGCGGATCGGGCAGACGCGCTGGTCCAGAGCTTGCGAGAGCTTCATGATACGGTATTCGCGCTTAGGAATGAGGTATCGCGGCGCATATTGTTCCTGATGGCGAAGAGCGACAGCAGTTCGACATATCCGCATTAATAGAGTTTGCCGAGCGCGTTCCGCCGCGACACCCTAAACCCCAGCGTGTCAGCTACGGCGGTGTAACTCATTGCGATCAGCTTTCCTTCTGAGCGCCTTCAAGGAAACGGCCGACGTCGTCCTCGCACTCACCCTCAGGAGATTGCATCGGCGTTCGTCGGAGTCTTGTGGGAACTGCTCCATAATGCCGGGATGACACGATCCAACTCGCACGCTGCAATCATTCGAGGCTCCGTTTTTACCGGAACCCGGGTAGTCGCGATGCCATTTTAGGTCTGGTGGTTTTTGCTACCTAATGCCGAAGTGGCGGCGGTATAAAGCTGAGTGCGAATCCACTACTAGGAACTAGCGAGTTGATCGATAAAGCTGGCAGATGGAGATATAGAACGAAGGCTGCGCAACCGACATGGTGAGGCAAATTATATCTTACAGCATGGTTTTCCACACCCTGGCATGGCCTGCGTTAGCCGATGGGAAGGTTGAAACTATCGCCCCTGACCGCCCGCCTTATTTGGCGGAGGACGGCGCGATCGACGGGCAAATGGCAGTCAAGGTCGCACGAATGGCAGACTGCGGCATTGCTAAAGCCGCTGATGATGTCGAGGCATCGCTAACGGCGTTGACCGAGCTGTCGATTAAGCTGGAAATTCGACTCGCCCAGGTGGCCGCATATCGGAAGCCGCCGACTGCAAGCACTACACCCTCGAGGATCTGCATATCGCACAGCTCGCAGTGGAGGGAACGGCGGCATCGTCCCCGCGGCAGTTGGATAAGGCCGCTGAGATCGCGAACAAGGCGGTCCGCATGGTAGAGTGGTCAGATCGGCTGGTGTCCTACGCCAATAATGGAGCTGGCAGGCATGGCGTCCTCGCGTTCAAGCGCGATGTGGAGATTGAGACCGGCAACCTTGTTGAAGCGTTAAAAGCGCTCGAAAGCGATTGGGAACGCAGGAGATATTACCGAGCTGATTTAAAGGCCCGCGGCATTGTTCTCGATGCAGAATTCTATGAAGTCTGCACTGGCGACGGCTTCTGGAAAACAGCGCGCTCCACCCAAACCGCCGGCGGTGAGACGTCCGAAATGTGGGAAGGAATCGACGGGGGTTGCGAAGCCGTTGGCGCGGTCGATGCGGTGGGATATCTCATTCAGCTAAAGAAGGAGCTTCTGAGCGGCGACGATGGCTCCGGCTGTAAGAATCCAAGGCTCGTCACCGAGCAGCCGGACAAAATCGCTATCGAAAGGCTATGTCCTTGGGCGGAAGACTGGACCAAGCTCACCACGTCTGCCCGGGCAACGTCAGGGGGCAGCGTCGAAGTCCAATCGCTCTACCGTTTCAATGACGGAGGAACCGTTTCCCTCGATATGACCTACGAGCGCTGCGACGGATAGAATCCGACCAGCCGCCCTACCAGGCAACCGACTTAGCTGTCGCCGCTGAAGACTATCGCGCTCAATGGTCCGAGAATAGCCACATTAGCCATGCCGACCAGCATAGTCGCTTCCCCATACCGCTGAACGAGAGTGTCGCCTTCCTGGACCGGGGTAAAGAGCGGTGAAAGGATGTACCATGTGAAGAGGAGATTTGACGCCAATGTCAGCGCCAACGTTATGATCGCTATCTTCCTCGAAGTCTTGATGCCTTCGATTTTGTTCTCGAGGACATAGAAGACCACGATCGAAAACAGCGGGGCCAGGAAGGTGTTCAAGACGTGGAAGCAGGCACTGGTCAGCTCGTATGGAGCCAGAAGATATCGCCCGTCTATAAGAGTGAAGCGATACACGCAGACGATCGCGATGTGCCCGCAGAAGAATAGCAGCCACGTCGTGGAAATCGCGTCCTCCCAAGGGAAAGGTCGATTCGAAAGCGGCTTAGGAACATCCATTGTTTTTCAGGTCTTTCAGTATCTCGGCTTGGAGCCGGATGTGGAAATAGTGGGGGTCAAAGTCACCGCTATAGGGCTGGCTTTCCTGCGACGTGTTGCCCGTTCGGATCGATGTCACCGTCTGGAGGATCAGCGAAGAACCCTTCAGCAGCACGCGGCCATAGTAGGTGACATAGTACTTGTATCCCTTGGCGAGCTTGAGTTCCGTCGTGGCGTTGTATTCATCCACCGACTGCGTCTGGAGGTTTGCAGGGCTGGTTTTCCATTCATTGCCAATCTTGATGGCCGTAAGCATGTCCGTCGACGGAGGATCGAGCGAGAGCCCCAGCGTGCCTAAAGCTTTCGCGGTGGCGATTTCGACTGCGTCTTGGCCCATCCGGTCCGCGCGACAGACGTCTACGATCCCCAAACGTGCTTGCCGTCCCCCGCCGACGCCACTAACACCGCCGGAAGTCAGTACACTTGTTGTCGACACGATTTTGCCTTCCTGTGCCAATGCTGGTTCCCAGAGGGCAATCGACGCCAGTGCAGCCGTCAGTAGTCGTCTCATTTAAGGCCTTGCCTCCACGTCGTCATCCCGTCGGTACAAATGGCAGCGGTGGGTTCCGACGTTGTATAATCGGCGCTGCTAAAGGTTATCCGGGCTAGTTCATCCCAGGCAACCTCGTATGCGGTCTGCACCCATTGCGCCCGCGTCTCCGGAGGGTCGTATTCGCAACCGGTCGCTCCGTCCGTCGTCGTGAGACCGCTGTCCCGGTAATACTGAAAAAAGGCTTGCCAGTCGTTGATGGGACGATTGCCCGAACCGTCTGGCGTCATGTTGAATTGAAAGCCCGCAAGGACACCTGCCGCGTAAGCATCCGCCTGGCGCTCCTGCTCGGCAAATCGCGGGCAGGAGTTTGCCGCGGCGTTCCTGTGTCCGTTTCGGATGTGGCCAACCTCATGCGCTCCGATGAAGATAAGCTCCCCTATGACTTCCTGCGCGAATTCGCGGAGACGTCTGAACGGATTGCCCTGAACTTGATTTTGATGTGCGTTCTCAATGACCTGCCCGATTGGGAAAGAGGTGGTGTCTCCGTCCCCCGCGTCATAGGTCACAAAACGCGAAATGTCAGTCCGAGCAGCTTCCACAACGAGACCGTCAGGCCTTTCAGTAAGCGCCAAAAGCTCCCGCAGATGCAGTCTATAGCCATCCGACCCGCCGAACGCCCGGTCGACCGCGTTGAGGACTATCCGATCGACCAAGCCGCGGTGAATCCTTATCTTCTCCATCTCGTCGGCATAGGCTTTCGTGTCGTCGTCATCGATCACTTCGAACTCGACGTTGCCGTAGTCAGGAAGCCCTTCGCCCGGCTCAACAAGACGACTTCCCTTCCCGCCAAAGCCCATCGCGTCCCGTATAGACATTTCGAGCGGCCTGATGTGCAGTGACTTAAGAAACGGGTCATCCTTACCCAATACGGCGATCGGCAATTGCTCGATGAACGAAGCTATGGTCGAGTACTTGACCGCCGCGGAGCTGAAATCCACAAGGGACCCGACGTTGGCGCGCGCCAATTCCAGAATCGGCGAATCTCCCGTAATCTCGCCGAGGGGCGAGGGGCGCTTCTGGCCCTGTAGAGACGTCGGAAGTTCAATCCGCAGGTAGGAAATCGATGGCTTGAAGTCGCGGCAATAACGTGCTCCTTCGGAGGCAACTGCAGCACTCGGACACCATGTGCCAAACAGAAGGAGAGTCGCTGCAAGGGATCGTCCCGCATTCCGCTGGATCATTTGGGATTCGCTACTTCGGCAGGAAACTCGACTTTCGGCAGTTTTGCTGCTTGATCTATAACCTCCTGAAATCGGTGAACGATGGGCTGGGCACGCTGAGAGTCGGCCCGCAGTGGCGTTATCTCGAGGCCTGCCGCGCCTTCGACGCGTCGTTCAGCGAGGTCTCCTGTCAAAAGTCGCGCGGCAAGGTCCTCTGCTGACGTAGCAGGCGGGTCCATGGAGGTCTTGGGAAGATCGCCAAAAACGCTTGACGCGAACGAGGCATCCCGGATGATCGCCGTTCCGAGCACCGCGATTGCAACGAAAAAACGAAGAGTTCGGAATCGTCCTGGTGAAATTGATGTCCGTGACCGCCCCATAGTACCCCCGGTGGACCGGCTGATTGAATGTCATAGGCATATCAACCGAAGAGTCGCCGAACGTCAATCATATGGAGCGCGAAGGCTAAAACCACTGTGGTACATTATCCTGGTCCATTAGTATTAGCCATTCAAAGACCGGATAATGGACGTGGAGGTTGTCCCGAACTAAACGGCAATCTCGATTGCGGTGATCGCACATGCAAGATGCCGCTTTGGTACTCCCGAGATCTCTAGCTAGGCAGCAAGACGGAGGCACCCCTGATGGCATTCTCCAGGAGAGCGGGGTCGCGGTAATGTCGCCTCAGAAGATGTAGGTTTACGAGGAGCCCGGCTTGGCGTCCGTTCTTCTCAAGCATATCCAGCACAAACGCCCGTTCGAAAGCGATGCCGAAATACACGTGGTCCCTGGTGTGTTCCCAGGTCGGGTCAATGACTTTCCCGGCTGCGTCGACCAGCCAGGCGTGTTGAACCGGGATCGGGAGTTCCGGCTCCAGGGCGTAGCCTTCGGCGTAGAATACGTCTTCCCGCACGGCGGCGTAAGCCGCCGCGTTGTTGAAGCAGTTCCTTCTTTCTCCCATCCGAAGCCAGTGCGGTCGGTGCGTGGCAGGACGGAATTCGCGTGCGTATTTTGCCAGTGCCGTCGAAGGGCCGAAGGTTCTCTCGTCTTGTGCGAACTGGCCGACAAAGTCTTTCAGCTCGGTAAGAAGTTCGGCGTGACTATCCATTTTGCGTTTCCATGCTGGTCCATCCAGTGAGCTTGATCCGTCAGGCTGTCAACGCGAATGGCAGTCGCAGCGAGGACATCGGTCGCGATGGGCGAGGGGTCTCGATCTCGTAGCACCCGGCGGCGGCGGTCGACAGGATGAACGACCGTGCGCTATCGTCGAGTACGACGGCGCAGAGGACCCCGCTCTCGTATGCGCCGCAGTCGATCGCAATACGATTGGAATATACCTCCGGGAACAGCGTCGCCGTGACCTTGTGCCCGTGAACTACCGTTTTGGGCAGAGGGCCGTCGTAAGCGATCAGGTCCTTGCTGTTCCAGCGCAGCTGATAGGGGTCCTGCTGGTCCATGGGAACGCCCGGAACGATCCCGGCGTGAACGAGCAGAAAATCCGGGAGCTCGACAGCCGCAACGGCCTTCCTGATCAGGGCGATATGAGATGTCTGCTCGGCCCGGAAGATATCGGCCAGCTGGTCGGGGAGTTGGAGATAGCCATCATCGCCCATGAACTCGAAATGATGATACCCATATGAAGCCACGGTGGCCAATCCGCCGTTCCAGCACCAGCTCCTCGAGCCGTCGAGGCCGTAGTCGACAAACCTCAGCATCAAGTCTTCGTGGTTTCCGAGGATTAGCGCCGACGCCGGATTGCGAGCAAGTTCTTCGCGTACCATCTCAAGGCATTCTTTTGAATCGGGGCCGCGGTCGATGATGTCGCCGAGGAAGACAATCCGGGCGTCGCCGTAACGGTTCGAAATCAGGTCCAGCAATGGTTCAAGAAGGTCAGCCCTGCCGTGGACGTCGCCGATCGCGATCGTTGTCATCATTTTTCCCCTGTGCAAACCCGGTATTAGGGGGAATGGCTGACATTTGGGTTGAGTTGATCGATCGAGTTTTAGGCATCCGGTCGGTCGCTACGAAATTGGGAGAAGGCTTCTAGGCGGAGTGCCGACCTCCGCGCGGGTTGGCGGTCCCTACATCAGCGAGGTGGAGCGCTCACCCTTGGACATCCTATTTTTCGGGCTCATCGCCTCCGGGAGGTTCGGCGGCTGTCGCGGCGGTATCGTGAGGAGGTATATGCCTGCGAAGGGCCGGGCCATCATGCCGAACGCCCGGCCGCAAACGAATTCCCAGCGGCTTCCAGCCGATCTCGTCGAGCGCAGCGCCGAGTGAACCAGGTTTCGCTTTCTTCTCCCTGTCCGGATCCGGTGGTCCTAGCGTCATATTATTGCTCCTCTTGTTGACCTGCCAAAATGCGCGCACGAATGGCCCTTAGCAAGAAGGGACGTCGCCGCTCGACACGCTCCAGGTCGACAATCGCGCGCATTGGGCGATCCCGACCTAAGGCGATCCGTCCGGGCACGTTTGCAAAGTGAGTAGATCGCTTGGCGATACCGCCTTTATGTGAGCGACCAGATGGTGACCACTAGATCCGGACCACCGAAAACAGTGTGCCAGAAAGCTAACCCTCTCACTCGATGAGGCTCGAAGGGCAGGGGATCCGCGCCGCGAGGTCCATTCCGCATTACATTCAGATACCCAAGCCGAATTCATCAAGCGTTCACCTGCATTCATGAAAAGCTTGCACATTCGGCCCGAGATAACGCCGCTTTAAAGGGTGCATCCTATCGATGCCTGCGCGCACCCCGCGTCCAGGTATGCTCGAAGAGGCTCCCATGTGGCACATCACGACCAATAGCACTCAGTACATCCTTCAGCCGTCGGTCGAAGAGACCGAAGCGGTCATCGAGGCCCTAAAGCGACTGGAGAAGAGCCTGCTGGAGGTCCCGGAACCACAGCCCCAGTACTCGCGGTTTTACCTCGGCGTCCTTCCTGACGAGATCGCCTGGATGGGCGATAACACGGATTCCTATACCGGACCCAGGCCGTCGATGGGAGCGCTGTTGGATATCGAGGAGTTTGGGCAGGGTCGGATTTCTTCGCTAACCCCAACGGGGCTGCACGCGCTGATGTTCCGGGGAGCAAACCGCAAAGCGACCTCGGAAGCATTGGCCCTTGCTCTTTACTGGGAGCGTGATCGCGTAGCGAGAGGCGAAGATCCGGATGTACACCTTCCCAGTATTCAGGAGAACCTTTCAAAGGTCGTAGAAATCGTCTGGGAAAGCTGCCGCACCGTGCGCCGCAGCCGTGCCGCGTCCTAAACTAAATTTCGACTTTGACGGGGCCATCCCTGGGGTCGCACTGCCTCGTCGTACTATCCACGCGGGGCGAGGCAGTCACGCCCGGCCGGTCAGGTCGAAGACAAGCTGCGACTGCATCATCCGTTCGGTAATGAGTCGTTCGTCGAGAAACACCTTCATCACACCCTTGTCCGGGCGCTTGGTGCCGTCGTCGAAATCGACGGAGGCGGCGAATGTCTCCGATGGAAGGGGACCGCGACCTCCGGGCAATCTCAAGGTCAAGCCGCAAAGCCGGGGAATGCCGGGCGCTGTTCGGACTCTCTGCCCGAGGGACCGATCGCCCGGATACTCGTGAGAGAGGGGCGGGCTACTTCCTCGATTCCCGTAGCGAAACCAAGCAGCAAACCTCGCTCAATTGATCCTGTTTGGACCAAAACCCACCACAGATACAGGCCGTGGATAACTAGGGGCGAAGCTGAAACGGTTTTTCGTTCGCGTAGTCAGCCTTTGTGAGAAAGTCCAACAACTCCTCCACCCATTCTGGATTTTGCACCGAGGTTTCGAGGTCCGGGATTCCCAAAAAAAGAACCGGTGGTGTTTCAACTGGAAGCGCAGCAGCGAAATCCTGAAAGTCGAGTTGATCTTCTCGGATGCGGTCCTCGTTACGCGTATCCGCGTCGATGACGAGCGCCACAGGTGATCGTCTCGACACCGAAAGCGAATTTGCCAATTGCAACGCTGAGCTTTTGCCTCCCGCTACGACGATTTGAACGTCCTCCTCCGAGCCCTCCGGCAGGAGGGCTTGAAGAAGTGTCTTATCGCTATGTCCTTCAACCACCAGATAGTGCTTCATCGCTTAGCTCTCCTCTGAAGTCGAAGTATGACATCCCGTCGCGCAAGAGACGCGAATATTTGATTTCTAGCGCTTCCGTAATACTAAACTTTCTCACAACCGCGTCTATCTCTTCCGCTGTCCAGAGAAGGATCGCTTGAGGAGCCATATAACTCGCAAGACTGATGGCTTGTTTTGTATAGCCACCGCGGCTGAAAACGCAGCCCACCAAACCTGCAGGCCTTCTAGCCAGCTGGTTCCGCAACTTCGCAAGCGGTTCGACATTGAGCTTGTCGGAGTAGTCTTTCATCTCGAGCAGAGCACTTATACCGCGAACCTGTATGAACCCGTCAAACTGCTCCAGGACCCCGCCTTCCGAGGAGGGAACGTTGAAAGAGTAACTGACCTTTGCTCCGTCAATCTCGAACAACCTGACAATCAGATACTCGAGCGCCATTCCCGCCTTCCAGCCGCGCGGCTTTCCTTTCTGTATCGCCGTCCATAGCTTCGACAAATATGCCCGATCGACATGCGTCCCGGCACTCGGTGGTTTGGGCATGGTATAACCTGTTGCTGTGTCAGATGTCGTGTTTAACAAGCGAGCTAATGGGCTCAAAAGGGGACGCATAGAGGCGGACGCGGAAGGGAGTTTGGGCGACCGTCATCCCGTCGAAGTTCACGTTACCTGCACGCTTTGCGATATCCGCAGCCTCAAGCGGCAGCTCAAACGTCGTCGCCAGAAGCAACACCAAATTGCCCATGCACATCTCCCATGTCGCCCGAGTTTGAGCACTTGCAATCGAAGGATTCAAGCGCCCTTGTGCCATTCGTCGCCTTGTGGGGTATTCGCTATTGGATAACGGTGAGTGAGGGGTGAAATCGGGCCGCTTAGACGATGCAATTGCGTATTTACAAGTAAGAGATTTGGTGCAAGTCTCGCCGTGAGGTTGAGGGACCACACTGAATTAGCGTAACTATTGGTGGACGAGCGATGTTTCGCCTCGGCTGAATAGGTGTGGCTGACTGGGGGCGAGATGAAGCGAGAACTACGAAAAATCGCCGTGCCGATGTTGATCTCCGTGTGCGTTTCAAGCTGCGCGCGCCTTCCGGAAGTTACAAATCCAAATCGTCTCCCGGTCGCTGCCACGATCAGACATGTCAACTGCGAAATGCGCGAGGCGTTCTACGGAAACAACGCTAAACTGCCGGAGTGGTTCGAGCCTGATGACTGGAGCGTTTCGGTCGAGCTCACGATGCAGGCGGACAACAGCATCGAGACAGGGATCGGGTACAAACGTGCGTACGATTACAACCCGGCAAAGGTTCTCAGTCTTGGTCTAGGCGCAGGCCTGGATCAGAAGGGCCACAGGGACTCTTTTTTGGGGTACAGTCGCGACCTCGTGGAACTGAAAAATCTGGACTGCAATCGACCAATAAAAGTTGCGTCTCTCGGATATCATCCACTCGCTGGAAATCTAGGCATTGCGAACTGGCGCGACAGCCTTGCTGATACCTATGACTCCTTCACGATCCCGACCAAGCTTCGATACGGCGCGCAGTTCAGGCTGGTTGTCGGAGCTAACGCTGAGCCTGTGCTCACGCTCACGGACATTACAAAGAGCTTCTCAGGCGCGATGGAACAAACGAACGACGACACATTGAGTTTGGCGTTTACAAAGAATGCCCCGCCTTCGCCGCCTCCGAAACCCATAGCCGTATACATTGTTGACTCACCCGGTGGGGGTGGAAAACCCGTGGACAAAAACATATCTCCGAAGAGTAGACCTGCGCCGCTCAGCGTACCGAGAGTCGATGGTGTCGCGCCTGAAACACAACAGCGCCTAGATGAAATTCAGAACAAGGGTGTTTTGCAGCGGAATCTCCCGCGTTGCAGGACTGACGGTCTTTGCTAATTTGTGAAGGAACAGAGTAGTGCCGCCCAATCCGGCGATGGTGGGGACGGTCTACTGGTGACCAGAAGCAGAATCACGTGCTAGCAAGCTGAAACCCGGCGCTTCATGAGGAGCGCCCTTCCGTTGCTTCCAGACTATCTGTGCACACGGCTGGACCGAACAACGGGTGGCTTCCAAAGGCCAAGGGCCGCGAATGCGCTTGCAGCAACTATCGCGTGGCCAATTGCGGGCTCCCTAGTTAATAGCGGGTCTCCGTCAAACCGCCGAAAGTCCATATGCGGAGAAAACGTTTCGCCGAGGGGGACAACGCCGACAGCTATCCGGGACGCCACTTCCAGCGCATCTGAATAGGCACAGTGTTCACCTGTCCTCCAGCCGGGCTCAGCACATACAAAAGTGAGCTCCGCGGAAAACCGGCCAAGCGCGGCTATCTCACGTAAATACACCCCCTCGATGTAGCTCTTCGGCCGCGACCTAAGCGCGAGGCGCATATCCAAGTCGAGTTCCACGTAACAAACGGCCGCCGGGATATCGGGAAAGGAAACCATCCCGTCGCCGATTGCGATCTCGTCGCCGACCCGGACGGTGTAGAGCTCTTCACCGTCTATGTGCCAGTCGGCTATCAATGATTCCAGATGCCGCAGCCTTTGGCTGCGGCGGGCCAATTCAAAACTCGTCGTTCCGCTTTGCTCTATTTCCAGGAACGCCTTGTCTGATGTCGGCCAGGATTTGGTCGTCAGGATGCCCGGATACAAGCGCTCGAGTCTCGCTGGTTGGCCGCGAAGAGCCTCGGCATATCGGTATGGGTGAGGGTTGTTCATGAGCGATCTCCTGCTGTCTCCCCGAAGCATCGACCGAAAGCTTGCAAGGCAGAAGAAGGCGGAGCGCTGAGCGGCCGCAGCTCCTAGCGCGGTGGCGCGCATACGTAGTCTCGTCCGCCTAGTTGGCGGCATCGCGATCCCGGAATACACATGGTCGCTGGTGCCCTCCCATGTCGGATCGATGACTCTCTCGGCAGCGTCGACCAGCCAGGTATGTTGAACGGAAATCGGAGGTTCCGGCTCAAGGGCGTACCCTTCGGCATAAAAAGCGTCGCCACGCACGGCGGCAAAAGCCGTCGCAGAGCCGTTCTTCGCTCGCCCATCCGAAGCCAGTTCGGTCTAAAGGGAGGGGATCCAGTACTACGGCCTGTGGCCGGAGAGGCTAAACTCATTGATTTGCGACAGCAGTAGCCCTTCCATCGTGTAGAGGCAGATAGACACGGCTTTTCTCAACGTATCCGGATCCGTTATTTCGAAATCGCCCTCGTAGCGAGCGCTCTCGTTCAGTGTGCTATGCAAATCGTCTTCGTCGCTTACGAAGCAGCGAGCCATCCGTGTGCACCGCGCGAGTACAGTGCTCGACGGAGCGCAAGCAAGCTCCTCGGGAGTCGTCGCATAGGCAACGAAAATAAACTCGGTACCAGGCTCAAGACCACCGATCTCGTTGATGTAGACTCCGTCTATGTAATCCTGTCCGTCGAGCCGTAAATGAGACGTATCTCCGAAGTGGATGTAGTTGGAACCACGCGGACGCTGGACCTCTTCGGGCGTATAGCGATCAAAATCGAACCCATGGCTGAGTATCCTCAACTTCCGGTTCACGTCGATAATTGCTTCCTCTTCCACAACTGCTTTCGCCAGCGGGATAATCTTTCGCGCGCACTCCAACCTCGCATGCCATTCACGCTCAGGAAGGCCCCACCTCTCGGCATTGAGCAGGCGCTCATGTTCAGTATCCTCATCGTCCGGGCGGCCTGTTTTTACAGCATACCTTTTGGCTTGAGCACGAAGATGTTGCGATCTCAAACTCAGCAGTTCCTCGATCTGCTGCGCCATGTGTGGGTGAAGGAACTCGTTCTCCATCATGTTCTCCAAAGGACGGTTTCCCGATGGAGCCGGATGGGTTTGAAAGTGACAACACGCCGGCTAGTCGTGGCGTGGCGATTGGTGAATAGGAAAAATTCCGGCATTATGGAGCAAGTGCCACAAACGTGAACTCTGCTAAACGAAGCCGCCAGCTTATCGCATTCACACACAAAGGGCTTGAAATAGTCGACGGTGCGGGTTATATCATTGTCAGCAGCAGACAACGAGGCTTCCGAAAGGTCGCTGTTGCAAGTGCACCCTTAGAGGTCGGTACACCACGGTAAGGCACACTCGTTCGGCGGAAACGCCATGGGAAAGGCTCCTTTCGGGGGCCTTTTTTGTTTCTAAGGCACCCTTATTTGCTGGAAATGGGCCTTTTTTACGAGTTGGCAGACGTTATACCTTCGCTTGATGTGGCTGAAATCAATTTCTTTCTGGTAAGCGCTTTTTACCACCAGTTCTACGTTGTGTACGTCTGATCTGCTCGGAAAAAGGTAATAAACAACAAGATCGTTAAGGCCAGAGGTCAGGACAGGGCCTGAAACGGCAAGGTTGCTTGCCTTGTTTTTGTCGAGAGACTCCCACGTCAGGTAATTATTCTCAACCATATTCTTGCAGATATCTGGAAGTGCCAGAGAATTTTCGTAACGCTCCTCGCAAAACTGCCTTAAAAGGCCTGCCTCATCTCGCAAGGCAAAGGCTGCGGAACCTCCTTCATGCCGCCGAGAGAATACATGCGTCTGATAGGAGATGCGGATATTAATGTCCGCACCTCCAGCCCCCTGTCCAGTAAGGCATACAGAGGTAGGCACAAGATGCTCGAACGTGAACCTACCTTGCGCATGTTCGATTGTTAGAAACGAGTCGTTAATAGTCGTCATGAGGCGCGGTCACCCGAAGCGGCAAGACAGCTCTCACGATCTGGACCCATTCACAAATGAACTGGATTATAGATTGCGCCGGGTAGTCTGGCTCTGAAACATTGAATTTCCTCCCGATATAAGGGCACATGGTGGGCTTGACAACCTTACGAAAGTGCCGACCCCTGGACGTGGTTTCGTTCTCCTGATATGGGTCCGGCATGTTCAGATCGATACGAATAGAGCGCTGACCTTCTGCTTCCGTCTTTTGACGGAGCCGTCCGCCTATGTCTCGCGTATCGACCGGAAGCCTGAACCTGCTCCAGAAGCGAATTCCCATCCTGAGGCCGAACTCCTACGACCCCTTCTCCGCAGGAGACCGAAGGTTCGAAATACGACCGTTGCGCCTGGCCTGACCCGAAGAAGGCTTCGGGCAGCATCCTCTCCTGCGTCCGGATGGCCGCAATCTCGATCCCGAGATGGTCTGGTCGCTCTCCGAGGGCGACGCCTACGGTCTCATCGTCGATTTCCGCTGGGCCGACAATGGCGGCAAACCACATTGCCCTCGATGCGGATGCCTGGAGCCGTACAACGTCCGGCGTCGCCCCTTCCGATGCTCGGAGCCGGAGTGCCGCGCCGAGTTCTCGGTGACGTCTGGAACCGTGTTCGCCAACCGCAAGCTCTCATTCAAGAAGATCATCATGGCGATCTGGGAAGAGATCACGGCTGCCAAGGGCATGGCGGCGCTCCATCTGAGCCGCAAACTCAACGTCCAGTACAAGACGGCATACGTCCTGCTGCAGAAGCTCCGCGAGGCCGTCGGCCTTCGCCGTGAAGCGCTCAAGCTGCACGGCACGGTGCAGATCGACGGCAAGTATGTCGGCGGCGTGCTGCGCAAGGCGAACAAGAAGGAAGAGCGTAAGGACGGGCGCAAGAAGGAAAATCAGAACGGCAAGCGCATGTGCGTCCTCGCGCTGAGGGAGGCCAACCGCCATGCACCGAACAGAACGGTGACGCGGGTGATCATGGACGAGAACGGCAAGGATGCCTGGGCGGCCGTCGCCAAGCATGTCGATCCGAAGGCGCTCCTGATCGCTGACGAACACAAGGCGTATGACGATCTCATCGGCCTGGTCCAATTGACCCGCGTGAACCACAGCCTGCAGTACCAGGAGGATGACGGCACGAACTCGAACGTGATCGAGAGCTTCTTCAGCCCTGTCGAGAAGGCCTACAAGGGTATCAACCACCGCTTCTCGACGAAGTACCTCGACTGGTACATGGCGATGCTGTCGTGGAAGGAAGATACGCGCTACATGGGGCTGCGATGGCAGTTCGCCGATCTCCTACGGACGATCACCTCAAGGCCGACATCGAGGAACCTCTGCGGGTACTGGCAATGTGCTGCCCAGAACATCGTCGACCAGGTCTGGCTCTAGGGCGAGCCGCCGGACTAACGGCTGATCTCCCAAAGGTGACGGCGGCCATCGGCAGTGCCTGCCTGTCGAACCAGTCCCTGCTTCACCAAACCGTTCAGCGTTGCCGAGAACCTGCTGGTGAGGGCGGACTCCAGCCGTGCCGCTTCGCTTCCAAGGTTGGCCTCGCTGGCGAACTTCTCGGCGATCTCCGCTGTCGTTGCCGGACGCTCGGCGCAGCGCAGGATGTCGAGCACGATATGACGGTTGTTCTTGCCCTTGAGGAGTTCGGTTACGCGCCCGCTCGCCGTTTCTCGGGACGAGGCGCGGCGTCCCTTCGAAGGAGGCGCAGCCAATTCAAAGCCAGGGTCGTAAACCCTGATCACCGTTTCGAATGCCGCTTTCTGATCATCGAGGACGACGATCTCGCGCCGCAGCTCCTCCGTCTTGGCATTGATCTCGGCCAACTTCGCTTTCAATTCGTCTAAGATTTCCACCATACGCAACACTCCGAGGCACCCTCAGGAGATAGCATCAGCCCTCATCGGAATCTTGTGGCAACTGCTCCATAATGCCGGAAAATTCTCAGGGCCTGGTCCCACTGACAGAATCTTTCGAAAAACCGCCCCGATGTGGACTCAAATGAGGTGAAGGAGGCGAGTCCTGCAGTAAGTTCCGCAAGGGAGCAATTGATCTAGCGTAAATCACGCGAAAAACGACTCAACCTGTAGTCAATATAAGTATGTATCTTCTTCTCAGAGGATTGGTGAGTAATACGATGTTCGTCAATCTATGGACATGACAAAGAGAAATGAAATACCGACGAAGTGCATCTTAGGTGCGTGTCTTCGGACCGCCGCTCTGGCCAATCCGCGGATGTAATAGGGCAAAATACTAGGACATGATGATGTCGCTAGGGCATATTGCATGGCTTCCTACAGTAGGTCTCAGGTCCGGTCCCGCGAGTCTTCTTCCAGGATCCGCCAGGCTGCACCATCAAGGTCTTCATATTGCCCGCTTTTAAGCGACCACAGGAAGGCAAACAGTCCGAGCCCTCCAAGAAAAAG